>Ga0272412_1000001_pt1 | contig 47979 bp, 37 predicted proteins | sample WWTPWeurt_MetaT_FD_193540 | JGI IMG/M metagenome (GOLD analysis project Ga0272412, IMG submission 193540) | Metatranscriptome of activated sludge microbial communities from WWTP in Nijmegen, Gelderland, Netherland - WWTP Weurt (Metagenome... | ecosystem: Engineered > WWTP > Aerobic digester >...
CCGAGCGGCGGCCTACGGTGGAACAACGACAATTGTCGATTTTGCGATTCAGAAGAAGGGGGGGACGCTTCGGGAGGCGCTGGATACGTGGCACGCGAAGGCCGAGGGAAAGTGCGCGGTGGACTACGCCTTTCACATGATTGCGACGGATGCACCCAACTCAGTGCTTCACGAAATGAAGGACATCGTTTCGGAAGGGGTCACGAGTTTCAAGCTGTTCATGGCGTATCCGGGGGTGCTGCTTCTTGATGACCAGTCGATTTTTCGGTGCATGCTGCGAGCAGGGGAATTGGGGGCGCTGATTTCTATGCACGCTGAGACGGGGTTGCCGATTGATGTACTGGTCGAGCGGGCGATTGCGAGAGGGGAAACGGCTCCGATTTATCACGCGCTGACTCGACCGGAAGCGGCGGAGGCGACGGGGACTGAGCGGGCGATTGCGCTTGCGGAAATGGCGAAAGCGCCGGTGTATATCGTCCACTTGTCGGCGGCGCGGGCTTTGGAGCGGGTGCGGGAAGCTCGGGATCGGGGCCTGCCGGCGTATGCGGAGACCTGCCCCCAGTATTTGTTTTTGTCCGACGATGCGCTTCGGGGGTCGCCGAACGATCCATTCGACGGCGCGAAATACGTGTGTACGCCGCCTCTGCGTCCGGCTCATCACCACGAACATTTGTGGCGGGGTCTTCGGAACTACGACTTGCAAGTGGTTTCCACCGACCACTGCCCGTTCTGCATGAAGGGCCAAAAAGACTTGGGGCAGAACGATTTTTCAAAGATTCCCAACGGCATGCCGGGAATCGAAACGCGGCTCCTCCTTTTGTGGGAAGCGGTGACGGAGGGGAAATTGTCGATGAACCGGTTTGTGGAAATCACGAGCACCGCGCCGGCCAAGATTTTCGGGCTGTACCCGCGCAAAGGCTCACTGTCGGTTGGCGCGGACGCGGACGTGGTGGTGTGGGACCCGAAACGGCGGTGCTCGCTCGCGCAGGAAGACCTGCACATGCGCGTCGATTACGCGGCGTTTCCGGGCAAAGTGGTCACGGGCGGGCCCAGGGAAGTGTTTTCTCGGGGCAAGCTGGTCATCCAAAACGGCCAGTATGTGGGGCGATCGGGAGACGGTCAGTTCGTGCGCCGCTCGACGTTTTCGCTGTAAGTACGTCCGTCTGAAACCGTCTGCCCGTGGCGCACAAGAGCCTGACTGAATCTGCAAAGTCGCGATAGGATTGATAGGTTGGCGAGGCGCAAGCAGCCATTCGCCGGGTGTGGGGCATGAGCAGACAGGGTTTCATTCTGCAAGCGAGCATGCGTTTGCAGGCGGGGCAGCCGGTGCTGCTTTTTTATGGGCGACTTGTGGATGGCGAGACGTTTTTGGTCCGTGAAACGCGACAACGCGCCTGTTTTTTTGTGCGCGTCGAAGACATCGCCACAGTGGCTCGGCTGGCCGGGGCAGCAGCGACGGTGAGAAGTGTGCCTTACAAAACACTTTCGGGCGAGGCCGTGTCGAGGGTCGAGCTTCTGACGCCCGTCGCAGCGGCTTCTTTGTCCCATCGGCTGCGGGCAGAGGGTGTGCAAACGTATGAGGCCGATCTGAACATGGTCGCGCGTTGTCTTCTCGACCGACGCATTTTCGGTTCTGTCAACGTGTCCGGCCCGGCGCAAAAAGGACGACCGATCGAGGACGGCGTGGACCTTGTGTTTGAAAACCCGGTGCTCTCTCCAGGCGTTGGCGTTCCGACGCTGAAACCCGTTTGTATTCGGGCGCTGCAGGGCCCGGACGGAACATTGCGGGCGGTGACGCTCGCCGATGCGCAAGGCGTGGTTCTTTTGCATCAAGAAGCGGATGTGCCTGAAGGTATCCGTCTTTCCGACGAGCGGTCGCTTCTCTCAGCGTTCATCAAACGACTGTGGGAAAAAGACCCGGATGTCTTGCTCGGTTGGAACCTGTTTGTCGAGGACCTGCCGCTTCTGAGAGAATCCGCTCGTCGCTGCCGCATGTCTTTGCCGCTCTCACGAGGGCCGGGCGAGTTGCAATTCCAAGGGGGCACTGGGCGCAATCAACCTCCGCGAGCCTTGCTCTCGGGTCGCGTGGTGCTCGATTTGGCTTCGCTGTTTCGCCTTTCGGAGGGCAGAAGTTCGGACGATGTGCTCGTCGAGCGCGAGGAGGAAGACCCCGAAGAAAAAACCGCGCACGATTTGCCCGATCAGCGTGGCGCGTTGCTGCGTCTGGGTCGAGAAACCGAGCGAATGATTTCGCTTTTGACGCAGCAGGGCTTGCTCGATTTGGCAGTGGAGCGCAGTCGCCTGACGGGTTTGCCTCTCGATCGTGCAGCGGCGCATGTATCCGCATTCGATACGTTGTGTCTTGTTGAACTACATGAGCGCGGGTTTGTCGCGAACACGTTTGAGAGACAGCTTGAATCGAACGAACCGCCTTTTTTCGAGCCGGTGCTCGAGACCAAGCCGGGCCTGTATTCCAATGTGTGGGTGTTCGATGTTCGTGGCTTGGCAGCCTCGATCCTTACGATGATCGAGGCTGGCCATGAGAGCAGCCAACGCGGTGGGGATGTGCGTTTTGGTGTGCAAACTGACGTGGCAAGAAGTTTGGCCCAACGGTTTGTGCGTCATTGCGCACACACGAAGCAGGCTGCGGGCCAGGCGCAAACCCGGGCGATTCATCTGTCTGCGAACACGTTGTACGGCGTGCTCATGAGCAAAGCGAGTCGGTTTCACGAGCCGAAGCTGGCCAGCGAGGTGACGCGGATCGGACGGTCGTTGCTTGTCTTTTTGAAAGAGCGTCTGGAACACCACGGCCATCGCGTGCTCCGTGGCGACTTCGATGCTGTGTTTGTGCTTTCAAATCTCGACGACAAAACCGAGAAACAAGAGATTGATCATCTGGGCCACGACTGGGCCGAACGTCTTTCGGTAGAGATCTCTCGGCACCTGGCGAACATTGGGTCGATCGAAAAAACGGTTTGCCTCGAAAGTCCTGTACATCTGACCTTTCACTCGGCCTACCGACGGCTTTTCCTGTACAAAACGCGAGGCAAAGACAAAGTTTCGGGCAAGCGATACGCGGGTTTGCCGCATCTTGGGAGCGAAAGCCGCATCGAGTTTGTGGGTCTGGAAGCAGCCCGTCGAGATTCAACGCCGTTTTGCAAAACACTTTCCCGAAATCTTCACAACATGCTGTTCGCTGAGGCCAAACCCGAACATGTGGCCGCGTATGTAAAGGACACGGTAGCGCAGCTTTTTTCGGGGGTGCTGGATGACTCGCTGGTGTGCCGTCGAAAGCTGCGTCGAGAGCTTTCTGAGTACGCCTCAACGAACACACCGCATGTCACGGTCGCTGCTCGGCACAACATCGCTCCTGGAAACCTGGTTCCGTTTGTCATGACGGAATCCGGCCCCGAACATCCCGCGCACAGACAACATCCGATTGACTACGACCATTACGTGGAAAAACAACTGCGCCCGATCGCGGAGCCGATTTTCTTTCACTTGGGTTTGGCTTTTCGGGGGATTGCGGATCAGACAGAAAGAGACGTGCGCGAAACGTAAGGCAAGAACACACATTCCATGTGCGCCGTGAGTAGTCCGTGTGTGCCGGGAAGGTCTGCGCACACGGGCAGCAGACAAAACCGGCGTTACAGGTCTTTGAGCAATTCGGCGCGCTTGGCGGCGTATTCCTGGTCGTCTATCAGACCTTCGTCCTTGAGCATTTTGAGTTTCTTGAGCCGATCCTGCAAAGACGGTTGGGCGGGTGCTGCGGGCGCTGCCGCCGGGGCTGCCGCAGGTTCAGAGGGTTGGCGTGTGTTTTGCGCAAACATGTTGGCCATCGCCATGCCGACGCCCAAACCGGCACCCGCGAGCAAACCGCCACCGCCACCGTCACCACTGCCACCGCCCCGAGACATTCCCTCGCCTGCGCCCATCATGGCCTTGCCCGCCGCGAACTGTTGATATCCGCCGAGCCCGCCTGCCATGCGAATGTGCGCCGCGTCTTTGTACATCGTCTTCAAAGTCGCTTCGTCTTCGTCCTTGATGCTGACGACAAAGTTTCCGAGGCGAACCACGCGCATTCCGTAACCTTGGATGTGCGACTTGAGACCCTCGAGAACCTCGGCTTCGATCTCCTCGGTCAGCGCACCTGACGTGACGTTTAACAGCGGAATCTGTTTTGTGACCAAAAGTTTGGCGATGCGATCGCGAATGGTCTTGAGCAAAAGTTGACGGAACCAGCCCACAAATTCCTCGTCAGAAGCCCACGACCTTTGTCCGAAGAACGAAATGACCTGTGTTGGATCGGTGGCTTGCAAGGAATACTCGCCGTGGACCATGACTCCGATGGCGAGGCCGCTTTTGGGGTCTTCCACGTCGCCGATGCGCCCACCAAACTTGAATCCGGCAACCTCGCGGATGGTGATGAACCAAACCTCGGCCTTGAAAACATTTCCGCCGGTGAACTTATCCACAAGCTGGTTCAGGAACATGATGTTCGATGACTCGAGCGTGTGACGACCTGCGCCGATTTGTCCGACGAACTGCCCATCTTTGAAAAAGAGTGCCACCTCGTCGGTGCCAACCGTAAGCTGCGCTTTGTTTGGAATGGTGGGATCGGGATGCTTATAGACGAGCAAACCTTTTGCATTGTCCGGTCGAGCAATCGCAAGTTCGCGGACACCGCTTTTCACAAAATCAATCAGGCCCATCGAGTCCTCCTAGTGTGAGCCTCGATCATAGGTGTGCCACATCCGAGGCGCAAGACCGCCGCCAGATTGAGGCTGCCGCAAAAAACGTCCGCGACGAGCGCCTCAGATTGCCTGACGACGTGATACGCTGTGTGACGCTGCAAACTGTTGGCAGGTCGCCACAGCACGCTCCTAAAACCTCAAGCAAAGTCTGGTAGATTGGAATGCCGCTCAAGCGAGGAGTCGGAAGATCGATGAAAAAGGTCATTCGTGTTGTTGCCGCAGTCATTGAACGAGATGGGCGATACCTGATTACCCAGCGCCGCGATTCGGCAGTTTTACCGCTTCAGTGGGAGTTTCCGGGCGGCAAGGTCGAAACCGAGGAAACGGACGAGACGGCGTTGCGCCGCGAACTCAACGAACGGCTCGATGCCACGTTTGAGATCGGAAAGAAAATCGGCGAGAAACACCATGTCTATGACGGATACGAGGTCGTTTTGGCGCTGTACGCGGCCAAGCTCGTTCCAGGACGGCCCATTCGAGCCAAACGGGTCAGAGACTTCCGCTGGGTTGCCTCTTCTGAATTTGGGCAATACCAGTTCCCCGACGCCGACCAGCGCACGATGGACCAACTTCTCGGAATCCGTCGTTAGTCTTTCGGGCATTCATTTTCTGGCGTTAGTTTTCTGGAGTGAGCGGCTTTCCGTCGTCGGAACAAAGCCGTTCTGCGCCGCAATACACGTTCACGCTGCCGTCGCGCAAGAAACCGCACAACGTCATTCCATCCCGCCGAGCAAGATCTAGAGCCAAGCTCGATGGTGCGCCAATCGACGCAAACACCGCAATGCAGGCCATACGTGCTTTTTGCAAAAGCTCGAAACTCGCGCGGCCCGAGACCAGCAGCACACGTTCATGCAATGCAATTTCCCCCAGCCGAAAACGCGACCCGATGAGTTTGTCCAGCGCGTTGTGTCGTCCGACATCTTCGCGCACCGCCAACAGATTGCCCGTCCCGTCGAACAGTGCTGCGGCGTGCAAACCACCTGTTGTGGAAAAAGTGGGTTGAGCTTTTCGCAGCGTCGTTGGCAATCGATGCAGCGTGCGCAAAAAAACCTGGGTCTCTCGGGTTCGCAACGGTTCCCGCGGTTCCGCAGCCAACGCTTCGAGAGATGTTTTTCCACACACACCGCACGCGCTTGTCGATAGAAAATGGCGCGCAAACCGGACTCGTTCAAACTCTGCATCGTCTCGCAACGTCACCACGATCGAGTTTTCTCTCTTGAGAGAGCCGACGCTGAGCACATCCGTTGCGGCATGCAAAAGTCCCTCACTCAGCAGAAAGCCGAGCGCCAGATCCACATCGTCCTCGTCGGGCGATGTCGAACTTGTTCCCGGTGTCCGCATCGTGATCGTCAGCGGTTCTGGCTCGCCCTTGTCGCCGAGCCGCACAAAAATGTGCAGCGGTGCCTCAACGCAAAGCACATCCGAATGAGACGAAATTGCGCCCGCTTCGCAACGAAGCACCGACGCCGACCGAACTCGACGCGACATGGTTTGCACAGACTTCTCCTGGGAAAACCCCTCGCTCACTGCGAGCAAAACCCCCGACTGCCACGCCCCCTTCTACGCGAGTGCCTGAAGTCCTTCTTGGTCGGACAGAATCACGCGCCGACCTTCTGTGGCGATGAGACCGCTCCGACGAAACTGGCTCAGCGTGAGCGAGACCGTTTCGCGCGTCGATCCGATCAAATTCGCCATCTCTTGGTGCGTGATTTTCAGCGACAGCAGCGTTCCGCGTTTGTCGGCGACGCCGAAATCCTGGCCAAGCCGCAAAAGCAATTCCGCTAGTTTGCTGTTCACGTCTTTGAAAATCAGGTTTTCGACTTTTTCCTCGAGTTGCCGTCTCCGTTGCGCCAGGACTTTCACCAGACGAAAGCCGATAAGGCCCTCTTTTTGCACCAAACGCTCAAAGTGGCCCCGATCGAACTCGATGACGACCGACGTGTCCATCGCTTCCGCCATGTCTTCGCGCGGTCCTCCGTCGATAAGGCAAAGTTCGCCGAACACATCGTTGGCCGCGCCATAGTCGAGCGTCAGTTCTTTCCCGTCGCTGGTCACTTTGCTGATTTTGATCCGCCCGGAACTCACGAAATACACGGCACCGCCGGGATCTCCAGGCAAAAAAACCACCTGCCGGCGCTTCAGTTCCAGCAACCAAACCAGGTTGGAACACTGCTGGAGCGTGTCATGAGGAATGTCCGCAAAAAGCGGCAATTTCCTCAAAAACCACAGCGCCTTCTTCGGGTCTTGATAGCGTTGTCCTGTGCTGCGAGAGGCCATGCGAACCTACATACTGCAAACCGCCCCGGCGGAGCAATCGCCGAAAGTCCATTTTTTCGCAGCAAACCCCAAAAGAATGCGAGAAAACCACTGGTGGTTTTCCTTCCCATCTTTCCCCTCAATGCACCTTCTCCGACGAGAAATTCCATGAATTTGGTTCCTGAAACCCACGATCGCAAAAAGCGGCCTTTTTCTCTTCCAGCCAGCCATTTGCGTGTGGATGGAGAGGTTCGCTGGTCTTTGCCGCTCAGCCAGGCGCTTTCCGTGCCCGGATTGCCAGAAAACATTGCTGTTTCCGATCGGCCTCTCGTCGAACGGTCGCTCGGGCCGCATCTTTTTCATTCCTACGCAGGCCGTACACATCCCTTGCTCGTGCGACGGCTGTGCGAGGATTTGCGTCCTGGTCAGACGTTGCTCGATCCGTTCATTGGTTCCGGGACTGTCGCGATCGAGGGTGTGCGAAAGGGTTTGCGGGTTGTGGGTTGCGACGTGAGTCCGCTGGCTGTGCGCCTGTCTTTGGTCAAATCAACGCCTTTGCCTGTGCCAATGCAAAAAGCCCTGCTGATGGCTGCCCAGAAGGTTTGTGAGGCTTCATGGGCCCGTGTAAAAAAGAAATTGTCTCCCCCGCACAATTATGATCGAGCAGAGCATTACGCCCCTCATGTATATCTAGAACTATGCGGATTGCGGCATGAAATCGGACAAATTGTTTCTTCTGACGCACCGATCGGAGAATGGTTGTTGATGATTTTTTCTGCGATTGTATTGAAATGTTCAAACCAACGAAGCGAAACAAGTGAGCGCATCGTCGATCGGCAAATTGGAAAAGGACAAGTTACCAAGTGGTTCTTGAAAAAAACAGAGGAAGTCATCCGGCTCGAGGAAGCCTTCTGGACTCCAGATATCAAAACGCAGAAACCAAACTTATTTGTTGGGGACGCTCGAACGGATTTGTTGCAAAAAGAAAAAACGAAAATATCACCAAATACAGTTGATCGGGTGATTACATCTCCACCCTATCTCGGAACGTATGATTATCTGCAACATCACGCGAGAAGATATGCGTGGCTAGGGATAGATCCTTCGCCGATAGAACGAAACGAGATGGCTGCGCGCAGGCAAACCAAGTCGCTCAGCAAACGATTGCGCGAGCATGAAGCAGATACGTGGAATTGGCTTTCTGCGTGTGAAAAATGGTTGGCATCGGGCGGGCATATGCTCATTTTGGTCGGGGATTCCGTGGTGGAAGAAACGCTCTGCGATGGTGCTGATCCCATTTGTCGCGCAGCAGAATCCACAAAGCTTCGCGTCGTGGCCTCGGCATCGGTCGAGCGGCCACATGCTGTCTCCACTTCTGTGATGCTTCCTCCCCGTCGGGAACACTTGCTGGTTTTGGAACGAACCTAAAGCGCCCGAATGATTTTGGCGCTTGAATCGGTGGCTTTGGTATCACCTTTTCGTACAGTGCCCAATTCCCAATTTCCTCGACCAAACGGATGGAATCAGGAGCCTGCGCAAACAGGCTTTTGTGCTGTTTTCCTTGAACCAAGAAGTAATCCCATCCTCGTTCATGTAGCTCAAAACGGAATGAGTGTTGAGCGTCCCACGGGAGAACCGCCGGGGTTTGCACTTTCTTTTGTTTCAGCGGAAATTCAACTGGAAAGACAGGTGCCATGAAACCGCCTTGCCTGATTTGAACGTAACTTCCCCATTGATTGAAACAATTTACAAGTGAATCAGGATCTCTGATGGATAGCATAATAGGCAATACCTGCTTACCTCTGGGAACATGCTGCATCAGAGTTTCGTATGGTTTTAATCGTTGATTGAACCGAAAATAGTGTGCAGCGATATCGGTCGTATACAAAATTGAAAACGCAAGTGAAATCAATACAATCACGCGATGAGAAACTGTATCTAGAATTGACCCTCGAATCAAAAATAGTGCAAAAACAGCGAGCACAACCGCAATGCGCCGATTGATGGCAAACCAATAGAAGGGTTTGAGCAAACTTCTGGGAAGCGTGAAAAAGAGAATCGCGACGATGACAAAGCCCAATTCAGCGGGGCCAAACAAAGTACGCCAAGAAAAGCCGACTGACCCAGGCGAACGACTGTTTCGCAAACAGGAAGTCAATAGCAACAAAAGCCACAAAGAGAGCCAAATCAGCGAATAGAGCGTCTCGTCGCGTGTTTCGGGCAGGGTATTGAGCGTCCAGGTCTGCAAAATCTCGAGGTTTCCCCAAAAATTGCTGTACACACCGACGAAGGCGCGAAGACCTTGGCCTTGCAGCGGGAGGTTGTTGCGTTGCGAGTTTGCAAAAAACTGGGCCCAGATGGAAAGAGCCACCGACGGAAACACGGGAAGCGGAGCAACCAGAAGTCGTTGCAGCGAAAAAGGCCGAACAAACAAAAGGGCTGTGGCACTCCCGACGCAGACATACACGCCAAGCAACAAGATGTGCGAAAAGTAGACGAGGATGCCCCACAACGCGGCGCAGACAAACGACTTCAACGACGGAGATGACATATGCGCGTGAAGCGACCGAAGCGCGAGAAACAAGATGGGCAAGCCTCCGATGAACGCGAGGAAACCGTGCGACACGTTCATGTTCCACGCGAGGGGAAACGCCAGCACGGCGACCCACGGATCACGCCCAAGTTGTTTGGCATAGAGCGCAACCGACAGTGGCAGGCCTGCGATGGAAAGCGACAAAAAGAGTTTTTGCGCGGTTTCCTCGCTGACGACGACAGACAAAGTCCATTCGAGGCCGAATTGAACCCAATACGGCAAAAGGGTCGCGTTTGGTTCGTAATAGCGTGAAAAACCATACGCGGGGTCCGACAGGTGACGCCATATAAACAAATTGGCCAAATGGCCCGGATAATCGAGCAATGGTAGATATCGGCCAATCCAAACGGGCAACAGGGAACACGCGGCTGCAAAAAACAACGCGACGAGCAAAAAGCGCGGCGTATTTTTCAGACGGGAAAGCAGGCTCGCAAACCCAAGCATGGGCGCATCCTACGCGCTGTGCGACACAAGAAAACCTACCAAAAACAATATCTTGTCTGAAACGTCCTCTCTCCGACGGAAAGCGAGGTTTGGGCGTGGGTATTTTTGGGTAAAGTTTGGGTAAAAAATTGACCCGAAGATCAGGGCCTTAAACAATTACCCCGACGGGGAGGAATACCGTATGGCCCTACTGGAATTCGACGAAAAACACAATCACGCAAAAATCAAAGTCATTGGCGTCGGTGGCGGCGGCGGAAACGCTGTCAGCACCATGATTCTTAGCCGGTTGGAGGGCGTGGATTTCATCGCCGCAAACACCGACCTCCAGGCGCTCGAAAGCAACCAAGCACCCATCAAAATTCCGCTCGGAACCAAAGTGACACGCGGTTTGGGGGCTGGGGCAAATCCCGACATGGGACGGCAAGCGGCGATGGAAGACCGCGAACGAATTGCGGAAGTGCTGGAAGGGGCGGACATGGTGTTCGTCACGGCGGGAATGGGTGGTGGCACCGGCACCGGGGCTGCGCCGATCATCGCCGAAGTCGCGCGGGAACTGGGCGCACTGACTGTGGGCGTGGTGACGAAACCGTTTGGCTTCGAGGGCAAAAAGCGTCGTCGTCACGCGGATGATGGAATCGGAGCACTGGCTCAAGCAGTGGACACGCTGATCACGATTCCGAACGAGCGGTTGCTGACGGTGGCGGGGCAAAAAACGACGATGCTCGATGCGTTTCGCAAAGCGGACGACGTGTTGCTCAATGCCGTGCAGGGAATTTCGGACCTCATCACGATTCCGGGTCTTATCAACGTGGACTTTGCCGACGTGAAAACGATCATGTCGAACATGGGTCGAGCACTCATGGGCACGGGCCGAGCAGGCGGCGAACGGCGCGCTGTCGAGGCAGCACAACAAGCGATTAGCTCGCCGTTGCTCGAGGACGTGTCGATTACGGGCGCGACGGGAATTTTGATCAACATCACGGGCGGACCCGATTTGACGCTGTTTGAAGTGAACGAAGCCTCGTCGCTGATTCAGGAAGCTGCGCACGAGGACGCGAACATCATTTTCGGTTCTGTGATCGACCCGTCGATTGGCGACGAAGTGCGCATCACGGTGATTGCGACCGGTTTTGATGCTCAACCGATGATGGCGGAACCGATGATTTACGAACGACGGCCTGCGACGACGCAGCATCAGGTTCCGGTGACGTTTGTGCAAAAACCGGAAGTGGTGTTGCCGCCGCCCGTGCCTCGGTTGGATATCGCACCTTCGACGACAAGGAGGGATCGCGTGGCGACTCCTGTGACGCCAATGGCTGTGCCCTCGCGCACTGCTCCGGCTCGCGCTGCGCTGGGAACCCGGTTGAGTTTCGAGGACGAAGACTTCGATACGCCGACGTATCAGCGTCGCAGCCAACAAGTCGCCGCCCGCGAGTAACTTCCGCTGTCCTTTCTGTTCGTTTCCCCGCCGCTGCTTCTCTTTCCGCTTCCGTCTCTTTTGAAACCACGCTGAAACCGCAAACGTCGCGCCGGATTGTTTTGTAAAGTGCGCGCGGTGTTCGCGACAGGCCGGGCAAACAGCAATGCGCGAGAGATTCTTTCGCTGAAAAACGTGAAGAAGCGTTTTTCTGGCGTGGTCGCGTTGCAGGGTGTCGATTTTTCGCTGCAAGCCGGGGAAATTCACGCGCTGTGTGGGGAAAACGGAGCGGGGAAAACGACACTCATCAAGATTTTGTCGGGCGTGTATCCGCACGGCGATTTTGAGGGCGAGTATCTTCTCGACGGAAAATCGGCGCATTTTTCGGGCGTGCAAGACAGTCTGGCGTCGGGTCTTTCGGTGATTTATCAGGAGCTTCCGCTCGTCGGACAGCTTTCGGTCGCAGCAAACATGTTTTTGGGGCATGAACCGCGCAAGTCAGGGCCGTGGCCGGTTTCGCTGTTGCTCGACGAATCGCGGATGCAACGCGAGGCGAAACAGGTGTTGTCGCGGTTTGGTATTGCGCTTGATCCGTCGCGTCTTGTGCAAACGCTGGGAGCGGGGCAAAAACAGCTCGTCGAAATCGCTCGGGCTCTGCGAAACGAGACGCGGGTGCTGATTTTGGATGAACCGACGGCGGCGCTCACGGAACGGGAGAGCGAAGCACTCGGCGCGTTGCTGCGCGAGCTTCGGCAAAAAGGCCAAGGCATCGTGTACATCTCACATCGTCTGGAAGAGGTCATGGCGCTGTCGGACCGAATCACGGTGCTGCGCGACGGAAAAACGGTGTATTGCGACCGAACAAAACACACCACGCAGGAAAGCCTTGTGAAACACATGGTGGGTCGCGATGTGGGGGATTTGTTTCCTGCGAAAAAGCCGACCCACGCCTCGGGCGAGACGGTGTTGCAAACCAGCAGGCTGACGGTTGCACATCGGGTGGGAGGTGCGCCCAGATTGTCGGACATCTCGTTTTCAGTGCGTGCTGGGGAAATCGTCGGAATTTATGGTTTGCTCGGCGCAGGTCGCAGCGAGCTTCTGTTGCATCTTTTCGGCGCGTGGGGGCACCGACTGTCGGGAACGGTCAAGCTCTTGGGACGACCGCACGCGCCGAAAGGACCGCCCGAGTCGATCGCAGCGGGTCTATTGCTGGTCACGGAGGACCGCCGTCGATACGGTCTTTTGCTGTCGGAAAGCGTGCGCAGCAACATGACGCTTTCGTCGCTGGGGAAATTTCTGCGACGCGGGTTTGTGGACACGCGACTCGAAACGCACGCGGTGCGGAAAATGGCCAGCGAGCTTCGGGTGCGCGCGGCGTCGCTTTTGCAACCAGTGGCCACGCTGTCGGGCGGCAATCAGCAAAAAGTGGTGCTCGGCAAGGCGCTGTTGTGTGGACCGAAAGTGTTGCTGCTGGATGAACCCACCCGAGGCGTCGATGTGGGGGCAAAGCAGGAAACGTATGCGCTCCTCGACAGGCTCAGGCAAAACGGGATGGGCGTGTTGCTGGTTTCGTCGGAGCTGCCGGAACTTTTGGGTCTGTCGGACCGATTGCTGGTGCTGTCGGATGGCACCCTTACTGACTGCGGGAAAGACGCGACGCCCGAGCGTCTTTTGCAGCTCGCGTTGGGCTTGGGACAGGCGGTACACACATGAATGAACGGCTGCTGTTGCGAGATTTTTCGCTCGTGTTCGTGCTGCTGGGGTGTCTTTTGTTTTTTGGGCTCGTGGCTCCGCAATACCTGTCGCCGCGCAACCTGAGCATGCTGTCCATCGAGTTCGCGATCACGTCGGTGCTGAGTTTGGGCATGTTGCTGGTGATTTTGCCGGGACACATCGACTTGTCAGCAGGCAGTGGCGTTGGTTTGGTGGGCGGCATCGCGGCGGTGCTCATCATGCGTTGCCGATTGCCGGCGGAGGCAGCGATGGTGGTGGCGATGGTGGTGGGGCTGCTCGTGTGGCGGTTGCAGGGCCGTTTCATTCATCACCAACGCATTCCGGCTTTCATCATCACGCTGGGCGGTCTTTTGGTGTGCAAAGGGCTGTTTTGGCTCTGCATTCGGAACCAAACAGTGCCGGTAAGTCCGGGGGGCCAAAGCAATCTTTTGTCCGTGCTGACGACGACGTATGTGCCGCCTGCGATGTCGTATGGTGTGTGGGTGGTTGTGGTTGCGGTGCTGGGGCTTCGAGCAAGGCACAGTCATAGGCAGGCGCGGAAAGATGCGCTGTCGATGGGCGAAAAGCCACCCGATGGAGAACGACCGTTTTTGCGTTTTTTTGTGACGGCGCAAGCGTTGCTGTTGCTGGTGATTGTCACAGGACAATTTCGCGGTCTGCCGCTGCCGCTATTGATTTTGGCGGGTGTGGCGGTGTGCGTTCAGGTGCTCTTGCAACATACACGGTTCGGTCGAGCCCTGTATGCGGTCGGTGGAAACGAAGAGGCAGCGGCTTTGTCTGGGATTGAGGTCGGCAAAGTCGTGATCGCCGCATACACGCTGCTGGGCGGTCTTGTGGCGCTCACGGGTCTTTTGCAAACGGCGTATGCGGGTGCCTCCACGACGACGGTGGGGGAACTCATGGAGCTTGATGCGGTGGCGGCGTGTGTGATTGGTGGTTGCAGTTTGCGCGGCGGTCGAGGGACCGTTGGGGGAGTGCTGTTGGGCTCGCTGCTTCTGGCTTGTCTATTGTCGGGAATGTCGCTTTTGGCGGTGCCGCCGGAAGCGCGGCTGATTGCGCGAGGCCTGACGCTGGGTTTGGCGGCGTGGTTGGATGTGCGGCTGTCGCGTTCAATCGGCTGACCGGTCGGCGGGATCGGTGCGGTGATCGAGGCCGTATTTGCGCAAAAGCTCGCGCAGATGTTTGCGGTCGATTTGCGCCTCGCGGGAAGCGGCGGACAAATTCATGCGGTGGCGTTTCATCAAATCAACGATGTATTCGCGCTCGAAATGCTCCACGAGCTGCCCTTTGGCCTCTTTGAACGGCAGCGAGGAACGAATTACTGGGGGCACGGAATGCGAAACGGCGTCACCAAGCTCTTCCAAACTGAGCGTGTCACCTTTCGCCAGCACGCAAGCGCGTTCGATGACATTGCGAAGTTCGCGCACATTTCCAGGCCAGGTATAGCTCTTGAGTCGCGCAAGCTCCGCTGGAGGCAGGGACAGCGAGCGGCCCGCGCAAAACTGCTCGATGAAAGACTGGGTTAACAGCTCGATGTCGCGCTCGCGTTCTCGCAACGAGGGAAGCTGCACGCGAATGACGGCGAGGCGAAAATACAAATCCTCACGAAACATTTTGCGGGCAACTTCTTCGCGCAGGTCGCGGTTGGTGGCCGCAATCACGCGCACATCGACTTGACGGTAGGCGTTGCCTCCGACGGGACGCACGGCGCGCTTGTCGAGCGCCCGCAACAACGATGGTTGCAGATCGAGCGACAGTTCACCGATTTCATCCAAAAAAATCGTGCCGCCATGCGCCTCGGCGAACGCACCCTGCCGATCGGAAACCGCGCTGGTGAACGCGCCTTTGACGTGACCAAACAGGAGCGACTCGATGAGATCGCGTGGAACCGCCCCGCAGTCGAATACGACAAATGGACCGTCGCCGCGTTTGGAATGCCGGTGAATTTCCTCGGCCACCAACTCTTTTCCGGTGCCCGTTTCGCCTTGAATGAGAACGGTTGAATCCGTGGGCGAGATGTCTCGCAAAAGACCGAACAAACGGCGCATTTTCGCATCGCATCCGAGCAGGCTGCCGAAATGCTCTTCGTCGCTCTCGACCGGTTTGAGGGTTTCCTCTTGCGGCAAAAACTTGAGCACGGTTTTGCCCAACGTGATCTCGCTGCCAAACCCGACCACGATTTCGCTAAACCGTGTTCCATACGTGAAACTGCCATTGGTCGAGCCGAGGTCGCGTACAACGACCTGGCCGTTTTCCAAAAGCGCCGTTGCATGGCGACGAGAAACGGTCCGATCCGAAAGCACCAAGTCGCAACTCGGAGAAGAACCGATTACGACGGGCCGATCACCCAAGACCAGTTGTTCGCCTCGGTCCGGGCCACCGAGGACCAGGAACACCCCGCCGGGTCGGTAGCGCGTGAACTCAGGCACGCCGTCGAGGACGCTCGTCGAGTTCGGATCTCTGGTCTGCCCAAGTCTCGTTTTCGCACTTCCTTCCGTCGAGAGCTTCATGATTTCGCGAATCTTAGCTCACGAGGCGGGGCACACAAGAAACATTACGGACTTTGGGGCGTTGCTTCGGCAGGTTTCGATTCGGGAGCAGGCTTTGCATCTGGCGAAGCCGGTTTCCCGTCGGGAGCAGCGGGCCTTGCCTCGGGCGGATTCGGCTTTGGCGAGTCGGCTGGTTTGTCCGTTTTCGGAGGCTCCGCTTTTTCGCCAGGGGTAGTTGGGCCGTCGCTTCCGGCAGGCGTGCCAAGCATGGGAGGCGCTTCCACCGGCGCAACACTTGGTCCTGCCTTGTCTTTGGAACGACGATTGCGCGGTTTTTTGTCCGTCTTTTTGGTGGATTCCTCGTCGGAACCTTCAGCCACGGCCACCGACAAGTCCACACCGGGGACCGTGGGCATGCCCAAATCCGTTCCAGCGTCCAGAGCGACGCTCGCGGCATCGGCCTCTTTTGTTCCGGCATCGGCAGGAGACCCTGCGTCGCCAGCCGTACCCAAATCGGAAGCAAATTCCACCGTAGGCAACGTGGACAACTTGAGGTTGCACGGCTGACCAGCCGCGACCTGAACGACAACCGACGCGGAACGCACGCTTCGATCCTCGGGGCTGCGGAGCACAAAGACATGCTGTCCAACACCCAGCTCGACGGTCATCTGTTCATTTCGATTGGATGTCTTGAACAGCGGCGTAGGACTTTGGCTGGGATCAACCCACACTTCCATACCTGCTGGCTCGACGAGGACGGAGCACAGCGCACGCTGAGGCGCTTTGAAACGCTTTGGGAGCAACACCACAGCGAGCACCACCAACGTCGCAATCAACGTGAACAACGCCGCCCACATCACCAACGACACACGGTGGCCATCTGGCCGAGCAACAACCAAATCGGGAGCGTTTGAGGTTGATCCAGCGGGCGAACCAAACTGATAGCCTTCCCCAAACGGGCGACGTTCGATCGGTTTTTCACCCGGTAGCGTCATCACCTGATACTTCGCGTGCTCCTCTGCGGTCGGAACGGCAAGTCCCTCTCCCTCGGCTTGCGCAAGAATCACAGTGATGTTGTCGGGGCCACCGCCGGAACGGGCCAAATCGATCAATTTTCGCGCCGCTTCGCCAAGATCTTCCGTCGAAGCCATCACTTCCTGGATTTCTTCGTCGGTGACAACGCCGACAAGGCCATCCGAACACAACAACATCCGATCGCCGCGCCGCACGGTTTCCGAAGACAGCACGACCTCGATGTCCTCCTGAACACCGAGCGCCTGCAAAATCACGTTCGAGTGTTCAAAAAGCTTGGCTTGCTCCGGCGTGATCTGTCCTGAATCCAAAAGCTGATTTACCAGAGACTGGTCGTGCGTAATTTGAGTCAGCACACCTTGCCGACACAAATACGCGCGGCTATCGCCGATTTGCGACACGACGATCTGCGACCCGAGCATCACAAGGCCCGTGAGCGTCGTGCCCATACCGTTTTTCGATAGATCCGCACACGCTGCTTCCCAAATCTCTAGGTTCGCTCGTGCCGTCGAATCTCTCAGCCAGCGCGACATCCGCAAAAAGACGCTTTCGTTTTGCGCTTCTTGCGGCAGCGACGGAGCCCCGGAAGGTGGCTCCACGACTTTCCCGTCAGCATCAAGCTGTTCAGTCACATACTGGAGCATTTGACGACGCATGGATTCGACGGCCATGTGCGACGCAACTTCGCCCGCAGCAGCACCTCCCATGCCATCGCTAACCACCAACATCGTCCCTTTTTTTCCAAGGACGACCTCGCGAGGCTCAAGGAAATTTGTTTCACCGCTCGACAGATCGACGACGATGAAATTGTCCTCGTTGTGCTCCCGAATAAGCCCTACGTCGGTGGCACCAACGATGCGGACCAAGATGGAGGGGGTTTCATCCGACATCACAGGTCCTATGGCTCATACCGGAGCACTTGTTCGCCGAGACGCAAAATGTCGCCCGGCCCAATTTCACGATCGCCACGCAGCCGCACGTAGGTTCCGTTCGATGAATTCTGATCTTCCAAGCGTACTTTACCGCCCACCCGAGACAAAAGAGCGTGTCTTCGGGAAAGAAACTCGTCGTCGGGAAACACGATGTCGCCTTCCTCTCGTCCAAGCACAATTTCTGGGCGGCTCAAGTGCCAGATATCTCGATTTACGGCTGCGGTTGTGAGTTGTCGCAAGCGTCCCCACGACTCGCGTGGCGCGCTGCCCAGCACGCGAACTCCCTGCTCGCTAACCGACGGGAGATCGCGTTCGTCACCTGAAAGTAACTCGAACCGAATTAGCTCGCGGCCCACAAAGAAAACATCCCCAGACAACAGTTCATAGGGCTCGCGAAGCTGCCAAAACACGCCGTTCACCGTGTCCAGCGGGCGAACTTTCACTCCGCCGACAGCCCAAGAAATCCGCACATGCCGGCTCGCCAGGAATGGATCGTCGGCCAAACAGCGATGCGTCGATCGGCCAAGATCGCAAACTTCGCCAGAAAGCGGCAAATTCTCACCGTCTCCACCGTCGCGCCGCACAACCACAAAACGACCGCGAAGCCCATTCTTGTCGCGATTGGTAGGACCATCGCCTACAGGTCGCGCCGGCGGCCCACTTTTGACCACAGGCGGTTGCGGAGAAAGCTTGGCAGGCTCATTTGATCGACTGGCGACTGGCGATCGAGCGGCTGTTTCCGGGAGAATTCGGTTGCCACAATGTTGGCAATACATAAACCCTGCCGGCGTTGCTTGGCCGCAGTGACCACAAGAGATTCGCGTGTTTACCGGTCGCTGCCGCAGATTCAAATTTTGGCCGCAATTTCGGCAAAACGACGCGGCGGTGGGATTTTGAGCCCCACATCCTTCGCAAGCATAGAAATCACCGACGAGAGGAGTCTGTTCAGGCGACTCGATCTTGCGCGGCTCATGTTGCGAGGAAGCGGGCGGGCCCGGATCGATCGGCCCCTGCGCGCCTTGCGTTCCTGAACTCAGCGGTCGTAGAAGCGCCGCCGGTTCTTCGTCGCGAGCGACCGGAATTGCAGCCACGGCTGCCATCGCCGCATCCTTTTTTTCAAAACCGACCAAGCCGTCTGCTTGGCCGCTCGCCACACCGTCGAGCAGCTTGCCGCAGTCTTGGCAAAACAGCGCGCCGTCTCGGTTGGCTTTTCCGCAGTTCTTGCACCGTGCCATCGCGTCGTAACCGGGATCTTGCTCCCCCTAATTTAACTAGAGAGAGAAGGGCCGATCCAAGCGCAAAATCGGTGTTTTCTTTCGGACGAACCATTCTGGTCCAGCGAAACGCCCGTGCATCCGTCGCTACCTAGGTTCATTCCACCACCAAGCCATCTTGCGCCCACCCTGTATCCATTCACTAGACATGCAAGAAAATTGGGCCATGACCGCATTGCCGCTACATTTTCGGGTCATGAAAACACATTCGTTTGCTTTGAGTTGTGTCGCACTGTGCGCATATGTAGGAATCGGGGGGACTCTTTTGAGCGGTTGCAAAAAAAGCGAGCCGCCCAACGTGGCGCAAAACGGTTCGCGCAGGGTTGAACTGCGGGTCAGTGATCAGGGCTATTCGCCGCCTCGTATCGTCGGACGCCCAGGGGAAGAGCTTTTGATCACGGTTCGCTACGAAAAGAGCGCGGGAGAATGCGGACGCGAAATCGTGTTTCCTGCTCAGAACGTCAAGAAAACGCTCAGCGAGGACAAACCGACCGAAATTGCGCTGAAACTGCCGCAAGAGAAAGGCGAAGTGACCTTCACCTGCGGGATGAACATGCTGCGCGGGGCGGTTGTGGTCGAGTAGACTTCTGCAAGCCGGACTTCCATCAGCGAGAGAACGAGCTATCCCAACCTTTGCTGAGGGCCCCCTGTTTCGCTCAGTGCGGCGGAACCCGGCGCATGGAACGAAAGAACTACGAGGCGGCACCCGGATTCGAACCGGGGAATAAAGGTTTTGCAGACCTCTGCCTTACCACTTGGCTATGCCGCCCGAACAGCCTCACGCAATTGCGCAAAACCGAGAGGACATGTACCTACCTTCACACCGCAAGTCAAGCATCGATTTGGCCACCGCGTCGTTACAAATCAATGTCGCTGACGCTGGTTCCGCCCTTCTTGCCGTCTTCCTTGCTGTCTTTGCCGCCTTTTTTGCCTTTGCCAGACGATTTGCTGGCTGATGCGGCGGCTCTTTTGGCGTCTTCTTCGGCTTTCTTGCGCTCAACTTCTTTCGAGGTCGAATCCAACTTGGCCATCAAATTTTTGATGGCTTGCTCGGTTTTCTTCTGCTCTTCCTCGAGTTTGCGTTCCTCGGCAGCCGCGCGTTCGCGTTCCAACTTTCGCTGTTCGGCAAGTTGAGCTTGGTGCAGCTTTTCTTCCTCGAGACGCTTGTTGATGATGACGCCGATAACAACCATCGCGACGACAAGAATCGCGGCAGCGACGCCTGCGAGCAGCTTGTAGGGGAGTTGCTTCTTGATGCGCTCTTGCGTCTCTTTGATTCGTCGCGCTTCTTCGATTCGAGCCTCGGCCTCGACTTGCGCGCGGCGTTCCGATTCATCGATGCGGAATTTTTCTTCTCGAGCGAGACGCTCTTTCTCTTCTCGCTCGAGTCGGATTTTCTCCTCGGCAGCCCGAATTTTTGCTTCTTCCTCTTCGCGCCTACGACGTTCTTCGTCCTCGACAGCTCGTCGGGCCGCTTCCTCCTGGGCGCGGACCGCCGCTGCTTCCTCTGCCAGCCGCTCCTCCTGAAGGTCTTTGAGCTGGTTAAGCGAGAAAAGAAGCGAGTTTTCGCGACGATCAGACATATAAAAATCTCCTATACTGGGCCCGACAAATCACCAGTGTTCTCTATCATAGTCCAAATGCGCCGAGCAAGCGTGAGTCTCGGCTCCTGGCGGCTCGCCAGCCTCGTGGTGATTGGGTTTCTTCTGGCCTGTCCCTGCCACATCCTCGCTCAAGCGGAAGTGCCAACATCACAGGGTGCGACAGCCCCTTCCGATGCACCTGAGCTCCGTGTACCGCAAGACGGACAAGTGATCGAACAGGTGAGGATAGGGGGAACTCTCATCGGAATAGAGAAGCCGGATATGCTACTCCGGTTTATTGATCTCCGTCTGCCCACACAATGGAACGAGGAGCTGCGAACGCGGCTCGGGCGTGATCTAGATGTTTTGGGATACCAGGCCACGTATTCGACGGTGGGCTCGACGACACTTGCAATCTCTGTGCGGCCCATGAGGACGGTCCGTCGAATATATGTGACGGGCAACTGGCCGATCTTCGAGTGGGAGATCCTCAGTTTTGTTACGTGGCGGCCTGGCTATCGCCTTCCCGAGGGAGAAGCACTCACGGCGGAAATGCGTCGGCAAGAAAGAGAGCTTGTGAACTTTCTTCGACGCACGGGGTACTACGATGCCACGGCGGATTTTGCTCTGGAATGGGCACCGGACAGACCCGAGCAAGTCTCGGTGCGCATTTCGGTACGGCTAAACACCGGGTTGTGGAGACTCCGGTATCGATTCGGCAACATCCGCAGCGAGGGCGTCAAACTGCTTTCACCGCTCGAATTGAGGGGTTTTTTTGAGCACTGCTGCCTCTGGTTTGGCCGTACGAGCACCGAGCGCATCAATGAAGACATCAAGCGATTGGTCGATCACTACCAAGACAAGGGCTACGCAGGTGTCAGGATTGCGCGCCGAGAGGTGTACCCAAACTCAAAAGAGAGAGTGGTGGATCTTGACCTGGCCATCGAGGAACGAAAGCGCGTCGAACTGCACTTCGTCGGGCGCAAGGAGCTTTCTGTTTCGGAGTTGCGCTCGGTGGTGACGATTTTTCGGGACAACTACTACAGCGCGAATGAACTCGACGAAAGCGCGCGAAATCTGCATCGGCTGTACCAACAAAAAGGCTTTTTTGATGCGCGTGTGAAGTGGCGATGGCGGAATCGGTCGGGCGATCCGGTTGAAGTCGATTTTTTGATTCATGAAGGTCCGCAGTTGAAGGTTCGAGACATCGAGTTTGTGTCGGGGCCATCTGCGAAGCCGCTTTCGTATCCCCCTAGTCGTCTGGAAGAGCAAGTGCGCACCCGCAGATATCCTCGGCTGGGCGTGATTGGTTTGGGCGAGGGAGGGTTTGCTTCTGCGGTGGCCCTTTCCCAAGATGTCGCACATCTAGAGGATTTTTATCGTCGAGAGGGCTTTCCCCTGGCACAGATTTCCGTCTACGTGGCGCGGTCAAAAGAAGCGCTCAAAAGCGCAGGTTTGTTGGGAATTCAGACGGCGCTCGACGACAGCACTACCCGAGGGGACTTGTACGTCCGTTTCGAGGTGGACGAAGGCCCGCGCGAGGAAGTTGCGGATGTGGCGTTGTCCTTTTCGGATTCGAGCGGGCTCAACGCGCAGCAGATTTTGCAGGGTTTGCAGCTTCATTCAGGAACGGCCTACACCGCCGAGGCGATGATCGCGGACAAGTTGAGGCTTCACGAGCAGCTTGCTTCGCTGGGGCATCCGTATGCGGTGATTGATCCCACACAGTCCAGTTGGAACAAAGACCACACGAAAGTCACGCTGCGGTGGGTTGTCACGACGAAGGAAACGGTGAAATTTGGCCCGATCGTCATTCGGGGCAATTTCGTCACAAGAGAGAGCATCGTCCGTCGCGACTTGCCGTTCAAAGAGGGCGACGTTTTTAACCGCGACAAACTGCTCGAAGCGGAACAAAACCTGATTGGGCGTCAGATTTTTTCGTCGGTGCGAGTCATTCCAAATCCAGGAGAAACCGATGAGTATCGTCTGGAGGCTCGCCAAAAAAGCTGGCAGTTGCGTCGCAATCCTGTGCCCGTGCTGATCGAGGTCACGGAACGCTACGACAACTCGGGGGAACTAGGAATCTATGTGGGTGTTTCGACGGACAACCCGTTGTATTCGTCCGCCAACTACACTTGGCGGAATCTCTTGGGAACAGGCACCGAAGTCGAGTTGCGTGGCGAACTTGGCATTCGAGTGCAGTCGCTTCTTGCGCGAATTGCGGCCCCACGGTTGTGGAATCCGTTTGTGCGGCTCGACGTGCGCGGTTTTTGGCGAAACGAAAACACGTACAGCATCGGGCAGGTCACTTCTTATGGCGCAAATGCCGAACTGACCCGATTCGTGGCTCGCACAGACGAGCAAGGACGCAGACTTCCACCTACCCTGCGCGTGTTCGGTCGGCTGGAATTCAACATCAGCCAAATTTTGGTCCCGCTGTACCGAAGCGAGGGGACAGCAGACGTAAACTTCGACGGTGATCGTACCCAGTCGTTGAAGGCATCCGTCGGTGTGGTTTGGGATCGTCGCGTCGGTTTTGAAGCACCGGCGCTTTTGCGACGCAATTTGCCTGTGCCAACAAATCCACTCATGCCCGTCAGTGGCTTCTTGCTGTCGGCCCAAATGACCGCAGCACTGTGTTGTGCAATCTCGCAGGGGAATGTGAACAGCAGTTTTGTGTCGTTTGCGGGTCAGGCGGTGGTCTTGCGACCGTTCGGTCCATTGTTGCGGCCCGAGGACGGCTGGCCGTTTGGGATGAAGCGCTTCAATTGGAAAATGAACCTCCGAATCAACTATGGGATTCCGTTGGTTCGTCCTGGCTTGCCCGTCGTCGAACGGTTTTACGCGGGCGGCGATAGTTCGACTCGGGGGTACGACCCCGACGCACTTCGTGCAGAGGCTGTACAGTCGCCCGTGGGTCCTTTGCCGGGAGATCGTGGTTATCGCGTCGTTCCCGTCGGTGGAGACGCTCGGTTTCTTTCGCAAATCGAGTGGGAATTTGCGATCACTCCCAAAATCGGCGGTTGGCCCTGGGTTGGCGCGTTGTTTGTTGATACAGGTGCCGTTTTTGACGGTGCCCAGCGCATCAAGTGGAACGATGTTCGCTTTTCGGTCGGAATTTCTCTGGTTCGCTTGCTCACGCAATTTGGTTCGTTGTCGCTCGACTACGCTTTCCCGCTGACTCTTCCGGGCCAGGACACGCTCATCCAGTCGGAACGCTGGAAAAAAGAACCGTGGTATTCCCATTTTCCCGGTCGCATCCACTTCAATTGGGGCATGCCCATTTCGCTGTAAAAACTCCTGCTAGGCCGCCCTTTCGTCAGCAACAACAGCACCGGCGATTTCGCGGCGACTTCTGTTCCAAAAACCAACAGGGGGCTTTCTGTTCCCTTCGGCGCTGTTTTGATGCTCTTTTCGTTCGTTTGAGGGTGCGCGCTCGTGGTAGTTTCCCTGACATGATGCCCGACAGTTTTCATCGCAAGGCACTCGCCAAGGAGCTTCGGCCACGACTGTCTCTGGATGAGGCCCTTTCCGAGGCCAATCGTTGTTTGTTCTGCTATGACGCGCCGTGCATGCGAGCCTGCCCGACGCGCATCGACGTGCCGTTGTTCATCCGGCAAATTGCGACCGGAAATCCCGGTGGTGCCGCGAGAACGATCCTGTCTGCGAACATCCTCGGCGCTACCTGCGCGCGAGTTTGTCCGACAGAGGTCCTGTGTGAAGGTGCGTGTGTGCTCAATGACCAACACAAGCCGATTGCGATAGGTCCTTTGCAGCGACACGCAACAGACTTCGCGATGGACACAGGACAACCCGTCCTCGTCGCAGGTACCAAACGATCGGGTTCGGTCGGAATCATCGGCGCGGGCCCGTCGGGCCTTGCTTGTGCGGCGGAATTGCTGCGGTTGGGCGTGGAGTCCGTGATTTACGAAGCATCGGACGTGCCGGGCGGACTCAATGCGTCGGGCATCGCGCAGTACAAAGTCACGCCGGAGTTTGTCGCAAAAGAAATCGCGTGGCTGGTTTCGGCGGGCGTTCGCATTCAATGCGGGGTTCGCGTCGGAAAAGACGTTTCCGTGAGCGAACTTGAACGCCGACACGACGCGATTTTTGTCGGTGTGGGCTTGGGTGCGATTCCCAACATCTCCATCGAGGGAGAGCAGCTTCCGGGTGTTTGGGATGCGCTCGACTTCATTTCTGCGCTAAAACGCGGCGACACCGAGGTTTTCGAGGCGCTGCTGGGCGCGAAAGTCGCGGTCATCGGCGGCGGAAACACGGCGATGGATGTTGCGACGCAGGCCATGCGCTCGGGTGCTGCGAAAGCTTGGCTTGTGTATCGTCGCGGGCGTGAACAAATGTCGGCGTATCCGCACGAAGTCGAATTGGCCACGCAACACGGCGCGGAACTTGTGCTGTTTGCTGTGCCTCACCGCGTCGTCGGCCCATCTCGAGGGACGACTCGTCGAGCGAGCCGGATCGCAGGGTTGGAGTTTGGCCGGAAAGTTCCCGACGGGGGCCAGAAGCTGGAAACGCTGCCTGCCGATTTGGTGATTCGCGCGACGGGCCAAAAGGGAACCGAACTTTTGAAGGAACTTCCCGTGAAGCTCGACGGGAACCAAGTTGTCGCGGACGCCGACGGACGCACGTCCGATCCTCGCTATTTTTCAGGAGGCGATTGTGTGTCGGGGGGAGAGGAAGTCGTACACGCGGTGGCCGCCGGACGACGCACAGCGCAAACGATTGCGGCTGACCTGTTTTCAAAACAAAGGAACGCGCTTTAGCGTCGGAGGAATTCGCGATGGCCGATCTGTCCGTCGATTTTTGTGGAATCAAATCGCCCAATCCGTTCTGGCTGGCCTCGGCCCCGCCCACGAACACGGGAGATCAAATCATGCGCGCCTTCGACGTGGGTTGGGGCGGCGCGGTGTGGAAGACGCTCGGGCAGCCGATTGTGAACGTCTCGTCGAGGTATTCGTCGCTGGATTACGGCGGTCATCGGATGATGGGTCTGAACAACATCGAACTCATCACCGACAGGCCGCTCGACGTGAGTTTTCGCGAGATTTCGCAGGTGAAAAAACGGTATCCCAAGCACGCGCTGGTCGTGTCGCTGATGGTCGAATCGAAGCGCGAAATTTGGCACGACATGGTGCGACGGGCCGAGGACGCTGGTGCGGATGGGTTGGAACTCAATTTCGGCTGTCCGCACGGAATGAGTGAACGCGGCATGGGTTCTGCCGTCGGACAAGTTCCGGAATACACACGTCAAATCGTCGAATGGGTGAAAGAAGTCGCGAAAACGCCGGTCATCGTGAAACTGACGCCGAACATCACCGACGTGTCGTTCCCGGCGCGGGCCGCCAAACAGGGTGGAGCAGATGCGGTTTCGCTCATCAACACGATCAATTCCGTGACGGGAATCGACTTGGACACATTCGTGCCCCGCCCGATGGTCCACGGAGCTTCAGCGCATGGTGGGTATTGTGGCCCGGCGGTGAAGCCGATTGCGCTCGCGATGGTCGCACAGGTGGCTCAGGCGGTGGATTTGCCGATTTCTGGCATCGGCGGAATCGGAAGTTGGCGCGATGCGGTCGAATTTATCCTGCTCGGGGCCAAGACGGTGCAGGTGTGTACGGCGGTGATGCACCACGGTTTCCGCATCGTGCTGGACATGATCGACGGTCTTTCGAGTTACCTAGACCAAAAGGGAATCTCGTCGGTGGCGGACCTTTGCGGGCGCAGCCTGCCAGCGTACAAAAGATGGGACCAACTCAACTTGAATTACCGCGTGATTGCGCACATCGACCAAGAAAAGTGCATCGGTTGCGGCGTCTGCTACGCGGCGTGCCAAGACGGCGCGCATCAGGCGATTGACGCGAGGCCGGACGCGCGCGGACGAACCCACGTCGAGATCCTGTCCCACAAGTGCGTTGGATGTAACCTATGTAGTTTGGTGTGTCCCGTGGAGCACTGCATCACGATGCAGCGTATTGATGAATTTGGCGACGAGCGACTGACCTGGCCTGAATACAGCAAAAACCCGTCGCTTTCCCCGCACATTCGGTCCAATCGTCACGACGCCTGAACGCGATGATGCCGCAAACGCTTCTGACCGTCGCTCAGTTTGGGCTCTCGCTGTTGCTTTTGTGCCTGTGGCTTTTGCTGCTTGCTGCGAGCGTTCACCTGTTGCGGTTGGGGCTGTGGGCGCTCAACAAGCCGTTGTCGGTCGGGGTGCGGGAAGCGCCGTCGTGCCCTGAGCAAGACCTGCCGCTTGTGACGGTCCAGCTCCCGATGCGCAACGAGCGTTTTTTGGCGGCGCGGGCGATTCGGGCGGCGTGCGCGCTCGATTGGCCGCGCGACCGTTTGCAAATCCAGGTGCTCGACGATTCCGACGAGGGCGACGAGACCACTCGGGTCGTGGATGCCGAAATCATGCGGCTGGCGAATGTCGGTTTCCACATTTCGGTCGTGCGGAGGCCGGACCGAACCAACTTCAAAGCGGGGCATTTGGATTTTGCGCTGCCGCTGGCGGTCGGGGAATTTGTCGCGGTATTCGATGTGGATTTTGTGCCTCCTCAGGATTTTTTGCGTCGAACGGTGCCGCATCTTTTGGCGAGGAAAAAGCTCGCGTTTGTGCAGGCGAGGTGGTCGTTTTTGAATGAGACGGATTCGCTGCTGACTCGAGTGCAGGCGTTGATTCTGCACGGTCTGTTTTTGGTCGAGCAGGCGTATCTGTCCGCACACAACCAGCCGGTGCAGTTCAACGGCTCGGGAGGCGTGTTTCGCAAGGCCGCGCTCGTCGAGGCGAATGGTTGGGTGGGTGGCGATGGCAGGCAGGCGGCCTCGGTCACAGAAGACTTGGATTTGTCGTACCGCGTGAGGCTTGTGGGGTACGACCTGTTGACGATGCCGACGCTGGCTGTACCGACGGAATTGCCTGGTTCGATGGCTGCGTTTCGGAACCAACAAAAACGCTGGGTACTCGGAAATGCGCAGGTGTTGCGGAGCCTGCTTGGCCGAATCCTCTTGCCGGGCCGGTCGCTTGCGGAACGCGGCGCGATGTCGCTGCATCTTTTGCGGCACGTTCGCCAGCCTTACCTGGCGTTGTCGCTTCTGTTTTTGCCGCTCGCGCCGCTCGGGCTGTTGCACGGGCTGATGGCGCCACCGGGAGGTCTTTTCGCCGCCGTGCTGGTCCTGTGGGTCTCGCTTTCCACATATTACGGCGCTGCGCTGCGCAGGCTTGGGCGTTCGGCCATCGAGGCCGTCGTGCTTTCGCCTGTTGTCATGGCGCTTTCGATGGGTCTTTGTGTGGCTCTTTCCGTCGAACTACTGCGCGGCGTGTTCCAAAATCGAAACACGGCGGTGTTTGTGCGGACGCCGAAAACCGGGGGTCAAGAAACGAAATCGGAGTCCTACCGCCCGGTGCTGTCGAAACTGGCCCGCATCGAGGTGCTTGCCGGTGTGGCCTATGTCGGTATGTCGCTGTGGTTGTTTGTGCGCGGGGAATATCTGACGGCGCTCGGTTTTGGCGCGCTCATCGGCGCAGGCCTTTTGTGGGTTGGCGGGGGCAGCCTGCGCATTTCAAAGTAGCGGCGTTCGTGCTGGCCTCGGTTGGCGCAACCGAGGTCGGCGCAAAACGAGCCTTTTGCGTCGTGTAGGTCGTGGTAGAAACAAAGAATGCGTCGGAGTGCCGTTCTTTGTTTTGCGTTGTGTATCGCTTGGGCTTCCGGTTGCGAGGGCAGCGGAGAGGGCGCGCTGTCGGGGACGCTGTTTTTGCGCGGCTGTCCGACACTTGACCCGACGGCAGCGGGCTCGGTGTACGCGCCCTCGGTCTGGCCCGAATTTGACCTGAAACCCGAGCATTTTTACGTCGAAGTGGTTCACGGCATTCGCAGCGGCTTCCATCCCGACGAGCGTTCCACAGACCGGTTGCTTCTGCGCATGCAGCGAGGGTCCACCAAACTCGAACGGTCGGACGGTTTTGAACTGCTCGTGCATGACGTCAGCAAACTTGCATTGATGCAGGAGACCGCTCTCGCACAAGGCAAACCGGGCGTGCCGATTGTGCCGCCTCCGGTCGGGACCACGACGGCACCTTTGCCCGGCGATCCCGATGCGTCGGTGAAAGCCGGTCTTCTGCTCAACAACACTTGCCGATATCCCCAAGCACAACCGTCGCTGCGAGGTCATGTGCTGTTTTCGGAATTGGGCCTTTCGGTGGGGCAAACGGTCGCCGGTAACATCGTCGTTTCAGTGGAAGATCTGCGGGCTCAGCGTGAACAGGCGGGCGGCGCGGTCGTTCCCGATGTCGCAGGAACACTCACAGGGTGGTTTCGCATCCCCGTGCGCAGCGGCCCCGCTTCCCCTGCCCAATAGGAAAAAGAACTGGCGATTCGCGTCGGTCAGTGCGTGGCGGTTACGGTGATTTTTTCAGACGAAAACCGCTCGGCGATGAGCAAACCGGCGATGAGCGCGGCGACGCCGCCCGCGATGACCCAGGTGTACCAGCGCGTTTTTGCAAACGGCAGTTTGGACCCGGATTTGTTGTCCGCAGGAGCGGACTTCGCAGTAGCTGCACCGGGTGCTGTCGGTACCGTGCCGTTGGGAGCGGTTCCGGGCGAAGCAGTCGCCGTTGGGGCGGTGCCAGTGGGTTTGGGGGCGGAAAACAGCGCCAAAAGAGCTTCGGCTTGCGCGGACGGCGGGCCAATGGCGATGTCGGATGGGGTCAGAAGAAAGGCTCGCTGCTGAAAGTCATACACGCGAGCAACGAGCGGTTCCTGTTCGACGGGTTTGCCTTGCCGCTCTTTGGGTCCAAACAACAGCAAATGCCGCCCAAGTTGTGTCACCACCACGGGATTTTGCGCGAGTTGCGCAAGGAGTTTGCCTTGCTCTTCACTGCCCAAAGGAAGCGCAGCGACGGGATCGAGTAGCACCGGCAAGCGATCCTCGGGTCGCAAAGACAAAAACATTTTCCCGCCACTGCCCAGCGGAAGCCGCACATTTCGCATACCGGGAGACACGACCGTCAGCACGTCTGCGTCGGTCCGTCCTCCGGGCACGGCGACAGGCGATGGTCCGACGGGTTCCGCGTTGCGAAATACAAGCGCCCCCGCCGGATCGGTTTCGACCCACACTGGCTCGCGCATCGGCCCAAACACCGCACCGGGATCATGCCGAGCGAGCACCAACGACACATCGGCAGGCAGCGGATCTTTTTGCGAAAGCAAAACCTGTGCTGCTCGTCTTGCATTTTCTGCGTCGCCAATTCGATCCGCGCACACCAGCAGCAAACCGAAAACGTCTCGCGACACAGGTTGCGCTTCTTTCCAGGGCGCTTCTGCCAAAAGATCCTCACCTGCTTGTCGAAGCGCGGGCACTGCCTCGGAACACCGGAGGCTCGCGAGCGCCGTCTGTGCCTTCTTCACCGCGCCCGCCGCTTTTTGCAGAGGCCCGGGCTGAACGAGGCGCAGCCTTTTTTCCAACTCTGGAACCAGGCTCAGCGACGGAGTTTCACCCGCCTGAGCACAAAACAAAGCCGCCGGTCGTTCCGGGACTTGGGTCGCTGTTTGAGCCGCTGAAATCGAAGGACACAGCAGGTGTACCGCGCACCACAGAAGCCAAAAAGACAAAAGGTTCACACGCATCGGCACACCTTAACCGCCCGGCCATAGCCGGTGAACATGGGCCAAACCAAACATCACACCGATCACGAGCGAAAGGAGACCCGCCAGCAGCGTGAGCCCTTGCAAAACGCTCGGTCGGTTGCGCAGAAACTGCGTAAAAGGCCAACCAAACAGGCCCAAAAGCGCACCCATGCCGAGCATCGCGCCCAGGCCGAACAGCCCGACATAGGCCAACCGCAGGCCCATCGTGGGCATTTTTGTGGACACCAGCGCCGTGAGCGCCCCCGAACCCGCCAGCCCATGCACAAGCCCCACGAACAGCGGTTTTTGCGCCAGCGTGAAGCACCCGATGTGAATGTGCCCAACTGGGCCGGCATGATGGTGTTGCTCGTGTCCGTGAATGTGGGTGTGCCGGAGCCCGGTTTGGCCCTCACGAAACGCCGCAAAGACCGAAAGCACTGCTTTCCCGCCCAAAAACACCAGCATCGCGGCTACGAGCAATTCGCAGCGGTCCGACCACGCTGGGGAAAGCGTTTTTTCGATCGCCGAAAGCACACAGGCCACCACAAACAACGACAGTGCATGTCCGGCCCCCCACCACATTCCGAGCGCCGCAGGCCGTCCTCGCTCGGTGGTGAGCAGCGTGGTCATCGCTGCCAAGTGGTCCGGTTCCAGCGCGTGCCTCGCTCCCAAAAACAACGGCAAGACCAGCGCATAGGTCAGTTCCGACATGTCAGAGGCCTCCAGCCAGGCCGACAACGACGCGCTCGATCCCGGCGAGGTCGCGCACGCTCGTCACACTCGAAAAGCCGGATGAACGCAGCCGCTTTTCCACCGCCTGGGCCTGTCCGGCACCCACTTCCAGAAGAATTCCGCTGCCCGATCGCAAGCGCGCCGCCGCCGTGTCGCACAGACGTGCAATCGTCGAAAGACCGTCCGGCCCACCATCCAGCGCCATGCGTGGTTCGTTTTGCACGTCCTGCGCGAGTGTGGCGATGTCCCCTGTAGGGATGTAGGGGAGATTTGCACACACGAGATCCAGCGTTTCGGTTTCGGGCACGGGAAAAAGCAAATCTCCAGACAAAAATTCCACCTGCAAACCGAGACGTTCGGCATTTTTTTTCGCGATGTCGAGCGCCGCCGGGCTTTTTTCGACGGCCAGCACACGGACGTTTTTGGCGAGCTGCTTGATCGCAAGTGCAATCGCACCGCTGCCCGTGCCCACATCAACGACGGTTTTTGTCTGCGCCCGCGTTTCTGAAAGAGGCTCGGCTTTTTCGGGCGCAACAGGCGGCGTTTCACCTGCGGTTTCGTCAGCGACTTCGCTGGTTTGCGGCAGGGTGTCATACACCACTTGCACGGGCAACAGCGACGAAGTTTCGTGTTTTGCTTCGTTCAAAAAGGAACCGCTCGACAAAAAACGGAGTGCTAGTTCGACCAGCGTCTCGGTTTCGGGTCTTGGAATCAGCACGGCGGGGCTGACTTCCAATGGCAGCGAAAAGAACTCCTTTTGGCCGGTCAAGTACGCCACCGGAGTGCCCGAAAGTCGCTTCTGCACAACGTGTTTGAAGCGCGCAAGTTCGTCGGTCGCAAGCGGTTGATCAAAGTCGAGGTACAGCCGCACGCGGTTTTTTTGCAGGCAATGCCCCAGCAGAATTTCGGCATCGAGGCGCGGCGATGCGAGGCTGCTGCGCCGAAAACGCTGCTCTGTCCAGGTCAGAACCCGGCGCACGGTCCACACTTGCTGCAAAGTTTCTACCGACACGGGGCCGGCAGCATATCAACGAGCGCCCCGCAAAACCAAGTCGTGATAAACAGAACGAACAAGATGCTCGCATTTCTTCTGGTCACGGCGGGGAGCGCGCTCGGGGGTTTTTTGCGCTATGCGATTGCGCTGCTGATTCATCCTCGCGTGGGCGGCGCGTGGCCGCTTGGGACGCTTCTTGTCAACGTGGTGGGGTGTTTTGTGTTGTCCCTCGTGAACGAAAGCGTTTCGCGCGGTTTTTCGCTGCGACCTGAACTGCGGTTGCTTTTGACGACGGGCTTTTGCGGTGGGTTTACAACCTACTCGACCTTCAACCACGAAACCGTGAAGCTCGTCGAGGAGCACGGCGTACTGTCGGGAGGAGGATACGCTGCAACGACCTGTGTGCTCTGCCTCCTCGCCCACGTCGCTGCGAGCATCCTCGCCCGTCGTCTTGCCTCGGTTTAGTGCGGTATCGCGTCAACGCGCAGTTTTGTCGGAAAGAAACGACAAGGCGGCGGGCAAAAGCGTGAACGTTGCGGGAAGACGACCTGGCGTTTCCCCGTCGGTGTCGAGCAGCACTTTCTGTTCCGAATCAACCGGTTCGACAACAATCCGACGCGCTTTTTTCATCGACACTTTTGACATCCGACCCTGTTGGCCTTTGTAAATCAGGCCGCTCAGTTTGAGCGCTTCCAAGACGGACAAATCGCCGAGCGTCGTTACGTCGAACCAACCGTCGTCGAGTTTCGCGTCCGGCGCGATGTTCATTCCGCCGCCAAAGTAACCGCCGTTGGCTACCGCCAGCGTATAAATCCGTTGTTCGTAACTGGGCTCGTCGTCGAGCTTTACGCGGACGAGTACGTTTTTGTATTGAAACGTCGCACGCAGGGAAGCCAAAAAGAACGTCGCCGTGCCCCCGAGTGCCTTGCTGCCTTCGTTCACGAAATGATCGACCAAACCGGAAATCCCGCAGCTTGCGACATTGATGAAAAAACTGCGTCGAGGCTGGCCATCGTGGCCAATGAAATCGATTTGGCCTGCGTCGATGGGTCTCGGTTTGGCTCTCGCGATCGCTTCAGCGGCTTCCCGAAGGTCCGTTGGTGTTCCCAAAATCCGACGAAAATCCCCGCCCGTCGCACACGGCAAATAGCCAAAGGAACACGTCGGTTCGCTCCGAGCCTGTTTCAAAAACGCCGCGAGCAATCCAGCCGCGACTTCCGAGGCTGTTCCATCTCCGCCCATTGCGATCACCGACTCGGCACCGGACGCGACAGCTTCTTCGGCCAAGCGCGTGCCGTCTCCTGATTGCTTCGTGAACATCACTTCGATCGAGCCGAGAGCGTCGCGCAGCACGGGTTCCAACACCGGCCACTTGTTTTTCGCAAAACCGCCTCGAGCATTGGGATTCACGATCAAAACGCGCTTTGCCATGTCGCTCCGCTTTTCTCCCGTTTCAGTCAGAAAGAAAGTCAATTTTGCCCACGCCGTGCCGAATCACGTTGGGCGGATTCTCGGTCAAATCAACGACGGTGGTTGGTGTGACGCCGCCAGGCCCACCGTCGAGAACAAGCGAAACCTGTCGAAACAGGCTCGCGATGTCTTCTGGCCACTGAAGCGGCTCTTTTTCAAACTGCGTGGCCGTCGTGGAAATGAGCGGCCTGCCCAGTTGTTGCGCGATGGCTCTCGGCACGGCGTGGTCGGGCACGCGGATGCCGACTTGGGTGCGTTTGGGCGCAATGATTTTGGGAACTTCGCGCGTGGCCGGTAGAACGAACGTGTACGGCCCCGGCAAAAGCCGTTTCAGCAACCGATAGGCAACATTGTCGAGGAGGACATATCGGGAAATGTCAGACAAATCTACGCAGATGAGCGCGAGCGGCTGGCTCTTGGGCATTTGCTTGATTTGATACAGTTTCTCGACGGCTGCTTTGTTCAAAAGGTCGCACCCCAGCCCGTACACCGTATCGGTTGGGTACGCGATGATCTCCCCCGCTTCGAGCGCAGCGACGGCTCGGGCGATTTTGCGTGGCTCTGGATGGTCGGGGTTTATCGCGAGCAGCACGGCGGGCAGCATACACCCCAACGTGCAGCCGAGTCCTTCGCAAAAACGCGCCGAGCCTGTCGTTGCCTGTCGGATGCAGGCATACACGCGGATCGGGCATAGCCAAGCGCGCGGCTCTGGTAGAACATAGAGCCTCTTTTGAACATGCAACCGGAAGCCACCGAAAACCCAGGCGCAACGCCGCCAAGCAGTGAAACTCCTTCAAACAGCGATGCCGCGGTCGAGGCTTTTCGATCGGAAACGGAACAGGTTGTCCGCGAGGGTGTGTGTGAAGGCGAGTCGGAACCGGCTTGCCAGGGTGGTGGGACAGGCGAGGCTGGGGAATCGGCTGAATCTGCGGTTTCTCCCAGCAACATTTCGCCAGTTCCAGCCGATGAGGGTCCGCCGCTCGACCCGAAATTGCTGGTTTTGCCGGAACCGAGCACCAGCCTGCGCACGAGGCTGCGGTTTTTGGTTTCCGACGACGCGTTGAATGTCTGGTTGGACCCAGAAACGTTGCCTGAAAAGCCTGTGGACGCTGGTTTTTGGGATTTGGTGCCCAAAGTGGCTCGTCGGTCGCTCGATTTGGGTTTTGGCATGCCGGAAAGCGATTTCCACATTTACGTCGCTGCCCAGCCCGAAGTGATGATCGAAACTGCCGTCGTCGGTCACGCCGAGCGGTTTGCCGCGCAAATGAATGCGCCAAACGACCTCGTGTACATCCACGACTTCGATCACCCCGAATCGCCCAAACCGCTGCTCTTGCCGCCGGGAACGGGCCCGGCGCTTTTGGAGGCGATGGGCGACCTGCTCGACGGGCTGCGCGATCGCATGTCGCATCTTTTGGACGCGGAGGACTTGGAACGCGCGCACAAAAAACTGTCGTCGGAGATGGAGGCGAGAAACAAACAAATTCTCACGGATTTGGAAAACACGGCCAAAACGCACGGTTTTGGAGTGCGGACCGTTCAGGGCGCGGTGCAGACGTTCCCGATCCTCCACGGAAAGCCGCTGTCCGCCGAACAGTTTGATGTGCTCGATGAGAACACAAAACGCGCACTGCAAAACGCGGCTGAGCGGCTGACTCGCGAGGTGGAAAAGGCTGCGCGGCTTGTGAAAGCGCAAGGTGCGCGGTTTGATGCGGAGCGAACGGCTGCGCTGGCACGGGCGGCATCGACGCTCATTCAGCGCGAAATGCGTGACGTGTTCGATCGGTTCGCCAGTCTTTCTCCCGAGGTTGCGCGCTATCTGCGTCGGGTCAAGCAGGCGCTCATGGATGACTGGGAAGACCTGATCGAACCGGATACGAGCGAGGCCGATCCCGAAACGGACGAAAAACTCGAGGACGGCGACCCGGAACTGGCGACGCGACTGAAACGGTTTCAGCTCAATCTGCTGTGTACGCACCGGGCTTCGGAACACGCGCCGGTCGTCTACGAAACCAATCCCACGTATGCGAATTTGTTTGGGTATTTGGAACGAAGGGTGCGTTTTGGTGCGCTGCTGACCGACTTTATGCGCATTCGGCCCGGTTCGATGCACAAAGCGATGGGCGGCGTGCTGGTCGTGCGAGCGCAGGATTTGCTGACCGATCCGCTGATTTGGGAGCGGCTCAAGCGGGTGCTGCGGGAGAAACGGTTGGCGGTCGAAGATCCGGTCGGGCCGACAGGTTTGTACGCGACGACGCTGAGGCCTGCACCCGCGCCGCTTCCGGTGCGCGTGGTGCTGGTGGGTTCGGCGGCACTTTACGACGCGCTGCGTTCGAGCGATCCCGATTTTGGTTCCCTGTTTCGGATCAAGGTCGAGGTCGATCCAGTCGTGCCGAGAAACGCCGAGACGCTTCATGTGCTGGACGCCGTGCTGGCAGAACTCGCACGTCGTCGGGGATTGCCTCGTTTCGACCGGTCGGCGCGGGCCAGGTTGCTCGATTTGTCCACGCGCCTTGCCGAGGATCGCGAACGGTTGTCGCTTTGTCTGGAACCGCTCGACGAAACAGCGATGTTTGCCGTCGCACAAGCTCGCAGCCGGTTGGCTTCGCAGCCTCGGTCCGAGGAAAAGCGAGCGTTGACCGTGACAAGCCAGGATGTGGAATTGGCTTGGCAAGAGCGACGGGAACGTCTGGCGAGTGAAGAACGACACATTCGGGAATTGACGCTGCGAGGGGAAGTGGCCCTGGACACGACAGGCATGCGAGTGGGTGTGGTGAATGGTCTGTCGGTGTTTCACACGGGCGATGTGGAATTTGGCCAGCCGATGCGGATCACTGCCGTCGTGGCGCTCGGACGAGAGGGCATCGTCGATGTCGAACGCGAAGCCCAGCTCGGCGGAGCGATTCACACCAAAGGCGTGGCGATTTTGCGCGGTTATCTGGCGAGAATGTTTGGTCAAGAGCGACCGCTCAGCCTGCGTGCGCAGCTTGTGTTTGAACAAAGCTACGGCGAAATCGACGGTGACAGCGCAAGTTCAAGTGAGCTTTTTGCTGTTTTGTCTGCGCTGGCGGATGTCGCGATCGATCAAAGCATCGCCGTCACTGGCAGCGTCAATCAGCTTGGCGAAATGCAGGCAATCGGCGGCGTGTGTGCCAAAATCGAGGGTTTTTTCGACCTGTGTCAGGCTCGGGGGCTTACCGGAAATCAGGGCGTCATGATTCCGAAAGCCAACTTGCCTCACCTTGTTCTTCGAGATGACGTGGTGCAAGCCACCAAACGCGGCCTGTTCCACGTTTACGCGATCTCGACGGTGTCCGAGGGAATCGAAATCCTCACCGGTTTGCCGGCAGGCGAACGCGACTCGTCAGGACGTTTTCCGGCGGTCAGTGTCTTTGGTCGTGTGGAGCGTCGGATCATTGAAATCGCCGAGCGTTTGCGTCAAGCCGAGGCACACGGTTTTGAAAGCAACGCGGAAGGCATCGACGATGGTGGGGCGGAAATCAACGAAGGTGCCGAGTTCCACCCGTTTGCCCGGCCTACTTCAGTTCGACCTGCGTCCGTGCGTACACTTCCTCTTTCCCGTTGATGAGCCGCGTGATCAACACCTGATATTTTCCGCCCTGTTTGAAACCTTGATCCGGTCGAAGCTCGACGTCCGACATCAGGACTTTGGCGCTGGGTTGGGTGTTGATTTCCGCAAAGTGAACTGGCTCGCGCCCAGTGGCGGCTTTTCCCGTCTGGTTTGCGTCATAAAACACGACATTGACCTTGCTGTCGCCCGCAGCCTTTTTCAGATGCGCGACGAAATAGAGTTTCCAATTTTCGTGTTCGGGCGCGCGCGTGAGCACTTTTTTTGCTTCGGTTTTCAGATCTTCGTGGAACGAGCCGAGTGCGTGGTTGAGGCGTCGCTCGGTAACTACGATGCTGCCTGCCGGAGGCAACGCGAGCGCCTGAGTCGAACCGATGGACAGAAGAAGCGCGACGAGAACACAGCGAAATGGTTGGGCAAAAGCGAAACGAGACATGTGGATCTCCTTTGTCGGGTGTAGTGGGTTGAAGTGGTTTCGTGTCGTGTGTTTTGGTCTCAAAGCTGCGCCATCTGCTGCGTCTCGCTTTGGCATTCCGCGAGGCGCGAGATGACGAGTTTCAAATCCTCCCAGACTTGCGCTTTGGCCGAGGGCGCTCGCAGGAGGTACGCGGGGTGATAGGTCGGCATGACGGGCACGCCGCGAAAAACGCCAAACTGGCCGCGCAGTCGCCCGAGCGGAGCGTTGTTCTGTAGCAAAAACTGGGTGGGTGTACGACCAAGTGCGACGATGACACGAGGGGCCAAACACGCAAGCTGCGCCGTAATGAAGCCTCCGCAAGCCGAAACTTCGTCCGGTTCGGGCGTGCGGTTTCCGGGTGGGCGGCATTTGACGACGTTGCCGATGTACACCTCCTCACGTTTTAGACGAGAAGCCAGTTCGGGCAACCCCATTTTGAGCGCATGTTCTCCCATCGCCTTGATCATTTTCGAGAGCAATTCACCCGCAGCGCCGACAAAAGGTCGCCCCGTTCTGTCTTCGTCCGCACCGGGACCTTCTCCGACGAACGCGATCCATGGGTATGCGCTGCCTTCGCCAAAAACCAACTGGTTGCGGCCATGACACAACTTGCAGCGACGGCAATCTCCGATGAAGTCACGCACGATTCGCAAACCTTCTTCACCGTGAGGCAGCGAGGTAAGTTCGGGATAATCTCCGCCGGGAGTGTTTTGGGTTGTGGGTTCCGCAAACAACTTGCTCGACGCTGGTTTGTCGCGCACTCGGGAACGGCTTGGTTCCATCGGCGCAGCCGCAAGCAATTTCGCGCGCTCAAGTGCGGCCCGAGCCGCTGCTTCGGCGTCAGTTGGGTGGTTCGCAACCGGGGGACGGTCTCCCTCTTGCGACGCTCGGGTTCTCAACATTTCCGGCGGAGCATGGACCGCTCCCGCTGGTCTGCTCTCCTCAAAGAATCGCGTGGGCGCGGTCTCGGCTGTTGTTGTGCCCGGTTGTGCGTGTTGCAAATCCGACACAGGAATACCGTCTATGCCTCCGTTCCGAATCCAATCGAGGCGAGCGCGCATGGAACTGACGATGCGACGCAATTCTGCAATTGGCTGTTCGCCACCATCAACCGTCGCTGTCAAACCGGCTGCCGCTGTGGGGGCTGCCAATGTAGGTTCTAGATGACCTGTAGGGGAAAGTGGCCGCGTCATGGGCCGAGATAGTAATGCAATTTCGCAGCGAGCGACGTATGTTAGGGCTGCTGCCCACTTGGATCGGGCTTTGGGCTGTGGAGGAAGAAATGGCGATCACCACTGTGAAGGACATCATGACCGACGTTGTCGAGGCGCTTCGTGTCGGCGACAGCCTCGATTTGGCCGACCGAATCATGCGAGTGGGCCGCATTCGACATTTGCCTGTTGTCGATGGAGACGACCGCTTGGTTGGTCTCGTCACGCACCGAACGATTTTGGCGGCTTGGGTCAGTCATGGAAACCCGAGCGCCGAACGGCCAGGAGACGTGGCGCGCGACATTCCGATTGAGATGGTGATGGTCAAGGATGTGCTCACCACGACTCCGACCGCACATGCTGCTGAGGCTGCTCGCACCCTGGAAAAGCACAAATATGGATGTCTGCCAGTCATTTCGGACGGAAAGCTCGTCGGCATCATCACCGAGGCTGACTTTCTCCGCTTTGCGCGAATCCACCTTGAACAGGAAGAAACCTAGCTGAAAGTTTGTGGGCTACCGTTTTGGAATGGGGCCCCACGAGGGCGCGTCGGCGTTTCCTCGGAAGATGGGACGTTGGGTTTTCCCATCCGCCGTCGAAATGTAGACGCCACCTCGAGAGGATTTGAATACAAGTGCTCGTCCCGTTGGTGCCCAGCTCGGGTGGCTGTTCGAGCCTTGGTTTTCGGTGATGCGCTGCAAGTCTCCGTTCGACGCATCGACGGTGAAAATATCCAAGGTTCCTTTTTCATCCCGACCCGAAAACGCGATGAGCGACTTGCCCGCAAGCGGTTTGGGATTCCACGCGGGCTCGACATTGTAACTGCCTTTCCGCGTGAGTTTTGCTTGGTCCGCGCCCGTCGCTGACATTTTCCAAATTTGTGGACTTCCATGGCGATCGGACACAAAAGCGATCTCGCTTCCATCGGGAGACCACGTTGGGGAACTGTCGATCGCGGGATTGTTGGTCAGTCGCTTGATGAGTTCCCCAGACGGCGTGATGAGATAAATCTCGCTGTTTCCCTCGAACGAAAGCGTGACGGCGATGCGGCTTCCGTCTGGAGAAAACACACCCCCTGTATTCAAACCGGGGCGCGTTGAAATCCGCCGAGGCTTGGCCCCGTTCGTTGGGATCGCCCACAAATCCGGGGTTCCCCGCACAAAACTCGTATACAGCAAGGAGGAGCCTGACGGATGCCACGACGGCAACATGTTCTGAGAATGGTTTTGAGTCAACGTGCGCTGGTCGGCACCGTCGTAATCCATCGTGACCAATTCTTGTTCGCGTCCGACCGAACGAGAAAAAGCGATCTGCGTGCCAAAAAACGAATCCTCACCGGTGAAATACCGGACGACTTCATCGGCGAAGGAGTGAGCCAACCGGCGCACGCTGCTCACCGGGGCGCGATAGCTCTTTGTGAGGACTGCCCGGTCGCCCTTGATGACTTCGTACAGCCGAAATTCGATCGCGAGATCGCTTCCGTTCAGCGAGATGCGCGCTTTGATTACACCCTCTGCTCCGACGGTACGCCACGAATCGGGGGCGATCGACAGTTCTTCCTTGGCCAAGTCCGCAACGAAAGAGGTGGGATCAAGCGATTTGAACAAACCCGACGCATTCAAGTCACCCGATAGCACTTCTTGCAAAACCCGCCCGTGATCTCCGTCGCCAAGCATTCCGGGGATCGCAATTTTGTAAAGTGCTTGCCCTGGATTGGTGATTCGGAAACGCACCACGTCGCTGACATCTGCACGCGAAGAATGCTCTCCGAAAAGAGCCATGCAAAGAGGCAAACCCAAGGAGAAAATCGCGAGCACCGACAGACGCATTAGCCATACCGTATCGTCCCTTTTCGGAAAAACCAAGCATGGACCCGTGCAAAACCAAGTGGACATGGGCTTCCGCAAGTTTCAGCAAAAGGCAGGGGCAAAGAACCAAACAGAGTGAAGGCCAGTTCCTTCACGGAAACCAACAACTTGCTTGACACCTGGGTTGCGATCCGATAGTTCCAGTCCCTCTAGGAAACTCCCGCAGGGAATTTGCATGGCTACTCCAGTTCCGAGCACGTTTTTCAAGAAGCCCGAACAAGCGCAGGTTGATCGCAAATGGCACGTCGTGGACGTGGCAGGCCTCACCCTGGGACGGGCGGCGACTCAAATCGCTACGCTTTTGCGCGGCAAGCACAAGGCCGACTTCACCCCACATGTGGACAGTGGTGACTTTGTGGTTGTGCTGAACGCGCAGAAGGTTCATCTGTCGGGCAAAAAGCTCGACGACAAGATGTATTACAAACACACCTTGTACTTGGGCGGTCTCAAAGCACGACCTGCAAAGGAAATGCTCCGGGATCGTTCGGACGAGGTGATTCGCCGAGCAGTGTGGGGCATGTTGCCGAAAGGTCCGCTCGGTCGAGTCATCATCAAAAAGCTCAAGGTGTATCCGGGCGCTGAACATCCTCACACCGCGCAGCAGCCCAACAAGGTCGCGTTGAAGACGATGCGCGCGTAGGAAGGTTTCACATGGCAAACGTCGAACGAAATGCAGTGTATGCGACCGGTCGCAGAAAAGAGGCCGTCGCTAGAGTCTGGATGATGCCGGGGTCCGGCAAAGTCACCATCAATCGTCGGGACATCGACAACTACTTCGGGCGCGCGACTTCCAAAATGGTTTTGCGCCAAGCACTTGAGTTGACCGCTCAATCGGCCAATTACGATGTCTACGTGAACGTGATGGGCGGAGGCCTGTCCGGGCAAGCCAACGCGATTCGGCTGGGCATCACGCGCGCACTTCTGAAAGTGAACGCAGGTTTCCGTTCTGCGCTCAAGAGCGCGGGCTACGTGACCCGCGATCCTCGCCGCAAAGAACGCAAGAAGTACGGTCAGCGCGGCGCTCGCGCTCGATTCCAGTTCTCGAAACGCTAGAGACCGTTTCTTTCCCGCTCGAACCTTCGCTGCGTCGGCGTTCTGCTCGGCGCAGCGTTCCCTTTTTCCCCGCTCAAACTTTTCGTGCGACGGCGTGCCGTCAGCTTTTCTTTCGGTCGCCGTGCTTGGGTTGGCTGTCGTCCTGACCGCGATCCATTTCCGCTTTTGATGAAGAAGCGTGTTGCGTCTTTCCGCGAGCAAAAAGCGTCGCGGAGGTGTTCGCTTGCGGGTTTCGGGAAGGCGTCAAGTCAGCCTTGCCCCAGACTGCGGGAGGTTGATTGAGGGAGGAATGGACGAGGTAGAAGCGACGTGCGGAATCAGAGCGGTTTCGCGAAATTCTGAACCCAGTAGTGCTTGTATCGCGCTGCCGAGTTGTAGTCGTAGCCGAAACCGACCTGGGTGAAGTTGCGACCCATGATGTTTGCGCAGTGTCCTGGGCTGTTGAGCCACTGAGTCATCGTGGCATCGACGGTCGAATTGCCCGCCGCGATGTTTTCTCCCGCATAGGAATAGCTGTAGCCGGCTCGTTTCATGCGATCCCACGGCTGCGAACCATCGGAACCGGTGTGGCTGAAGAAATTCTTGGTGGCCATGTCCTTTGCGTGAGCTTGTGAGGACGTGTCGAGTTTGCTGTTTTCCACAAGCGCCGGAACTGCGGCATACGAAGTTGTCCCGCACTTTCGCGCCGTCGCCCGCGCCTTGTTCACCGCCGTGAGCAGGGCAGCACGAAACTTCGCAAGTTGTGTGGGATCGACGGCTTGGGCCGTTCTTTCCGTTTCGTCCGGTTCGACGGCCAGTGGCGCGGGATAGCCCGCAGTCTCGGTTTCCTCGAGGCCGGGCTCTCCGCAGGCAGAAAGCGCGAGCGCAGAAGCGATCATCGAGGGCAAGGCAAGCTGGTGAAGGGCAAGACGACGTTTTGTTTTCATGTTGAGAACCTCCTGTGGTTGTGAAACCGAGATCGCCGCATAACCCAAAATGAAAAAAGGGGAAAGGCCAAAGATTGACCCTGTTGGCTGGGTGGGTTTACCCTCGCGGACGCATGTTGCTCCTGTCGGTTTCTTCGGTCGCCACGCCAAACCCTGTTCCTGCGGGCCGGGAATTGGATTTGTTTCAGCTCGTGCTGAGTTCGGGGGGCGTGGTTCTGTTTGTCTTGTTTTTGCTGATCGCGTTCTTTGTCGTGACCACGTTTGTGATTGGCTACAAGGGCTATCAAATCGTGCTCGCCAATCGCGAAACGGATCAGTTTTTGGATGTGTTTTGGCAGGCCAAAAAGCTAGACAAGGTGTACGACCAAACGAAGGGGTTGAGACGTTCTCCCGTCGCTGCTCAATTTCGAGCGGGGTATTTGGAACTGACGCGCCTTCTGAAAAAACGCGAGACGAAGGAAAGCGGAACAGACACCGAAAGCGACCTAGAAAACATCGAGCGGGCGCTTCGTCGAGCCGCGATTGCAGAAACAACAGCACTGGAATCCCTGACGCCTCTGCTTGCAACGGTCGGTTCTTCAGCCCCCTTTGTGGGTCTCTTTGGAACGGTTTGGGGCATCATGGACGCCTTTCGCAGCATTGGGAGTCGCGGCACGGCAAACCTGGCCACCGTCGCACCCGGCATCGCTGAGGCGTTGATTGCCACGGCCATCGGTCTTGTCGCAGCGATTCCTGCCGTGATGGCGTTCAATTATTTTGCGCGTCGCATCAAAGTACTCGTCGGTGAAATGGACACGTTTCACAACGACTTGCTCAACCTCATCAAACGCAACTACTTGCACTAGCGATTGGGGGAGGACCCCACAAAACCATCGACTTGATGGGGGAAGCCGAAGATACTGCGCGGCGTGAAAAGGCTTCCCCTGTTTTCGGTTCTCTGTTTTGCGCTGAGTGTTGCGTGTGAATCGCCTCCTGAAAAAAGCGAGTTTCCCAAGGACTTTCGTTTCGGGACGGCCATCGCGGGTTTTCAGACAGAAATGGGTTGTCCCTCCGTTCCGAAAGCGGAATGTGAATATGCTTCCGATTGGGCCGAGTATGTGACTCGTCCTGAACTACGTGCAAAGCCCGGTTTGTACCTGAGCGGAGACCCCCTTTCTGCCGGGCCGGGTTTTTTCGAGTTGTATCCGCAGGACATTGCGCTCGCGGCCCAGCAACTTCACAACAATTCCTTGCGTCTTTCGATCGAATGGGGGCGCGTTTTTCCAACTGCCACCGACGGAATCAATGACATGGATGCGTTGAAGCAAGCCGCATCCAAACCGGCGCTCGCGTTTTATCACCGAGTCTTTTCCGAACTGAAAAAACAGGGGATAAAACCCCTGGTCACATTGATTCACTATGCACTCCCAACGTGGCTTCACGATGCGTATGGGTGTCATGTGGATCTTGCAGGTTGCAAAAATCGGGGGTGGTTAGATCGCGCGCGAATCGTTCGGGAGTCGGCCAAATACGCCGCCTTTTTGGGTCGAGAATTTGGTGGCGAGGTCGATGATTGGGCGACGCTGAATGAACCGTTTACGGCTGTGATTTTGGCGGGCTATGTGTTCCCTACCGAACAGCGCACACAACCTCCTGCTGTTGTTCTGGAAGCCGAGGCGGCGCGAGCTGTGCTTTTGTCCGAAATCGAAGCGCACGCCAGGATGTATGACGCGCTAAAGGGGGCCGATCGCATGGATGCAGCCGGAGACCAAACGCCAGTTCGGGTGGGCGTTGTGTACAACCTGCAAGCAGTCGCTCCCGTCGATCCAGAGAATCCCTTGGATGTCGAGGGAGCGAAGCATTTTGATTATCTGTTAAACCGCGTGTTTTTGAACGCAACGATCGAGGGGGATTTGGATGAAAAACTCGACGGGGAAAAGGTGCACCGTCAGGATTTGGCGCACAGAATGGATTTTGTGGGGGTGAATTACTATGCGCGCAATGTGATTCCGGGCAGCGCGAAGGCGCTTTTGCCGTCTCTTTCTCCGTTGACGACGTTCAATTTCCTGACTCTGGAAACGGACTTTCACTATCCGCGCGGTTTGTATGAAGTTCTCGTCTCCTTAAAGGAAAAGGGGTTGCCTCTGATTGTGACGGAAACGGGTGTGGAGGATGCGCAGGATTCAGGAAAATCCGCTGCGTGGGTTTCGGACTCCCTTTCGTGGGTTCTGCGTGCGATTTCAGAGGGCGTTCGCGTCGAGGGCTACCACTACTGGACGCTCATGGACAACTACGAATGGAATCACGGAATGCGCATCAAAATGGGCCTGTATGCAGTGAGTCCGAACGACCCCCAAAAGAAACGGATTGCACGCAAGGGAGTCTCTGTGTACAGCCAAATCGCGCAAACACGGATGCTGCCGCAGTAGTTTCTGGGTGAAGCACAGACTATTTCTGGGGGGTTTCTTCGGGGTATCCGTTGGCCAAGTCTTCGAGGGTGAGGCGGCGGCTGGCCTCAGGCGACATTTCGTCTTCCTCATCGACAAAGCCATCGAGTGAATCGCGGTCGTCGGTGACTTTTGCCGCAGCCGGACCTTGCGCGACTTGGATTTGGCCGACCATGGTGGTGGCCTGCTTGCGGAGCTGCCCGTTCATCCACGCGACAAAACGAACGGGGTGGTAGTGCCACACAACAAAGTCCTTGGGCAGACCTACTTTTTCGGCGAGTTCAGGGGTGTACCACAGCGTCGGTTTGATCTGTTCGCGGTAGAGCCTGGCACGCGCGGGTTTGGGCATGGTGCGGAAGTCGCGGCTCGCGGCAAGCTGCTGTTCCCAATCGGGGGCGTCCCCCCATTCGGACTGAAACCGCGCAGCGAGTTTGTGCAGCTCGGCGCGTTCGTCGTTGTTTTGGAAAAAGTCGCGCAGCTCCTTTTCGGTCAGGATGCCGTCGCCTTTGCCTTTGGGACGATCGATGGCGGACACGATGTCGCGCATGTCGCAAAAATGCCCGGAACTTTTCCCATCGACGGACTTGAACGAACCCGGTTCGAGCTTGGCGGGCAAATCCTCGGGCGAAAGAACTTCCAAGTGAATCTGGCTTTCATAGTTGCCCGGCGGGCCGGCTTCACCCACATGTCCTACGACTTCCCCACCTCCTACGTCAATGTCGGGATAGAACACACTGCCTTGGGACATCGCGGCAAAAAACGGCTTCTTTTCGGCCTCGTGCAGCCACGGGATTCGTCCTTTTTTGGGGTCAGCGCGCTCAAGGTGCATGTACAGGATGAAAAACATCGTCTCGACGCCGGCCAGGCGGAAGTAATGCCGCATCAACACGAAACTCGCGGAACCTGTGGGCACGGGTTCGGAAAAACGCGCAGCGACGATGCGGCCCGGAAATGGCGTGAAAACAGGTGCTCCGAGGGGCAGGCTCAAGTGGATTCCGCCGTGCCACAGCCTCGAGCGACCAAACGGCCCGATGGGAAAATAGCCACCCATCGCTTCTTCTTCGTTGTTGCGGTACAGCACGCGGCCTTGCTGCTCGGCGATTTGCGGATTTTCGGCAATTTCGGGCGGCTTGGGACACTCGCTTTTGTCGAGGCACACAAACCACACCGAGCTCACGCGAATCTTCTGCATGAGCCACGCAAAATTGAAGCAGCCGGGGTCCCATTTGTTGTTGGTGACGTGGTAGTGCCCGATGTAGCCGGCAAACGCGCGCGGGTCGGCCATCCAGGTGTTGAGCATCATGCCGTTCCACTGCGGATACACCTGCGGCAGGTTGGGAAACAGACGGGCCAGGGCTTTCCCGAGGGCGGCCATCGCCATGTATTGCTCGTTGGTGTATTCCCACATGCGATAGCGGGTGTTGTGGACGACGACCTCAGAGACACTGCGGGTCATGCCGCGTTTGGAATAGAAGTGCTCGCCGTCGAGTTCGACCTGTCCGCGATTGCACAATTCGACGCCGATCGAAATTTCGTTCACACCCGAGGCGTGAAATGCTCCGTCGGCCAAATCGAGCGTTTGGTAAATCCAACCGTTGTTGTCGATGAGAAAATGCGCCGACAGCCCGCGTTCGTCGTGCAGAACGTGAAAACAGTCCGCTGAACTCGCGCATCCGTCGTGGTGCAGCACAAACTGTCGGATGATGTCTTGCAACCTGCGCATGTCCAGGCGCTGTCCGCCGAGCAAACGGCGTTCTCTGTAACGATACGGAGACCGGCCCAAACCCTTGGCGGGAGCGAACGGAAGCGGCCCCGGCGAGCCCGCCCCATCTTTGCCTTTGTAACAGCCCAGACGGTATGCGGCGAAATTGGGATTGTCATACCAATTGACGACGGGCCAGCCGATGTTGTAGGCGCGTCCACAGACGACGATGTTTCCCGACGGTAGGAACCGCTGCTGTTTGTTGCTTGACATGATGAGGTGGCCGCTGCCCAGGACGCCCTTGCAAAGGCGTCAGACAGGGAGCAGCGTCCCCATTTTACCAAGCTCTTCTTTTTGCGTCGTTTCAGTCGTGGTGTTTTCTTTGCATCGCGGCAACAAAGGCAGCGAGCGCGGCTTCTTCAGCGTCGGCCTCGGCACCACTGAGTTCGGGTTCGCTCCTCGGGGTGAATGGCTCTGGCGTGGCTGTTTCCGGTTCGTCTGAATCCGAAAGTTCAAATCGGGCAAAACTCCGGCTTCGTCGGGGCGAAGGACTCCGGGACGGAGATCCGCGTCGTCTTGCGGCTCGACTGGGCGGCGGTTCCGCCAAGGACGAAAACAGCGTTTTTGCATACGGCCACGCTCGGATTTCCTGTCCGATGGCTTCGGCGGAAAGACCCTCTGATTGACGCACCACCTGATACACGAGTGTGTGCAGAAGAAACGCGAGGTGAAAATCCGACGACGCGAGCAAATTGTCGGACAGCTTGTTCCCTCGCAGCCGCGTCTGCAAAATCCGTCGCTGAAACAAAAGCAGCATCTTGGCTTGCTCCCATTCCCGACGGGGAACTTTCATTTCCGCAAGCGGAGCAAACGCATCTTCGATGAGAGACGCCGCCGCCGCGCCGTTTCGGTCAAGCTGGACAAACAGCGGAAACAGCCTTGGCAAACGCAACACACACAACAGAAGCGCATTTTGCAGCGTCTGACCGTTTTTCACCCGTCGGTCGAGTTCGTCCAAATACGGTGTCAGCACATCCGGTTCGTGTTGCAGTTCCTGATACAGCGTCGGCAAAAGCGACACGAGCTGGCGACTTTCCCGCAACAGCATCATGGACTCGACCGCCGCTCCGCCTCGGAGCATGCGATAGATTTCTTCCAGCACGCGAGGCGGTGGGCTTTTCTTCAAATCCGGCCCGTGTTCGCACATCGCCGCCCAGGTTTCGTCCTCGATGTCGAACCCGAGGCGCGCCGCAAACTTGACCGCCCGCAACATCCTCACCGGGTCCTCGCGAAACCGCACATTCGGGTCTCCGATCGTCCGAATCAGACGCGCATCCAAATCGCGCAGACCGTCCACATGGTCGATGACTTTTTGTTCCGGCAGGTCGTAAAACAAACC
>Ga0272412_1000005_pt1 | contig 37009 bp, 30 predicted proteins | sample WWTPWeurt_MetaT_FD_193540 | JGI IMG/M metagenome (GOLD analysis project Ga0272412, IMG submission 193540) | Metatranscriptome of activated sludge microbial communities from WWTP in Nijmegen, Gelderland, Netherland - WWTP Weurt (Metagenome... | ecosystem: Engineered > WWTP > Aerobic digester >...
GTGGGCCCGGCGCAGCCCGGTGTACCGAAAGAACGCAACGTGGTCCTGATTCTGGTGGACGGCATCCGCCAACAAGAGTGGGGCGGTCGGGCGGTGGATGATGCGGGGAGGCCGGTGCGTTTTTCCGAATTGTTTCCGGTGCTGGGGCAACTGAGGAAGCGGGGGTTGTGGTTGCCGAATGTGTCGATCTCGAACCCGGCGGGAGTGAGTTTGCCCGCGTATGCGGACATTTTCGCGGGGCGACGGCAAGAAAAAATCCTGACGAACCATCCTCCGGTCGAGGATTTTCGGAGTCATTACCCGACGCTCATGCAGCAGGCGGTGAGGCCGCTCAAGAAAGGGTTTGATGGGGTGGCCCTGGTGGCGTCGTGGTCGCCTTTGTGTGCGATTGCAGCGGTGCCGCCGCTTCTGGCAGAGGACGATTTTTTCCGAAGCTGCGGTTTCAAAAACAACGTGATGAATGTGATGAACGGGGCGCAAGCGCCGTCTGCGCCCGTGCCGGTGCCCGTGCCGGTGCCGACGCAAGTGCAAGGCCAAGGGTCTGCGCTACCGCCAGGGCCAGGACCGTTTTTCAAACCCGAGGTCTATGCAAATTCGCGGACGGACGTGGACACGTTTTTGGAATTTGCTCGGGAAGTGCCGAAACGGCATCCGCGCCTGGTGGTGATTCACTTGGGCGATGCGGACGAGGAAGCACACCTGCACGCACGGGTGCAGCGGAAGACGGGGCAGCACTACGGGATTTTTCATTACCACTTGGCGCTGCGGCAGGACGATTACCTGTTGGGACGCATCTTTGACACGCTGCAAGCGGACCCGTTTTATCGGGACAACACGTATCTGCTCATCACGACAGACCATGGGCGCGACACGGCAGAGGACCCTGCGCAATGGGCGTCGCACGGTCGGTGCATCGCAGAGAAAATTCGGACCAAGCCTTGCTCGGGGTGTGCGGGGGTGTTTGCGCTTGCGGTGGGGCCGGGGATACCGGCTCGGACGGCGCGGGGGACGTACAAACACACGGATCTTGCGCCCACGGTCGCCAAGCTTTTGGGCATCGGGTTTCCGACTGCCACGGGGAAACCGATCCGCGAGATTGTCGATCCGGCGTTGCGGTCGCTGACCCAACCGACACCGCCGGGTCCGGCCTTCTTGACGCTTGTGCCCGCGCCGCCTACATCGACTGCGCCGCCCGCGCCGCCCGCGTCACCGGCACCGACTGCACCGACCGCATCAACAGCATCAACAGCATCGACTGCGCCGTCCGCGCCCTCGTCTGGGTTTCAACCGGCGAGGGCCCAATCCCCGCTGCGCTGAACGGGTTTGGCCCAGTCGCAAACAGTCGGCAAAAACGGCCAGCGGTTCCAGCAAGGCTGCGCAGAAAAGGGCGCTCGGTTTTGCGCGCTCGACGGTGTGGTGGTTGGCATTCCTCCTGCGATTGCATGAAAACGAAAACACGAGGAGGCCACCATGTTCACCGCAAACTTTCACAACTTGTCTCAAATCGAAATCCTGGCGGCTTGCTCGACTTCGACGGGCGACCCGTGTTCGGAGACGCAAGGTTCGCTGTTTCAGGCGGCAGTGTCGGCGATGAAGCGCGTGTTGACGTGGCTTTTGACGCCGGGCAACCCGGACCTGCGTCTCGCCAGTTGGCAACAAGGTGCGATGTTCGACGGCGGCTAAGAATCGGACAAGCAGGCGCGAATCGGTTTTCTTGCGGTTGCTCGGGCTCGACGGGCATCGGATCACCTGGCGAAGTTTTCTTTTCGCCGGGTTTCTTTCCGCCAAAATGGAAACAGCGTTCCCTCTGGCTGGCAGGAAGAAGCGGTCTTAAGTAAGCTTTCATTCCTTTCGCGCCCAACGTCGAAACACAGAGGTTCCCTTTGCGGCAGTCACACAAGACAATTTTGGTTTGGATCATGATGGGTCTGGCGTCTATCGCGGCCTATCAGCTCATCTCGTCGGCTCGGATGACCGAGGAAAAGAAACCGAGCTTTTCTGAGTTCATGCAGGAAGTCGAAACAAACGGCAAACACATCAAGTCGGTCAAGATCGACGGTCAAGAATTTCACATCACCTACAACGAACAGCCTCCGAAAGACCGGGCGCGCGTGGTCGGCCCGTCTGAAGCCGCGCATGCGCAAGTGCTGGCCGCGCTCGACAAAGCCAAAATTCACTACGAAATCGAAAAGCCGGTCGAGGGCGGAATCATCATGATGATTCTCTCGACAGTGCTGCCGATGATTCTGGTCGTCGTGCTGTTCTTCGTGATGATGCGGCAGCTTCAAGCGAGCGGCGGAAAAGCGATGAGTTTTGGCAAAGCCAAGGCGCGCTTTATGGCGGAAAACCAACACAAGGTCACGTTCGCCGATGTGGCAGGCGTTGAGGAAGCCAAGGATGAAGTCGAAGAAATCATCGCATTCTTAAAAGACCCCAAAAAGTTCACTCGACTCGGCGGACGCATTCCGAAAGGCGTGCTCATGATGGGACCGCCGGGCACGGGCAAAACGCTTTTGGCGAGGGCGATTGCGGGCGAGGCAGGCGTGCCGTTTTTCAGCATCTCGGGCAGCGATTTCGTCGAAATGTTTGTCGGTGTCGGTGCAAGCCGCGTCCGCGATCTGTTCGAGCAAGGCAAACGAAGCGCGCCGTGCATCATCTTTATTGATGAGATTGATGCAGTCGGTCGGCACCGGGGCGCAGGCCTGGGCGGCGGACACGACGAGCGCGAACAGACGCTGAACCAACTTCTGGTCGAAATGGACGGTTTCGAGTCGAACGATGGCGTCATCATGATCGCTGCGACCAACCGGCCCGACGTGCTGGACCCGGCGCTTCTGCGGCCCGGTCGTTTCGATCGCCGCATCGTGGTTCCCAGGCCGGATGTCAAAGGTCGCGAGGGGATTTTGCGGGTTCACGCGCGGCGCGTTCCACTCGGCCCGGATGTGGAACTGTCGATTGTGTCTCGCAGCACGCCGGGTTTTTCCGGGGCCGATCTCGAGTCGCTCGTGAATGAGGCGGCGCTCATGGCTGCGCGAAAAGGCAAAGACATGGTGGAAATGCGCGACTTTGAAGAGGCCAAAGACAAAGTGCTGATGGGCCCCGAGCGCAAATCCATGGTCATTTCCGAAAAGGAACGCCACATCACGGCGATCCACGAAGCCGGTCACACGTTGGTCGCGCATCTTTTGCCGGGAACCGACCCCGTGCATCGCGTGACGATCATTCCGCGAGGTCCGGCACTGGGTGTGACGCAGCAGCTTCCGACCGAAGATCGGTTGAACGCGACCAAAGAATGGGCCGAAAGCAAAATCGCGGTGCTGATGGGAGGCCGCGTGGCTGAGGAACTGGTGTTTTCGCACCTCACGACGGGCGCGGGCAGCGATTTGGACCATGCCACCGACTTGGCGCGCAAGATGGTGTGCAACTGGGGCATGAGCGACAAACTCGGTCCTCTGACGTTTGGTCGCAAAGACGAACATGTGTTTTTGGGGCGCGAGATTGCGCAAGCCCAAAACTATTCGGAAGACACCGCGCGGATCATTGACGATGAGGTCAAGAGCATCGTGCTTGCGCAATACGGTCGGGTCAAAGAACTGCTGGCGACCAACATCGAGCAGCTCAAGCGGGTTTCGGGCGCGCTTCTCGTCCACGAAACGCTGAGCGGTGAGGATGTCGAAGTGCTGCTGAAAGGCGGCACGCTGCCCGAGCGACCTGCTTCGGGTTTGCGTTCGACCAAAAACGATGCTGCGGCGGTGAAATCGTCCGCCTCGCCGATTTTGAGGCCACCCGTCCTGACCCCCGAGAAAGCCTAAGAAAGATCGGTTTTTAGGGAACGCGCCGTGTTCGACCAACACACAGACCGGCTCGACCCTGAACGTGCCTTGCGGCGCGCGGGGGATTCCCCTCGAATCCCTGGAAACACCGTCACCCTTCTTCGCGATGGCCCGAACGTCTTTGCTTCGTGGCTTGCAGACATCGCCCGCGCCAAACACTTCATCCTGTTTGAAAACTACATTTTCCGAGCCGATCGAATCGGTCAGAAAATCTCGGACGCCCTGTGCGAACGGGCTTTGGCGGGCGTCGAGGTGTTCGTCTTGTTCGATTGGGTCGGGAGCCTGGGCACCAGCCGCAGCCTGTGGGTCAAAATGCAGCGAGCGGGAGTTCGTGTTCGGGCGTTTGGGACGCTGCGATGGTCCGATCCGCTCCTTTTGCTCAAGCGCAACCATCGAAAGGTGGTGTGCATCGACGGACAAATCGGTCACGTCGGGGGTTTGTGCGTGGGCGATCCGTGGGCCGGCCATCCCGAGCGCGGTCTTTCTCCGTGGCGCGACACCGCCGTTCGTTTTGAAGGACCGGCTGCCGCCGAATTGTGTCGTACGTTCGATGAGACTTGGAGCGAAGCCGGTTCCCCGCTTCCTGCTCGGATACGAGAACCGGAAGACGTGCTTGCGCGCGGCACAGAAGTTCCGCCTGCCGCCGAGCTTTCGGAGGACCAACCCTGTTGCCATGTGCCGCTTCGCATCGTGTCGGGTCTGCCTGGCCGGTCGCGGATTTATCGAATCACACAGGTGCTTTTGGCGAACGCTTCGTCGAGCATTTTCATCACGGACGCCTATTTTCTGACGCCTCCGTCGATGTACGAAGCGTTGACCGCAGCGGCGCGAGACGGCGTGGACGTTCGCATTTTGGTGCCGGGTCGTTCCGACATACCGTGGATTGCTTGGGCGAGCCGTGCCGGGTACATCGGTTTGCTGGAAGCGGGTGTGCGGATTTTTGAATGGCAAGGTCCGATGCTGCACGCCAAAACCACTGTCGTGGATGGCGAGTGGTGCCGCGTCGGTTCGTCGAATTTGAACTTGGCCAGTTTGCTCACGAACTGGGAGCTCGATGTCGTGATCGAAGACGCCACCTTTGGTCGTGTGGCCGAGGCGATGTTCTTGCACGATTTGTCGCAAAGCCGCGAGCTGCATCTTCGCAAGCGCCGGTCTTCTTCCAGCTTGAACACCGCAAGAAGCGACAAAGAGCAGCTCGTTCCTGCGCCGTCACAAAAGGCGTTGCCGTCGCCCAAAGTGGCCGTCAGCGGTCGAACGGGGGCTGCCGTCGTGCGGGCCAGCGCCGCTGTGCTTGGAGTGGCGCTCAGGCGACGCTACGAACGCTCTGCGTGGAGCGTGTCGATCGTGGCAGCGATCACGCTCTTGTCTTTCGGGACGTTGGGCTTCCTGTTGCCGCAGGTCGTCGGCTTTTTGATAGGAGGTCTGTGTCTGTGGTTCGGTGTGGGTTCGCTGCTGCGCGGGATCGCAGATTTTCGACTCAATCGCCGTCGGAAAAACCGTCGTTAGGCAGATCGATCCAAAAAGCAGCCCGGAAACCGCGCGCTATGCCGCAAAGCGAAACGACGGCTGTTCCTTTTCGCGGAGCCTTAGCGGGGTTTTCGTCTTCAGTGTGTCTGTCCCGTTCCGATTCGTTGCGACCGTCCGAATCGTACACGTTGATTTCCAGGCACCCGTCGGCAACATACGCGGCGCAGCCGACCCCTTTTCGAGCACTGCTGACAGTTCTTTTGCCTGTCGCATAAACCGCCCCAACACCTGGGTCAGGCTCTCGTCCGCTTCCCAACCACACGGAGACAACAGCATCGGTTTGTGGACTCCCAAAAGAGCCCCTTTCGACCAGTCGTTCAATTCTTCTTGCTTGCGCGAAAACGCCTCATCGTTCGGCAAGGGGGCCAGCACAAGTGCGCGGTCGTCCCCCAACGCCAGCACAAGGCGTTGCTCGAAAGACGATGCGGTGGTGTTTGCCAAACGGACAGAGGCCCCCCGGCGGCAACCTTCGCGCACAAGCCGATCCACAAGCTGATGAAGCAAAAGGAAGGTTCGCGCGGGTCCGCTTGTGTCTGGCCATCGGGCATCACTCGACGGAAAAACCGTACACAGTTCTGCGACCCCTATACCCATACTCCTTCCCAACCGATGCACCGTTTCCCGTTCTTTGACAGACAGAGACGCCCTCCACCGTGCCGTGTATCGCGTGCCCGTTCCCATTCTGTGGAGTTTCGGCCACGCCTGTCCCGCCGAAACCACCGACAGAGCCAGACGCAGAATCGCCGACAGTTTCGACAAATCCGACGACGCCTCAACCTGTGCAGTCGGCGACAGCAGCACCGGAAAAAAATCCAGCACATCCACCAGCACACCCTGTTCTGTGCGAAGGACCTGTTCGGTTCCGCGCACAAAACGCGCCTGTGTTGGAAACCCCTGTTGTCGCAGGGTCGAAAGAAGGGCTCGCGTTCTTGGGCATTCACAACGCGCCCACTCCGAATCGGAAAGGAAGAAAGCAGAGGAGGAAGGAACCCACGCAAGAAGTGTCATGCGCCGGAACCTAGCGAACCGGTCTGACATACCCCTTCTCCGACATGACATTCTCTGCATCTTGTGCGAAAAACGGCCTGCGCATGAACACCTCCCTTCCAGATTCTGTCGGCCCAATTTGCTGCTGTGATCGTCGCTGAGCTACTGCGTGCCTGGCACCAGTTGAACGCGACTCTGTTTCGTCGCGCCCTCATGCCTCCGCAAATCGCGCTGTCTCCAAAAACTTCGCGGCTCGGTTGCTGGGAACCGCATACCCGATCGCTCGAAATGTCCGAGGCGCTCGTGTTTCGTCATCCGTGGGGACACGTTCTCGAGGTCCTCAAACACGAAATGGCGCACCAGTATGTCCACGAAGTGTTGGGCCGCACCGACGAAACCGCGCATGGCGCTGCGTTTTTGGCTGTCTGCAAAAAATGGGGAATCGATGCCAGCAGCTCCGGCCTTCCCAAGACCGCAACGCGTTCTGAACAGGACCTGAGTCCGCAGGCGCAAAAACTGCGGCGCATCGCCCGACTTCTGTCCCTGGCCGAGAGCCAAAATCTGCACGAAGCCGAGAGTGCGATGCAAAAAGCGCAGGACCTTCTTCTGAAATACAACCTGGAACTTCCGACGCAGAAAACGACGTCGCACAGTTTTTTGCACCTGGGCAAGCCCGCCCGTCGCGTCGATGAGCACCTCCGTTTGATCGCCATGGTCTTGGGTCGCTACTTTTTTGTCGAAACCATTTGGGTAAAGAGTTTCGATGTACAGACCGGCCTGCGCGGATCGATTTTGGAAATTCTGGGACGACCCGAAAATCTCGAAATGGCTGCGTATGTGTACGAATTTCTTTCGCAGCAGGCCGAGCGACTCTGGTCCGAGCACAAAAGGGGTCTTGCGAACCGTCGCGACCGGCGGACGTTTCTGTCCGGCGTCATTTCGGGTTTTTCAAACCGGCTCAAACAACAAAATCTTGCACAACAGGAACAGGGGCTTGTGTGGGTGGCCGATGCAGAGCTTTCCCACTATCTGCGGCAGCGGTATCCCAACATCCGTCACGTCCGAAGCAAAGGACAGCCCAAAAACTCTGCTCGATCCGCCGGGGAACGTGCCGGGGAACGCCTGGTTTTGCACAAACCCCTGACCCAGGCGGCTTCACTTCGGACACAGAATTTGGCACTACCGGCTCGCGAACGGTCCGTCGGTGGTTAAGAACAGAATCGCTTCTTTCTTTGCGATCATTCGATAGGGAGTGTTTGCAGGAATGAACAAAAAACCGCCCGCTTTGACCGTTGTGGGTTTGTCTTCCCCCAACTGAACAGACACACTCCCTTTTAGGACGGAAGATATGAGGCCACAAGAATGCTTCATATCCTCCACATCAAATTTTTTGGGTAGTTTGAGAAAACCAGAGACCCCTTTTGTTTTGGGATTCCATTTCAGTTGTGCCGCGCTGGCTGACTCTGCATAGGTTGGGAAGTCTTCCCATTCCAGTTCCTTTGTTTGTACGAACTCGGCTTCTTTTGGCAGCACAGACGCATAGGGAGGGCTCTTTTCCGTCGAAGAAGAGGTTTCCACTGCATCCGCACGGACGCAGGGCACCGGAGCTTGCGCTTCTTTGAGTGCCTTCGTGAGCTTTTCGCAATCGCACGCAGCCACACACGGCTTGGGAGCTTCCGGCGGATCAGGAGGATCGGCACAGGAAGAAAGCCCAAGCGCAATCACCAGGGAAAGCAAAGTTTGTTTCACCATCACCCCTTTCCCTCCTTCGACGTTGGATGTTTGGGCAATTCACGGACGACGGACTGCATATCCGACTGCATTTGCAGCAGTCCAGAACGCATCGTCTCGATTTTCGGATTCACATTCCCCACTCTCTGCAAGATGTTTGCAGAGATCTGCGAGGACTGTTCCATGGTCAGCGAAATTCGATTCATGGCGCGCGATTGCTGCTCGACCGCTTCCGCAAGGAGTGCAATCTGTTCCTTGGATACACCCGAGATATCGACGATCGAAGTGAGTGTCACGAGGACATGCTTTACGTTTCCTAAAATGTCCTCAATCTGTCTGGTCGTTTTCTGCATGGACAGATTGGTGTGCTCTGTTTCTTCCTGTACGGAACGTATCCGCGCCGAGATTTGTCCTGTTTCCCGCACCGTCAAATCCGCCAAACGCCTGACCTCTGCTGCCACCACGGAAAACCCCGTTGCGTGCCCGCTGTCGCGTGCCGCCTCGATCGATGCGTTCAGCGCGAGCAATTTGGTCTGATCTGCAATGTCTTTTACGAGTGTCGTGATTTCACCGATTTCGCCAACCCGCCGACTCAATCGATCGACGGTGCGATTCAATTCGTGCGCAAATTCTGCGACCTGTTGCACTTGATTTGAAGCAGACTCTGCAAGCTGGGCGCCTTTGACCGCAGCCTCTTTGGTATCACTCGCGATGCGTGCCGCCTCTGCTGCACCCTGCGCGATGTCTGTTGTTGAAAGGGTAAGTTCTCCCAGCGTACTTGCAGCGTCCGCCACATGTTGCGTCTGTTGTTCCGCACTTTGCGCCGTTTCGATCGCCACCCGTCCCATGTCCTCTACTTCGGCAAGGGTGCGGGACAAGTGCAGAGACAACGCCTCCAGCTTGGGAAACAAACCAGAGAAGGACTCTCGTTCTCTTTGCTTTTGCTGTGTCTCCAATGCACAAAACATGTGATGAGACACCCAAAAACCCGCACCGGCCAAGAGGAAAACAGTTCCCAAACCAAACACCAGGCCCGTGTTTTTCTGTCCATGAGGGCCCGTGCTTTTTCGCAAAGCATCCCGCACTTTGTTGTCCTGAAGAACGAGCAACCATGTCGTTGCCAGAGCAACAACAGTGAACACCGCACCCAATACTATCCGTCGGTGAGGCAGCAGGCGAGACAACCACAGAGCGGTCACGCTAGATTCTCCCTCCCGCCTGTTTTTCGATCAGTCTGCGCATTTGAAGGAGCCTCCGTTCCACTTCGTCGGGCAACAAATAGGCTCGCATCCGGGCTTCCAATTTTGGCAACGCTTTCAGAAAATCGCGCGCGGTGGCGTTCTCTGGCGTGACACCACAATCAACCAGAGCCCGGCGCAATACTCCCGGGGCCAGGAGTTGTGACAGCCCCGAAATCCGACAGAGTTCGGCGCGCAGTTCCTCTGTTGATGCCATGCTCATGGGTGCCTCTGCGCTGGCGCTGTATTGGCCACCCGCATTTGGGAGCGATCTGCATCAGCCGATGAGGAATCGGACGCATCCGCATTCACATCCTCACTTCGCTTTTGCTCGGCAGTCAAAGGTAGCTCTACTGTGAACGTCGCACCATGTCCTGGGCCATCACTGCCCGCGGTCACCTGGCCATCCATCTGCTTGGCCGCCAGCGACGAGGCATGCAAACCGAAACCATGTCCTTCAGAACGTGTCGTAAAACCATGTTGGAAGAGTTTTCCCAGGTTCTCTGCGCTGATTCCTATTCCTGTATCTTTCACGCTGATGCGAAATCGATCGCCTGCAATGGGCTTCACAGAAACGCGCAAAACACGTTCCTTTTCAGGAGGATTCGGAACCATCGCATGCCGCGCATTGCTGATCAGGTTCACCAGAATTTGCAACAACTTGTGCTTTTCCAACGTCACATCGGGCAGGTCATCGTAGTCTCGAACCACTTCGATTCTGGCGTGGTCAAGACCCGCAATGTTGACGCGGATGGCATCATCGACAAGCGAACGTACATCGATGGTCTCAAAGACTCTCGACGCCCGCGCGTGCGATTGTTGCACCGAGATGATGGCTTTGATGTGTTCAATGTTCTTCGCAAGCTGTTCCAATTCGGCCTTCAGGAGTGCTTGTTCATCCTGAAGATTCCCGGCCAACGCGACGACCAAATCGGGCACCTGTTTCCCTTTGGGGTCCACAGACAGATAGTTCCCAAGGTCCCCCTTTTTCTTGTCCTCTATCAACTTCGCGAGTTTGGAAAACACGGGCATCCGAGACTTTCCAAACAGACTCAGCATCGTCACGATCGATGTATTCACACTGTTTAGGACATTGCCTACGTTGTGCAAAATGTTCGTGGCGATTTCTGCGCGCCCCGCTCGGTGTGCTGCGTCGAGCAGTCTCTTTTGCGCTTCTTTCAACGCCTTGGTTCTTTCGAGCACGCGGCCTTCCAGTTGTTCGTTCAATTCCTGAAGTGCTTTCTCTGCTTTCCGGCGCTCTGTCACTTCCAAATCCAGGGCATCCATTTTTTGCCGCAATTCGGAAGCTTGTTGTCTTAGCAGGGACTCCCGTTCTTGGTAAAAGTCTACTTTCCTGCGCAATTCCGACGGAGCCATATTCATACTGGCCAGAATTTTGGCATACACTTTTGCCAAAGCTTGTGATTCCTGAGCCGACACACCGCTGCGCAATTCCATCATGGCAGAGTGCGCGGCTGCGGCTCCTACAGAACCCCCAAGATGTCTTTCCACAACGCGATGGAGTTCCGCAAGTTCTACAGCACCAATGGTTTCTTTGTCCGCAAGTTTCAAAGAAACCAAGGCGGTTTGAACCATCTCTTTTGCAACCACAGACGAAAAATAGCGCTTCAAAATGGTCTCAATGGCGGCAACTTTTTCGGCAAGGGGTAGCGTTCCCTCTTCTTCTCCCAAATCGACTTTGGCCTGCGCTCCCAGAAATTCTTCCGAGAGGCGGCGTTCCTCGATGCTTGTTTTGCTGAGCAGAGAACCAAGCACATATCCCAGACTGTTGAACAGAAGACTCCAGAGTGTACCGTGTGCCAAGTTCGGAATGCCCGAAAGACCAAACAGAGCTTCTGGACGCAGACCCGCAATTCCGAATGGTCCGTCGGTCAGCAGGGCTTTCGGCAACCACCCACTTCGTACAAACGTCGGCAGAAACAGTGTATAGGTCCAGATCAAGAAGCCGGCACCTACTCCCCACAGGGCACCTGTTCGATTTCCCTCTTTCCAATACAGACCGCCCAACATTACGGGAAGGAATTGCGTTACCGCAGCAAAGGAGAGCATTCCGATGCTGACCAACATGACCGATCGACCGACTTTCACTTCAAACAGATAGGACGCTCCGATGAGCAACGCTGCGGCAAACCAGCGCGCATACAACAAGTGGCGACGAAAACGCCACAGCGTCGGGCTCGCGTCCAAAAGGGGCAAAAACAGGTGGTTGGAGACCATGGTCGCCATGGTCATCGTTTCCACCATGATCATTCCAATGGCAGCAGAAAAACCTCCCACGAAGACAAAGATGGACAAAGTTCGATGTCCCTGAAGCATAGGGAGTGAAAGAACATACTGATCGGGAGAGATTCCCTTTGGTGCCAAAAGGAGTCCTCCCAGCGCAATGGGAAGGACAAATATGTTGATGAGGAAGAGATAAAGAGGTGACAACCAACTTGCTGTGCGAAGCTGTTTTTCGTCAGAATTTTCAACCACTGCCACATGAAATTGCCGAGGCAAAAACATAAAAGCACAGGTGGCCAGCAGAAGATACGTAGCCCAATTCAAAAGCTGTGGTCCGGTACATCGACCCAAAAACGGAACGGTTTTGGGAAGCGCCACAGCCAGTTTGTCCAGAAACTCTGCCGGACCTGTGAACAGAGTCCAAGTGACAAAGGCACCTGCGGCCAGAAACGCAACCAATTTGACGATCGACTCGACAGCGAGGGAAACCATCATGCCCGGATGGCGTTCGGTGGGGTCCAGTCGCCGAATACCAAAGACGACGGTAAAACCGAACATGAGGACGATGACGATGGGACTGATGATTTCGCCCGCACCGGCCCCTTTTGTCATGAGTGCGAAGGTTCCTGTCACTGCTTTGAGCTGCAACGCAAGATAGGGAACGATTCCGATGAGCAACATGACGGTACACAGGGCCGCGACGGCTTGGGATTTTCCGTACCTTGCAGAGATGAAGTCTGCGATGCTTGTGACTTTGTGCCTGGCTTTGATGCGGACGATGCTGCGGAGCACCAAGGGGGCCAGGGTCAGCGCGAGCGTGGGACCCAGATAGATCGTCAGCCACAGCATGCCATCGGTGGCCGCTTTTCCGACGCTGCCATAGTACGTCCAGGTGGTGCAATAGACTGCGAGTCCCAAAGAGTAAATGCTGGAATGGAAGGTCCAGGAGCGTCCCGATTGCGCAGCGCGTTCTGCCACCTGTGCGATCAGGAAGAGGAATCCCACATACACCAAAACAACCACAATGAGGCCGGCTTGGGAGATCAAGACGCACCTCCTTTTGTCAGAAGTTCGGGGCTTGGTCTCACAACTTGTCCTGTCTTCTCTTTGCTTTCGAGTTTTGCGTGGGCCCCTGATGTGGCGATGTTGGGGGGCGGATTCATCTCGGAAACCGGCTCAACCTCTGCGTCTAGGAATTCGCCTTCGGGTTGGGAGGCAGCATCGTCGTCTCGATCTGCATTGTCCCCTATATCTGTACCGAACACACTCCGAACAAAAGACACGCCGATTTGGAGCAGCCAGACAACGAACACAAAGCGGAATACGCGAACGGGACGAGAGAACGCGACGAACGGCCAAAAATACAACGCCGCAAACACAAGCGTCGCGATGATCGTAAATTCTGATCGCAAAAGGAGTGCGCGTAGGCGTTTCACTTCGGTGTCTCCCTTTGATTCCTATCCGTTGACTTCGGCCTTCCGATTCCTGCTGCCTTTTTCACTACCGCTTCTGTCGTGCCGCCGCAGTTTCCAGTTGTTTCCTGGCCTGTTCGAGTTCTTTCATTCGCTCTTCGACCATGATTTCCAGATCCTGCATTCGGCAAGCCGCTTGCCGTCGCAAGAACCACTTTTTTGTCAGGCAATAGGCGAGCTGAAGGACCTCGATCGCGTCGAACGGCTTGCGCAAAATCAGCAAACGGTCAGGACTCCGCAAACGCTGTCGGATTTCTTCCCAGGTGAAGTCGGAATATGCGGTACAGAGTACGATTTCGATCTCTGTATCCCGTTCCCATATCTTCTCGACTGTCTCCACACCATTCCATCCAGGGGGCATCCGAACATCGACAAAGGCGAGCGCAAACGGCTTCTCTGCAACCAGCGCCTTTTTCACCATCTCGAGCGCGTCTTTTCCCTGCGTTGCGTGATGCAGCTCAAAATTCAGGTCGGCCACATCAAGCTTGGTTCCCTCCTCTTCAAACAGCGACTGCGCCAGTGCGTCCACAGCGGCAGAGGAGGCCAGGTTTTTCGGATTCAGGATCTTGCGGAAGTCTTCGTGAATCGCGGCGTTGTCATCGACGATCAGGATGCGGTTGTTCGGCGTATCATCTAGGAGTTCCATGTTGGCTCTCTCCACGTTGCGATAGATCCGGTGTGGGCCCTCGATAGCAATCTGTTCCCCCTACCGCGTCCACCCCAGCGAGACACTGTCAGCCCAGCGTGTCCAAGTATCTCAACAAAGAGGTTGAGCCAGCAACAATCATTTTTTCCTTCGCCAGTTTGCCGAAGATATTTTCCCCTTTTTGACTCAGTTCCGTCGATTCCCACCTACGCAGAGGTGACGGAGCACACAAGTAGGAGGTTCTGTGTTCTTCTGTTGAATGATCCGGGTGAGTGATCCGGGTGAGTTGTCCGGGGGTTTGTCCGGGCATTCCCATACCCATTCCGGTGTTCGGAAACGAGCAACGCAAAAGTATGTAGGAGCGCGATACAACTTGGGATAGTCTGTCCAAGACTTGTGTTTTGGGTTGTGAGTTGATCGACAAGAAAAACCACGCTGGAAACGCGGCTGTGTACCTGATTTTGCGGAGAACAAACCATGGAATTGGCCCCTGAAAAGAGCGGAACCCCCAACGGACCATCTTCCGACGAGGACAGATCGAGGCTGGGACCGGTGATTTTTGCTTCGTCTTTGGGCACCCTGTTTGAGTGGTATGACTTCTATCTGTACGGAAGTTTGGCCGTGTTTTTCGGGGGTTTGTTTTTCCCAAAAGGAAATGAAACGGCGCAGTTGCTGGCCAGTTTGGCGACGTTTGGCGCGGGTTTTGGTGTGCGGCCTTTGGGGGCTGTGGTGTTTGGCCACATCGGGGATCTGATCGGTCGAAAGTACACGTTCCTGGTAACGATGGCGACGATGGGTCTGTCCACCGCCATCATCGGCGTTCTGCCCACTTATGAAACGGCAGGAATCCTTGCGACGCTCCTTTTGGTTCTGTCGCGGCTTTTGCAGGGTTTGGCGCTGGGAGGGGAGTACGGGGGGGCCGCAACCTATGTCGCGGAACACGTACCGGATGACAAACGGGGGTTCTACACAAGCTTCATCCAGACGACTGCCACGCTCGGCTTTTTCCTGAGCATGGGCGTTATTGGAACAACCCGAATTTTGCTGGGCGAAGAAAGTTTCAAACAGAGTGGTTGGAGGATTCCCTTTCTGCTGTCCTTTGTGCTTCTGGGGGTCTCGCTTTACATCCGAATCAAGATGAAGGAGTCTCCCCTTTTTGCGAAACTCAAGAGCGAGGGCAAATCGTCGGTGAATCCGCTCAAAGAGAGTTTCACAAACCCAGTCAATCTGCGGTATGTCCTTCTGGCTCTGTTTGGCGCGACCGCCGGTCAGGGAGTGGTCTGGTACACGGGACAATTTTACGCCCTGACGTTTCTTCAGAGTGCCCTCAAAGTTCCTTGGAAAACCGCGTACGTGTTGGTTTCGACCTCCCTTGCGTTGACGACTCCCTTGTTCGTTCTGTTCGGCTGGTTGTCTGATCGCATCGGGCGGAAGAAACTGATGATGACCGGGTGTCTCTTGGCAGCGCTCACGTATGTCCCGATTTACATGGCGATGCGACACTATTCCAATCCGAATGGGCTCCCTGTCGCAGACCCCGCGCAAATCAATTCGGTGATGCTGGTACTCCTTTTGTCGATTCAGATGGTGTACGTGTGCATGGTATACGGACCCATCGCGGCGTTTTTGGTTGAGCTCTTCCCAACCAAAATTCGATACACATCGATGTCGATTCCCTATCACCTTGGGAACGGCTGGTTCGGAGGATTCCTGCCCCTGATTGCAACGGCAGTGACAGCCTCTGCATGGTCCAAGCAGACCTTTGGGAGTGGTTCCATGTATACAGGTTTGCTCTATCCCATCGCAGTCTGTGTCCTCACCCTCATCGTTGGCAGCCTTTACATCCACGAAACCAAAGACCACAAAATCGATGCGGATCTGCATATGAAGTAGATGAAATGCCTCATTTCTAGAGGCTTGCACCCACAAATGGGGGCGAAAAGTCTCTGAAATGTTGGTGTTCTGAACTACATCTGCTGGAAGAGGGGGGCGGGTGTGTTGGGGTGTGTTTTGGGGGACTTGAAGTTATGCGTCTTGGTCGTCCGACAGAGACAAGACAATGACGCAGGAGCCGTTGGCTTTGGCTTCTGGGAATTTTTCGTGTTCCGACGGAAAACATGCAGCAGGAGACGGCAATTCGAGTCGCAGAAAGGCGTCTTCTGTCTTCGTCTGGGCGGCAAAAGAAACCATCGAGCAGCTTCGGGTTCTGGTCTTTGGGTTCATGTTTTTGCGCGTCATGGCTTGTCTCTCCGTGTGAGAAAATGTTTGTTTCTATTACGATAACACAACAAAAAGAATCGGAGCACCCCTTGTTTGCAGGAAGACCGGCTGCGGAAGGCCAACGACTTCTAACAAGTGTTCCAATGAAGACACTTCGTTGTGATAACCTTGTCACCCTGGTTTGGTGCCGGGCTTCACATTTTTCGTCGAGGGACTCATGGCTGATCAGTTTACTTCCGTAGAAGAACGCGGTTTGGGCGACAACTTGATGGCTTCCATCAAGGGGGTTGCCTCGGGGGCGTTGTTGTTCATTCTGTCCTTTGTCGTTCTGTGGTGGAACGAGGGGAGGGCGGACCTTTCGGCGGTCGCGAAGAAATCATCTGTTGCCAGTCCGGAGCGGGTGGACAGCAAATGGAATGGCAAGTTCATTTCAGTAACTGGTCCGCTCGCGACGGATGAAAAAGTGGGGGACCCAGACTTGCTCGAGCCGGGAAGCTATTTGCGGCTGCATCGCAACGTCGAAATGTTCGCTTGGGTTGAACACGTCAAAAGCTCGACGGAGAAGAAGGTTGGGGGTGGTTCGCGGACTGAGCGCACGGTGACGTACACCAAGGAGTGGTCGAGCAACCCCAAACGTCCGAACGAAATGGAACATCCAAAAGGGCATGCGAACCCGCCTTTGCGAATCAAAAGCGAGAGTTTCTCGGCGAAAACGGCGAAGGTCGCGGCCTATCCATTTTCGGTTGCAGATGCGAGCTTGCCAGTCGCGACTGCGGTGAAACTTACGCCGGACATGGTGAAGAAGAAAAACGAGCCGAAAGCAGAGGCGGCACCGGCAACGGACGAGGCAAAACCGGCGGAAGGCAGCGGTGCCGAGGACACGGCGGCCAAAGGCGTGGACAAGACGGACGATGACGAAGCCGGTCAAGCCAAACCGAAGAAAGCGGACAAAAAGAAGAAGCGAAAAGGGCGGTTGGTGAAAAAGCCTCGACCGACTCCGCCAGCGGCGGATGTGAACCGTGCCGAACAACGTGCGGCTCTGATCACGGCGTCGAAGCCGGACGACTTCAAATTGGTAAACGATCAGTATCTGTTTCAAGGCACGGGTTCGCTGGAGCAGCCAGACATTGGCGATGTTCGCGTGAGTTTTTCAGCGACGGTGCCCGATAGCAAAAGCATGACGTTGTTCGGTGTGCTGGATGGCGAGACTGTGCGGGCGTACAAGGACAAAGAAGCGACGCTGTTGCGCGTGGTGTCGGGTTCGCGGGACGAGGCGATTCAGGCCCTTTCGGATGAACACAAGCAGATCGGTTGGTTCATGCGGCTGATCGGCTTTTTGATGATGTGGTTTGGGTTGAATCTGTTTTTCGGTCCGGTGAACGCACTTCTGGACATCGTTCCGTTTTTGGGTTCGGCGGGTCGCATGGTGATCGGCATCGCGACGCTGCCGATTGCGATTGTGTTGTCGCTTGTGACGATCATTTTGTCGATCATCGCGCACAGCCCGATTCTGCTGGTGCTGGTGTTCGTGGCCCTCGGTGCGGGCGGTTTCGTGTTCTACCAGAGAAAAGCCAAAAAGAAGGCTGCCTGACCTCTCCCTACAGTTCGCGCACTGCACATCCAGTCATGCTCCTAGACATTCCCACCGGGTCCGCGATATATGGCGCGCGGCGGTTTGGTCGCCATGCTTCACGATGCCCACTTTTGCTAGCTACCGAGACTTTGCGGCCTCTGCCTTTTGTGCAGGGCCGTTCGCGTTGGTGATCGGCAACTTCGATGGAGTGCATCGAGGACACAGAGCACTCCTAGACGAGGCGCGCCGTTTGATTGGACCGAATGGCTTGGTTGTGGTGCTGACGTTCTGGCCCCATCCGACGGCGATTCTTTCTCGGTCTCAGGCGCCGCGCTTGCTTCTGCATTCGACGCGCAAACGCGAACTGTTTTTCGAGGCAGGTGCGCAGGTGGTGGTCGAGCAGCGTTTTGATGCCCATTTTTCGCAACTTGAAGCCGAGGAATTTGTCTCGCAAATTCTTTTGTCTGGGCCACCGCCGCGCGTGGTTGTTGTGGGCCACGATTTTCGGTTTGGGAGAGGCCGTGTGGGGGATGCAGAGCTTCTGCGCGCATGTTTGTCTCCTTTGGGCACGAGTGTTTGTCAGTTGTCTGCGGTTTCCATGGATCTGGCACATGGAAAGCGGGTCGCGTGCTCTTCGACGCTGGTTCGTCAATCGCTGGCCGAGGGAAACATCGAGCAGGCGGCCCTGCTGTTGGGCCGGTTGCCTGAACTCGAGGGACGAGTCGTGAGAGGTCAAGGTCGTGGGAGGACGATCTCAGTTCCGACGGCAAATCTGGAAGTTTACTCGGATGTGGTCTTCCGTCCGGGGGTGTATGCAGCGTGGGCTGAACTGCTTTCGGAGGCGACCTCTGCCAATCTGTCTGCCAATCAGTCTGCCAATCAGTCTGTGCGTCCTGTGCAGGCGAAGCATCCGGCTGCGGTCAACATTGGATATAATCCAACCTTCCAGAGTCAGGACTCAGGCAGTGGGTCTCCGCTTGTTGTGGAGGCGCATCTTCTGCTTTCCGATGAAATGCGACCGAACCACTTGTATGGCACGGAACTGCGTCTTGTTTTTTTGACTCGGCTGCGCGACGAACAACGGTTTTCCCAGGTGGCAGATCTTGTCGCACAGATCCAGCGTGACATTGCCACCGTCAAACAACTAACCGGGGGAACTTCGCTGCACATCACGGGGGGAAGGTCCGCTCGCAGCGAAGATGGAGTTGCCATGGAAAACACAAAAGACAGGAACACGAGTGGTTTTCCACCCACACGGACGGATGAGAGAACGTCATCGACATCGGTGAGCCGTCTTCCGCAAAACGAAACAGGTCACATTGCGAGCCTTTCGCACCCTGAATCGACCGAGCGGACGAGGCATGAACCTGCGCTCCCTGCAATCTATGGTCGCGACGAAGTTGAGGTGTTTTCCAAAGATCCACAGACCTACTTTATCTATTGGGAAGTTACGGAACAGGGGCTCTCCCAAGCGCGGGCTCAATTGGGTCTGTCTGAAGACGAAGGAAAACTGGTCTTGCGCGTGTTTGTGTCTACGCAGGGGTCGTCTTCCCATGCTCGAGAACAGCGCGAAATCCGGGACACGTTGCTGCATCAGCATCACGGAAAAAAATATCTTGAATCTCCCAAGTCTGGGGCGTATGTCCGGGCTGCGGTGGGTTTGTTGTCCACAGAAGGATTGTTTGCTCCGGTTGCGCAATCGCAGGCGTTGCGTCTGCCACCGCAGCATCCGGCGGTGGAGGCCTCGGTCGAGTGGGCGCATGTGCATCCGAGCATGGGCGACGGGAAACAACGCGAACACATCGTGATGTCTCGATCTGAACACCAAGAACGCGAGCTGCCTTGGAGATCTGGGAAGGCCCCCTCCCACTCCGCGCTGCCGGTTCAGGGGACTCACTGGATCGTCGAAGAGCCGTCTTCCGGTTCATCGGGTGGAGCATCGAGCAGCCACGTTTTTTCGAAGCGTGATAAAGCGGAAAGTAGCGGAGGTGTGTGATGTCGAGTGTGGGCCAGGGTGACTTGCTCCTGCTTTTGCATGCACATCTTCCATACGTCCGTCACCCCGAAAATCCCTATCACCTCGAGGAAAATTGGCTGTACGAAGCGATCACGGCAACGTACTTGCCGTTGCTTTCGGAATTACAACCCCTTTCGGAATCCTCATCTCGTCCTCGGATGACGATTTCACTGTCGCCGACGCTGTGTTCGATGCTTCGCGACAAACTCCTTTGCGAGCGGTATGCGGCCTATCTGGAACGACTCCTTCGATTGGGGGAACAGGAACTTGCGCGGGCAAAGGGGTCGGAAGACTTGACCGAACTTGTGCGCTTTTATCTGGCCCGTTTTACCGATCTCCGCAGTTCTTGGTATGCAAAAGGGGGGGATGTGGTCGGCGCGTTCGGGGCACTTCAGGAGAGCGGCGTTCTCGAAATCATCACGACGTGTGCGACCCACGCCTACCTTCCGGTGGTGCGAGAGCCGTCGGCGCGGCGGGCTCAGTTGCTGATTGCGGTGCGGAATTATCGCGAGTGTTTTGGTCGGTATCCGAAAGGGGTGTGGTTGCCGGAATGCGGATACACAGATGGAATTGACCAACTCCTTTCTGAACTGGACCTGCGATATTTCTTTTTGGATGCGCATGGATTGACGTATGCGCGGCCCAGACCTCCTCTTGGGTTGCATGCGCCGATTTTCACGGGTGCGGGGGTCGCAGCATTCGGGAGGGATTTGCTTTCTTCCAAACAAGTGTGGTCCCAAACCGAGGGCTATCCTGCCGATGAGATGTACCGTGAGTTTTACCGAGACATCGGTTTTGACCGGCCCCTTTCCGAGATCGCTCCCTTTATTCATCCAGACGGAATCCGGGTGTATACGGGGTACAAATACCATCGAGTGACAGGGCCTCGCGTGGACTTGCAGGACAAGGCCCCCTACGATCCGAGAGCGGCACGGGAGCGGGCACTCACACATGCGAAAGATTTTGTGGCGAAGCGGCAGGCTCAGGTGGCTTGGTTGGCCCAAAGAATGGATCGTCGGCCCGTTGTGGTTTCGCCATATGACGCCGAGTTGTTTGGCCATTGGTGGTTTGAGGGGCCCGTGTTTCTGGGCGAGGTGCTGCGCTTGCTCGATCAGTCTGAAAGCCCGGTGCAGCTTCAAACAGCGTCCGGGTATTTGCAGGAAAACCCGGTGAATGCAGTGTGTGATCCGGCACCCTCATCCTGGGGCGAGGGAGGGTATTCCGCAGTTTGGCTCGATCACAGCAACGATTGGATTTATCGACATGTCCACCATGCCGAAAAAAGACTTCACGAACTTGTGGAAAAGCACCGAGGGAGTCTACACCTGGAAAGCGATGTTCCGTCGGTGCTCTTTCGGGCGCTCGCGCAAGCGGGTCGCGAGTTGCTACTGGCCCAGTCTTCGGACTGGGCATTCATCATGAAGACCGGAACGGCTGTTGCGTATGCCGAAATGCGCGTGCGGACGCATCTTCACCGGTTTACGCGCCTCGCGACGGAAATTGAAACAGAATCGATCGACGAGGCGTTTCTTTCCGACTGCGAAAACAAAGACAACCTGTTTTCAAACCTGGACCCCAAATTGTTTTAGGTTTTTGTTCCGCAGCCGGACGGGTGGGCTGATTGAACAGAGACAGTTGGGGGTGCGAGCGGAGCGAGGAAGGGGAATGCGAAGGGGGGCTACGGCGCGGACTTCCGAGTGGGTTTGATTCCGCGCGTCGGTGGTGTGATCGGGCCGTTGTCATCCTCTGTGTTCAAATTCACGGTTTCGGAAATTGCGCGGCTTCGCAACGTGGTGCCTTTTCGCGGGTGTTCAAAGGATGCGGACGGGGTCAACGTGGAACGGGTCTTGGTTTTTTGGTTCATGGAATGCCTCCGAACGCGAGATATCGCAAGAACATTGCCAAGTTTTTCGGGGTCTTCCCATGAACCTCTCGCGGTCTATTACCGACGGGAGTTAAGCCCGTCCGCAGCACTGTGTTGGTGTGTATTCCTGGGCATCGTTTCTATGTATTCCTGGGCATTTGGTGGGCTTGCTCATGGGCACCCACAGGTTGCCTGGTCTGTCCTAACAGGCAGGAAAGACCGAATTGCGCGGCAAACAGGAGCGAACCAACAAGAAGCACGCCGTAGAATCGGGCACCCCACAGGGATGGAATCAAGTAGAGCAATTCGGGAGACGGCTTGTGCGCCAAATTCACATTGAGAGCCGGGTCGGTCAAACAGGCGCTTGCGAGCAACAGCAATAGAAACAGGAACCAGGCTCGACACCACGCTCGCTTTGGCAAACCACATCGTCTTACATAGGATATCGCTGCGCCGGCAGGAAAAAGATGCAAAAAAACGGACAGCGAGTTGGTATCGCGGGTCGTCGCCACATAGAACACCCACATGGGGATTCCGACACCGACCGCGAAGACGAGTCCCAGACCGACAAGCTGCCGACGGTTTGCACACAAGCCGATCGCAGTCAGGCAGGCGGTCACGTGACAGCCGAACAGCATTTCTTGTAGCAAGTTCGCTCTGTGTTTTTGAAGCGCGTACAGCGTCAGCGCGAAAAAGATCGCTGCGGCGCAGGCTCTGTCGAGGGTTGTTTGGCGTGGGGTTCGCTCGGTGAAAGGAACCAGGCGCACCGCACGGCGCGTCAGGGGCAGGCGAGAAAAGGCGCAAAGAGACGCCCAGGTCAACCCGAGCCAGAGCGCAGACAAAGAAAATGGACCCATCGTCGCCGCGTGGCGCAGCGCGAAAGTGGACAAGAGTGCCAGCGAGGAAAGACGCAGTGGCTCGAACATCAGCGCAACACTGTGCTGACGGTGCAGGAGCACCCACGAAAAACCGAGCGCCATCATTTCCACAAAGCCGACTGTCAGCCCGGTTTGTGGGTTCGTCTCTTTCCAAAAAAGAAGCACCGCAACCAGTCCGAAGCCAAGCGTCCAAATGCTGTACAGCGTCGTTGCGCGATCGGTGCTTTGGAACGACATCGCCCACCTTTCCTACTTGTGGCTACCTTTGGCTTCCTGGTGACTTGGCGACCTTGTTGAGGCACCGGAAACGGCTGGTCGGCCTACGCCCATTTTGCTTTTAGAAACGCACCGGGAACATCCGAAAGGACGCGGTCATGTGAGGTCGGGGACAAGTTTCGTGATGCCGCGCGGAAATGGTCGGCTTGTCACAATTCCGCCGTCGGTCTTGACACCCGCCTATCGAGTCCGGCATGTTGCCCTATCAAGCCGCTGCTTTTCGACAGACTTCACCGTGCATCGCCACTTTTGCGGCCTCTTGGGCACTGCGGCAACGATAGGAACACCGAATGAGTACGAACAAGCGGACTTTTTGGGGCTCACGCGCCCTGTTGCAAACGCACTTTCGCCGTCTGTTGACGTTCGGAGGCGCAGGTCTTCTCGCGGCGTCTCTTGCGCCAGCCGGTTGCGGGCCGTCCACAAAGACGGACGTGAAGCCTGCGGTGTCGTCTCAGGCATCGGGAATCGGCAGCGGCGCGCCTGTCCGGGTACGCAGCTTTTCGGACTCGCGCCCGGTTCGATCCTTGGCCGCTGGGGCGGGCTTGGTTTGGATGGGTACGCCTCGTGGACTTGTCCGTTGGAGCACAACTTCGGAGCCGCCCACACCGGCAGTTTTGACCACGATCGATGGGCTTCCCTCGGATCGCATTGAAGGCATTGCGCTGGATTTCGGGGGCGGTGTGTGGGTGACGACCTCGAAAGGGGTGGCACGGTTGGCTGGAGGAAGTTGGACGAAATATCCGACGGCGCCAGTCGGGGATTTGGTGGCCGGCATCGTCGTTACACCCGAGGGAGAGAATGTCTGGGTGGGTGGCAGCGACGGCCTTGCTCGTCTGCATCAGGGCCAATGGGAACGCTATGCAGCGGGGACGACGGTCACTGCGATGACGCACGATGGCGGCAGCGGCCTGTGGATTGGGACGAGCGGGAAAGGCATTTTGCGCGTCGTCAAAAATGATCTTTTGACGTTTGGGATGAGTGAGGGCAACGACATCGACAATGTTCGTGCAATGGTCGCCGATAGCAGTGGCGCATTGCTCGCGGTTGGAGAGGGGCCCGGCGGTCAACGCATCGCTTTCTATGACGGCAGCCGTTTTTGGTCGTACAAACTTGATACGACCAACGTGATCGAGTGGGTGCAGCGCGTCGGTACAGAACTTTTCTTGGGAGCGGGGCAGTCGGTTTGGACGATGAAGCGCGTCGCTACGGCCTCGGAGGTTCGCGGTCCCCTCAAGTTCTCTTTTTCGGGGAGTCCGTCGCTTGGTTCTCCTAAGGCGCAACCTCTTTCGAGCGTGCTAGTGAAAGAAGCGGCCCCGGTTGCTGCTCCTCCGCCTGCTGCTGCACCGCCGCCTGCTGCTGCGCCGCCTGCTGCTGTGCCTCTGCCGGGCAAAGGAAAAGACGCAAAGAAAGACGGCAAGAAAGACAAGCCCGCGAAAAAAACAGGAGCGCTTGTTGTGCCGACAGTCGATCGGTACGCAGCAGCGTCGCGTCCGACCCCCGAAAGGCGACCGGTTCGTCCTTGGCTGACCGCAGGTCCAGGTGGGTCTGGCGGGGTGGCTCCGATTTTCGATACCGAAGCGGTAGACATCCGCCTTCCCGATGGGATTACGGCTGTTTCTGCGGATACGGATTCGCTCTATGTTGGGACGCGATTTCTGGGGGTGATGAAAATCCAGAAGAACAAGCAGACGCCGTTGCGTTTGTTTGACTTGACTGCCGGGGCAGAACGGTTGTCGGTGGCCTGTATCAACAACAACGATTGCTACGTCGCGACAGGCGGCACTCAGGCGTGGCGTTTTGACGGACAGACGTTCGATGTCACGCGCGTGGACCCAGAGAAAGGCTCACATGTGTTGGCAGTCGTTCGCGACCCGACGGGGGCAGTGATCGCGCTCCATCGGGGAGCGAGCAGCCGTGAAGTACGCATCTCGCGTGTGGGCAAGCAGGGCGATTGGCAACCGGTTGGGTTGACTCCGTTGGAGGTGCCGACAGGTGTGCCCGATTTGTCGTTCGCCAGTTTTTCTCCGAAGGGTCAGTTGTGGGTGGGTCTGCGATATGTAGACAAAGAGCAGGACGCCCGTCCCTATGGCGCGGCGGAGGTCTATGTCGATGACAGTCGGGTCGTATATCACCGTCAGCGTCCGACCGGCAGCCAACCCGGTGTTTCGCAGGGCGTGAATGTGCCTTCCGATGTCAGCGCGATCGCTTGGAAAGGTTCCCAGGAGGCGTGGCTGGCGTCGGGTGCCGGTGCGGTTCGGCTGGTTGACAACAAGACCGTGAAGGTTTTTACAGAAAATGATGGCCTCGAGTCCGAACTGATTCATGACGTGGTTGAGGGTTTTGGAGGCCACATTTGGATCGCGACCAGTCGTGGCATCGGTGTTTGGGACGGAACGCGGTGGAGCTTCCCGAAGGAGCCTCCGTTCAACGCCAAGGCCAGCGCGCTCGCTCGCGATCCAGACGGACGCATTTGGGTCGGAACTGATCGCGGGGTGGTCGAGATGGTAGACGAGAAACGCCATCATCAAATCACTACGCGATCAGGTTTGCTCGACGACAAAATCCTCAACATGGGCGTGGATGTGCGGGGACGAATTTGGGCGCTCACCGAGAAAGGCATTTCGGTCATTGAGCCGTTGCAAGCCAACTGAGCGAACGCCTTTTGACTCTGTCGATTTTGGACGCCGCGCTGTGGGCAGAGCCGCATCAATTCTGCGATATCCGTCGTGACAAGCGCGGCCTGGTTGGGCTAGCTTACGGAGCATGCAAGTGATCACCCTACAAGAGGTCCAACAGGCGCTCACGTACTTGGTTTCCAAGCCCGATTACCTTTTGCGTTGCGCGGTCAATGCGACGAAGCTTCGCTTCGGTGTCCCGATGGATGCTGTGACGTGGCTTTGTGGCAGGCTCGCAAAAGGCAAACTCCCCGACGATTTGTCTCTCGTGTCTGTGCCGCCCGGCGTTCGTTTTTCCGCGACTTTTCAGATCATGGGAACGGCGGTTTTTGTTTCTGCGGTCGCCAGCGTTGAAACGGTCGCCCTGTCGGCGGAAAGTCTGCGCATCCATGTGCGGATTCGGGAACTGCAAATCAAACCGCCCTCAGACAGTCCGATGACGGCGATGCTCATGATGATGGACTTGACCAAGCCTGGCGACATGCTGGCTTTTCTGCCATTTCGTCCATCCATTGTTCTGTCTGCGTCGGGTGATGAGTTCGTGCTGGATCTTCTGCAAGTGCCGAAACTCAAGAACAGCTCACTTGCGAAACGGCTCGTGGGCGCTCTTTCGGAAGTGTTGGCTGTGCGCGAGTTGACTACGGAAGACGATCTGATCGTCGTGGGCCTTGGCGCTTCTCCAAGCGGCATTGTCTCTGCTCTGGCTCGTTTGCGAGGCGCGTAGCGCCGTCAGGATGGACCGATGAATGTTTTGCATGTGGCGTCGGAGGTCGCGCCGTTTTCAAAAACGGGTGGTCTGGGGGATGTTCTATGGGCGCTTCCTCGTGCGCTGGCTCAGCAGGGTGCCGAGCGTGTCACTGTACTTTCCGCCCGCTATGGTTCGGTTGATCCGCAGCGGCACGGCTTGGCCAGGCGACTTCGCAAGCTGGCGGTGTCGGTTGGAAACACGCCTTTCGAGGTTGGGTTGTTGGAGGGGCGGCTTCCGGGTCCGGGCCCTCAAGTCACCGTCTATTTGATTGAGCACCCGCTGTTTGGAGATCGGCCCGGCGTGTACGGTCCGCCAAACAATCCGGCGCAAGGGTATTCCGACAACGCACTCCGGTTTGCGCTTTTGTCCAAGGCCGCGATTGCCTTGTCGAGGGAACTGGGTCTTTTTCCCGACGTGATTCACGCCCATGATTGGCAGGCTGGGTTGGCGGTTCACTATGCGCAGCAGGCGGATTGGGACACGCCTCCGGCGACGGTGTTCACGGTTCACAACCTGATGTTTCAAGGCTTGTTTCCGCTCGATGAGGCGCGAAATGTGGGCCTGGAAGAAGAACTGTTGACGCCCGATGGAATCGAGTTTTACGGGCAGGCTTCCTTTATCAAGGCAGGGCTTCAGCTCGCTGACCGATTGACGACGGTGAGCCCGCGGTATGCGCAAGAGATTTGCACAGCGGAATTTGGCTATGGCCTCGATGGTGTGATGCGTGCTCGGGCGGGTCGGCTTGTCGGGATTTTGAACGGTGTTGATTACGACAGGTGGAGCCCGTGGCTCGATGGAGCACTGCCCGTGCGATACGGCAAGCAACCAACGGAGCTAGAGGCCATGACCGAGCAGGCCTTTGCTGCCGAATTGGTCGGCAAAGCGCAGTGCAAGGCGGATCTTCAACGTGAACTTTCCTTGCCGGTTCGTCCGAGAACGCCGCTGTTTTGCACCATTTCTCGTTTGACTGACCAAAAAGGGATCGATCTTTTGATCGACTGGCTTGACGGAGAACTGTCTCATCGTGCGGATTTGCAGTTTGTGTTGCTGGGACAGGGCGAACCGGGTTTTGAACAGAAACTGCGGATGCTTTCAGAGCGGTTCCCGACGCGCCTGGCTGTTCGGCTGGCGTTCGATGAGGGTTTGGCGCACCGCATCGAGGCGGGCAGTGATTTTTTCGTGATGCCATCTCGGTTTGAGCCGTGTGGTTTGAATCAGATTTACAGCATGCGGTACGGCACGCTTCCGATCGTGCGAGCGACCGGAGGTCTGTTTGATACCGTCGTGGATTTCGATGCGCGTTCGCGGAGTGGAACGGGTTTTGTTTTTCAGCCGTTCTCCGTCCAGGCGCTCGGAAATGCGGCCAAACGTGCAATGTCGGCGTATCACAGCGACGAGCAAGGCTTTTTGGCGATGCAAAAACGGGCCATGAAAGCCGATTTTGGGTGGGCGGCGTCGGCTCGAGCCTATCTTCACGTTTATCAGCAGGCCCAAGCCGGCAAATAGCAGTGCTGGAATTTGTCTCCGTCGAAAAGTCCTTTGGCCGACAGAAGGTCTTGCGAGGCCTGAATTTGTGCGTGAAAGCCCGCGAGATCTTGTTTTTGATCGGGGCGTCTGGCGTCGGCAAATCCGTCGCAATCAAACTCGCGATTGGCCTTTTGCGCGTCGATCGAGGCGAGATTTGGCTCGACGGAACGCGAGTCGATCAGCTTTCCGAGCCCGAGCTGTATCCGGTGCGAAAGCAATGCGCGATGGTTTTTCAAAGCTCGACGCTGTTTGATTCGATGACGGTGGTCGAGAATGTCGCGTTGCCGCTGCGGAAACACCGAGGTCTTTCTGAATCGCAGGCTCGGACAGAGGCGCTGTCATTTTTGCAAAAGGTGTACATGGAGTCGTTTGCCGAACACAGACCGGCGACGCTCTCTGACGGAATGCGAAAGCGAGTCGCGATCGCTCGCGCCCTCACGTTGTCGCCCAAATATCTGCTGTTCGATGAGCCCACAACGGGCCTTGATCCCGTGAGTGCGCGTCGGGTGGACAAGCTGATTCGTGAGTTGAGCACTTCGCAAGGCGTCACTTCGGTGGTGGTGTCGCATGACCTCACCAGCATTTTTTCGGTGGCCGATCGAATCGCGTTTTTGTACCAGGGCAAAGTCCATCTCGAGGGTTCACCGACGGATTTTCGCCGCTCCGATGACCCCGTTGTTCGGCAGTTTGTTCAGGGACGCGCGGAAGGACCGATGGAAACGCCTGGGTTTTGACCCTCTTTCGATTCGATGTGCGAGGAAATGCGTGAGTGTACTTGCTGACAATTTACAGACGGTAAACCGCAATATCGAAGCTGCCTGTAGGCGAACGGGCCGCTTGCCGGGTGATGTCACCCTCATCGCCGTCTCGAAATTGCAGCCCGTGAGTCTTTTGCGCGAAGCTTTTGAGGCCGGCCAACGTGATTTTGGCGAAAACTATGCCCAAGAATTACGTGATAAGGCGATAAGTCTCTCAAATCTTGAAGGATTGCGATGGCATGCGATTGGATCACTTCAGCGAAATAAAGCTAAATATGTGGCTCGCTACGCTGATTCATTTCACGCTTTGTGTGAACTGGAAACAGCGCAGATGCTTGCCAACAAGCGTGAAGGAAAACCGTTACGTGTGTTTATTGAAGTCAATGTCGCAGAGGAAACCAGCAAAAGCGGCATTTCGGTAGAGCATGTGCCAGCGTTGGCTGAAGGTGTGCGGCGTTTGCCGGGTTTGGAGCTTGTCGGTTTGATGACGATGCCACCGCAACCAGATTTGCACACTTCTAGGTCTCTAGAACAGAATCGAGGGCACTTTGCCCGCCTTCGTGAACTGGCTCGAAGCTTGGGACTTTCAGAGTTGTCTATGGGAACGACGGGTGACTATGAAATCGCCATCGAAGAGGGGGCGACGATTGTTCGGGTGGGACGCTCGATCTTTGGGAATCGCCTTCACGCGTGACAGATAATCGGTTTCACATGAACAAAAGTGACACGAACAAGACGTTTCGACCAAGCGATGTGGGCCAAAAGAACGGAAGGTTGTTTGGGCTCCCGTTTGAATACGAGGACAGCCGAGTGGTTGTTCTTCCGGTTCCTTGGGAAGTTACTGCATCTTATCGAACTGGAACCTCGAAGGCACCGCTTGCCATTTTGGATGCTTCGGTCCAGGTGGATCTGTTTGATCCGGTGTGGCCCGATGGATGGCGAGCCGGGTTTTTCATGTTGCCCACAAGTGACGACATCGCGCAGCGCAATGTTCAGGTACGGCGATTGTCGCAAACCTGCATGGAGCGACTGGAAAAAGGGGTTCCAGCGGACGACCCAGACTTGATTTTGCACCAAGGCGAAGTGAATGCTGCGTCGAGCGAATTGAACGATTGGGTTGAAAGGCAAGCGCAGGCGCATCTTTCTTTGAGCAAGACGGTTGGGATTTTGGGGGGCGATCATTCTGTGTCGCTCGGACTGATTCGTGCCCTCGCAACGCGCTTTGAGACGTTCGGCGTATTGCACATCGACGCGCATGCCGACCTGCGCCGCGCATACGAGGGATTTCAGTATTCCCATGCTTCGATTATGGAAAACGTGTTGCACTTGCCTCACGTCAGCAAACTTGTCCAGGTCGGAATCCGCGACTATTGCGAGGAAGAGGAAGAGACGATTCGAGAAGCGGGCGATCGCGTCAGCTTTTTTCCGATGCGGGGACTCCGCAAGCGACAGTTTCACGGCGAACCTTGGGCGCGAACCTGCCAGCATATTGTCGAGACGCTGCCTCAACAGGTCTACGTGAGCTTCGACATTGATGGTTTGGAGCCCACGCTGTGTCCCGAGACGGGAACGCCGGTGCCAGGAGGACTCAGTTGGGACGAGGCGGTGTTTCTACTGGACATGGTTGTAGACAGCGGGCGTCAGATCATCGGTTTTGATCTCGTCGAGGTTTCGGGAAATGCGGAATGGGACGCGATCGTGGGAGCCCGGCTTCTGTATCGGCTGTGTCTCCTCGCGTCGCAGCACTCTGCGGACAACGCAAGCAGTTGAGAATGCCGGAGCGCACAAAAGAAGCGACAGGGGAGGAAAGAACTGGGGCGGGAGATGCAGGCCTACTGTCCGCAGGCTCCGTCGATGCAGTGGAGAGTTGCACTCTTGCAGTCGGCGGCCAGCTTGCACTGTGGATTCACTTCGCGATCGGTCATGCAATAGCCGGTGCTACACACTTTTCCATCGCTGCAACTCGCGCAGTCGCTGTTCGCCATGCAGAAAGTTCGGCACTGTGCATTGACGCACTCTTTGTCGGAACCACAATCTGCGTTCGTTTTGCACTCTGGCAACCGGCGAGCATCGGGACGGCACACACCTGACACGCAAAGGTCGTTCTTGTTGAGTGCCTGACAATCTGCATCCTTGGCGCAAGACGGATGGCAAATGCTGTCAATGCACGCTTTTCCTGTCCCACATTGTACGTTGCTCACGCAGGCTGTGTTGTCCACGGGCTTGGGCTGACAGCGGTCTTGCAAGCACACTTGGCCGGTTCCGCAAGCCGCATCGGAGGTACACGCTCGTTGGCAGAGCCCATCGACGCACGCACCGCCGACGCTGCAATCTCGACTGAAGACACATGAGTTTGGAGGCACGGGCGCGGTTTTGCACTGGCCGTTATTGCACTCATTGCCAGCGCCGCAATCTGACTGAATGCGACAGCTTTTCGGCGTGGTAGCAGACGTGTCCACTTCACACACGCGCCGAGCTGTGTTGCAGACTTGCCCGGAAGCGCAGTCGGCATTCTTGCTGCATGGCTGTCCAGACGAACAATTGCTGGACGAAGAGCATGAAACCCCCGGCGGGCGACCATCCAGCAGAGTGCAACCCTTGATATCGCACTGGTAGCACCCTGTCGCATCGCAGTAGGTGTAGAAGCGAGTTTTGTTGTCCTCGGTGCAACCTTGCAAACACAACAGAGCGGCACCCAGCAACGGTGTTACGAACGACCAAAAACTTTTTTGCGGACGCATAGAGCGCATCGGCGGCCCTCCACGATTCGTCGTGTTAAACCCTCTGAACACATTTAGCACGCTTTTCAGCTCAGCAGTGATTGTGCCAAAGAACTTTCTCGGATGTGCAGCGTGAGGCGTCGGTTTTCCGAAGCGAGACGCGGTGTCTCACATCGGCTATCGCAAAATTGTGAACAGCAGTTCATAGGCATGGTGTGTTCGTCCATTCTCGGTCGTATTCTGCGCCGAAAATTTGACCGGACACTTGGCCACTGCTGGGATGTCGGGTCGTCACATGGACTCTTGGCAGAGCATCCACCAACCCGTGATGGTGTCCGACGTGTTGAGGTTCTTGGCTGTGAGGCCTGGTGGAACCTATTGCGACGCGACACTCGGGCTTGGTGGGCATAGTGCTGAAATTGTTGCGCAGTTGGGCGAGAGCGGTCTTTTGCTCGGGATTGACCGCGACGAAACGGCCCTACAACTTGCGACGGCGCGTCTTTCGTCTTTTGGGGCCCGCTTTCGTGCGATGCACGGTCGATTTGGCGATTTGGCGCAACAGTTGGCCGCTGAAGGCATACCGGCACTCGATGGAATTGTTGCGGACCTGGGCGTGTCGTCCTTGCAACTGGACCGTGCGGAACGAGGCTTTTCTTTTCAGGCGCGTGGACCAATCGACATGCGCATGGATCGTGGCTGCGGAGAAACCGCTCTCGAGGCGATTGTGCGTCTTGATGAACAGAAACTCGCCGCGATCTTGGCCGAATACGGAGAGGAGCGGCACAGTGCAAGGATTGCTCGCGTTCTCAAGAATGCAGCGACGGAAAACCGGTTGCGGGACACGCAAGACATCGCCGATCTGGTGGCTCGCGTCGTTCCCCACAAAGAGCCGCACAAACACCCCGCGACGCGGACCTTTCAGGCGTTGCGCATTTTTGTAAACGACGAGCTTCGGCAGATTCACTCCTTGCTGCTGGCTGCCCCGGATCTGTTGGTACCGGGAGGTCGGCTGGTCATCCTCTCTTTTCACTCGTTAGAAGATCGGCTGGTCAAACAACACTTTGCGTTTTCTGATCGCGTCGCCCAAGTCCACAGCCAAAGGGGGTTTGCCAACGCACACAAACCGTTTGTCGAACTCTTCAAAGGTGCGCTGACACCGTCTGTAGAGGAAGTGCGTCGCAACCCTCGGGCGCGTTCGGCTCGACTTCGGGCGGCGCGCACATGGACGCTCGAAGAGCGAGCGGCACACACCGCAGCCAAAACACACGCATGGCCACGCTAGGAAGAACACGAAAAACAACCAGTCGGTTGCGGAAGTTTCGCGAGCGGCTTCACCGAATCACGACTTGGCCCCGGCGCAGCCCCACGTTTGGGCTGTTTGTCGGGCTCATCACTGCGTCGCTCGTGTTTATTGGCGTCCTGTACGTCTGGTCTCGGACGGAAGTCATTCGCATTGGGTACGAGCTGTCTTTGCAACAGAAAATCGCGAGAGCACTTCAGGAACACAACCAGCGATTGCGGCTGGAACTGGCGACGCGAAAAGACCCAGCTTTTGTCGAGCGACAAGCCCGTGAACGGTTGCGAATGCTGCCGCCTCAGCCGGCCTCCGTTCGTGTTGTGAAAGCGGTCGAGGGCACGTCACCATGACGCAGAAAACACCGGATGTAAAACCAGTGGAGCCTGCGTCGCCGTCTCGCTGGCAGCATGTGCGCCTTTTCCTGATTGCAGCCGTGCTTCTGTGTTGCTTCGGTCTGCTGCTTGTGAGGAGCTATGTGTTGCAGGTCCAAAAACGCGACCTGTATCGTTCCCTCGCCGAGGAGCAATATCTGCGCGAACTGGAAACGCCACCGCATCGGGGTCGAATTTTGGATCGCGGAGGGAGCGATCTGGCGGCGTCCGTGAATGTGGATTCCGTGTATCTGGAACCGCAGAAATTTCGAGCCGAATGGACGGACGCTGAGCGTCGGACGACGGGTCTGTCGCGTCTCGCAAAAATTCTGGGCGTCGAAACAGCTGAATTGCAGCGTAAGGCGCAGTCGGACAAACGATATCTGTTGCTGAAACGCCGGATTTTTCCCGATGAGGCACGACGTGTCCGCGAATTGTCTCTGCCCGGCGTCGGGCTGAGCCCCGAGCCCAAACGCTTTTATCCGAGCCGGACTTTGGCGGGGACGTTGCTTGGCTGGGCTGGCGTGGACGCGATTGGCCTCGAGGGTGTGGAACTTGCGTACGATCGCTTTTTGCGTGGTAGCAAAGCCTCCGTTGTGGGATGGCAGGATGCGCGTGGCCGAAAAGTCCTGGTCGAAGGTGCCGGAGAACTTTTGCGCGATCGCGGGCACGACGTGTACTTGACCATCGACCGCTTCATTCAGTTTCAGTTGGAACGGGCGTTGGAGGACGGTGTTTTGGCTGCTCACGCAAAAGCGGGCGTGGCCGTGGCGCTCGATCCGCGAAACGGCGAGGTATTGGCCATGGCGTCGGTTCCGGCGGTGAATCCCAATGATCCATCTGGTGCCCGCGAGCGTGGTGTTCGGAATCGGGCGGTGACGGATGCGTTTGAGCCTGGCTCGACGATAAAACCCTTCACGGTAGGTGCGGCAATTGAGGCGTCCGCGATTCGTTTGGATGAGGAATGGAATTGCGAAGGGGGGCAGTGGCGAGTGGGTCACGCAACCATTCATGATGCAGAGGCTGAGGGAATCCTGACCACCAGCCAAGTCATTGCGCGTTCGTCGAACATTTGCACGAGCAAAATCACTCGACGTGTGGGCAAAGAGAAGATGTTTCTTTTTCTGCGCCATCTCGGCTTTTTTTCGCCGACCGGAATCGATCTCCCTGGTGAACGGAGCGGCCAGGTGCGTCCAGTTGCGGAGTGGGGGGATCTGGCATTTGCCAACATCAGTTTTGGTCAGGGGATGACCGCGACTCCCGTACAGATTGCGGTTGCGATGGCAGCGATTGCGAATGGCGGTATTTTGTACAAGCCCCATGTGCTTCGGCGAGTCGTTTCAGCGACGGGACAAACAGTGCTGGAAGGACTCCCGGAAGGCCGTCGCGTGATGGCCAGTCGCACCGCTACTGTGCTGCGTCAGTTGCTCCGAGGGGTCATGGAAAAGAACGGCACGGGGGAAAAGCTCGACCTTCCCGGATACCCCGCAGGTGGAAAAACCGGGACCGCTCAGAAAGTAGATCCCCGCACGCATCGGTACTCCCCCGAATTTTGGGCCTCCTCTTTTGTCGGTTTTGCTCCTATTCACGACCCACGGTTTCTGCTTTTCGTCATGATTGACGAACCACAGAAGGGGCACTACGGAGCTGACGTCGCTGGGCCCGTTTTTGTAAAGATAGCCTCGGCGGCACTGCCATATTTGGGAGTTCCTCCGCAGAAATCAGGAAACGTCCCCCCTATGTCTGTACCTACCAGAACAGACACCCAGGAGGAGCCATACGGACCCCCAGTTCCTGTTGCTGTCCGTTTCCCAGGAGTCCCTGATTCTCTGCGTGTTCCGAATTTTGTTGGTCGAGGAGTCTTCGATGCTTTGGAACTGGCGAGCCAAACTGGCTATCGCCTCGACATGAATGGGACGGGCGTCGTGGTTTCTCAGGAACCGCCTGCCGGGAGTGCTCGTCGAAAACCGGTTTGCCAGCTTCGCCTCTCCCCCAAACGATGAGAGGCCGCAAAGCCGTTCCCCCAATTCGTTTCTTGAAGCGGGTTTTCCAGAGTGGGGGCGGTTGAATGTGACCGCGACTTTCTGAAAGCGCGTATCGTCTGCTCTTCCTTTACGGGTATTTGCTTCGATATGTGGCAATCAGTGACAGAAGGGCTGACCTTCGAGAATCATACGAAGATAGCAACGAGGTCGCCCGAGAGGCGATGATGCTTTGTGCTATGGTACAATCCGCTGCGCCCGGGTTTATTTTTAGCAATTCTGTCATTGCTGCACAAATGGATGGAGTGGAAAGCCAAGCTTGTAGTTCAAGTTTGGATTGATTCAAACTGTCAGAAAACCGCTGCCTGGCCAATGTCGTATTCAATGCGGTTTCTAGTTTGTCCACAAAAAGGCGATAGATCTTTTGATCGGCGAGCAGCTTGAAATCGAGTCTCGCCTCGGAGCAGTAAGCGAGCTGGTTTGCATCTGGAAATGCATTTGCGCCACCCGAATGGCAATTTGTATAGCCCTCGGGGTCCCACGCCATCACTCTGTATGCTTCAGTTGTCCCACCCAAACCATCTGCTTGCTCAGCTCCATAAAAATACAATTCATCAATGTAATCCCCAGATCGAAGGATGGATTGGTGAGCGAGATAGCTTAAATACTGGTCAAGATCCAGGTAATTCCTCGCTGTTGCAATCAGTTGATCACCGGACAGCGACCCAATTTTAGAGGCAAATTGGCTATAACGAACTGCTGGTGCGTTGATATCCTCCGTATCTGAATACTCAACCTCAAAAAAATCAGACCCATTTTGCGGATAATCACGTCGCAATACACTAGACACCCGGGCGCTGTCTCTGACAAGTTCTTCTCGAGGCTTCTCAAGGAGCATGTAAACGCCTCTCGTAGAGCCGTCAATTACCAATTCAACAAACCGCATTTTCAGCGAAAATAGATCTTCTGAGAAGACTCGGAATGCTGTTGGCGCATAAACATATGCAGAATCGTCACACATCGAAATAAGCGTGAACTCATCAACTGCTGAATCTGTCAACAAATACCGTGCTGGACCATCAAGTTGAATCACCATGCTTTTTCGGTCGCAGCGGATTGATCCATTTCCACGAAAATGTGCTGTAGCTTGCAGGACGGGTTGCCCTGGTGCGATCCGAACGCCCGTTGGAAAATCGCTCTTTGCAAGTGCTTCATTCCATGTCGCAGATTGTGTTGCTTTGATTCGTTCCTGATAGGCTGCTCTCTGTGTGTCATCAAAAACGAGTTCTATACGAGGCGTAAACGATCGATTTCCCTGGCTGATTGCATCGATCAGGCAAGGCAAGGCTGTTTCTTCAGGCAGCGTCGAGGGAAGCGATGTCGAGCGCATTCCGATCATTCCGCTTACCTCCAATTTCGCCGCCAATTTGTCTGTGGCACCACACACAGCCAGTTTGTAGAACGCTTTTTGGCGCATGGCGTCGAGTGTTTGGGAGGCCAAACCCAGCCCTGGTGTGTCCGGGTTGACCGCAATCGCGAAAACGTGTTCAAAATCCACAAAGGCTGTTTTTGGCTCTTTGGTCAACACCACGACGGCGCGCATCACATCTGGACCCAGCCCGCCGACTTCTTCTACATCGCTGGCAACAGGTGAAATGGCCTGTACGAGCGGAAGAGGATCGTTGTCTCCATCAGGGCCGTTTTGATATCGATCGAGTGCCTCGCTAAGTCTTTGCCGGTTCAAGTGAAAATTGGAAAAAAGTTGCACCTGAGTTCCATGTCGATAGAGCGCAATTCGTTCGGTAGAAGGCCTCTTGTTTGCAAAATCCACGATCGCTTGAGAAAGGGATACTCTTTCCGATTTTGTCAAACGAGGTGGCAATAGGATTGCCGTATAACCTGGTGGCAACACCATTGGCCTGATTTTCGACTTCAAGGTCGATCCATCTGTCGGAGTGACCTGCAATTTCTCCGACAAATCCGGTGAAAAGGGCAAGCCTGTAGCTTGATCCAATACGCCAACCGACAGTTCACGACCGCCACCTGGCCATCGCGCTGATCTCAACACCAAAAGGCGTGCATTGTCGGGAGGCGGCAACGGCGGAGATTCATCCACAGCGGCTCCGGCATCCACGCTCATGTATGTACTGGTCTCACATGCTGAGCACAGCAACAAAAGAAACCCAACAAAGAATATCCCTGCGAAATCATTGAACTCTATTTGCTTAATCTTCTTTTCCTGCATGAGAGATGCCCTCTTTAATTCAATGCAAGGCTATCTTAACTATTCAAAAGACGGTTTGATTCACGATTCGTTTGGTTTGTATAGATTTTCCAGTTTTTGTTTTTCCTGGTGACTCCAAACCCCAGGACCTTATGCCAATAGACCCCACCATATGGTGTCAATACAGAATTCATTATTACA
>Ga0272412_1000011_pt1 | contig 34602 bp, 45 predicted proteins | sample WWTPWeurt_MetaT_FD_193540 | JGI IMG/M metagenome (GOLD analysis project Ga0272412, IMG submission 193540) | Metatranscriptome of activated sludge microbial communities from WWTP in Nijmegen, Gelderland, Netherland - WWTP Weurt (Metagenome... | ecosystem: Engineered > WWTP > Aerobic digester >...
AGTTGGGCAGTAAATGAATTTATATTCGTAGTAAAGGGTCAGTTTAAGGTCAATAGGCCGCCTTTATTGGGTATTTATCCAGAAGGCACCGAAATCACCTACCACCCTCATATTGATATGAAGTGTGCTTCCGGTGTAGTTGTACCCTGGGTTCCTAATCAAGTAGATCTGTTTGCTAGAGATTGGATGGAGTACATTGATTATGAGTATGTCACATCAGCACACGAATAATACATCCGTAGAGGAGGAGCTACTACAAAACTTAATGATGGATCCTGACTCAATTCACTCACCTGGATTAGTGAGAATGTACTCAGAGAGGTTGAATCTACATAGACGGGAGTTGTTCAAACTATTAGATAGTTGGATACAGTTGGGGTATTACCTTCCAGGTGAATCATTTAATCACGGTGTTATAACACCTAAAGGTGCTGAGGTTCTGATCCTCAGTAAATTAAGGCAAGAGGTTGAAGTGTGAAGGGTGATGAACTTGAGTTGGTAAAACGAATACTAGCTAGTGAGGAGCCAACCAAAGTCGGTAAGGCTATGGAAGTATCCAAACAGATAGGTATGTCAAAGGCTAGATTGGAATTCATTCTAGTAGGATGGTTTAGGAAGTTTTGGTTCGATTATAACCTTACTATTTGCTTAAAGGGTTGGGTTACACAACGCGGTTTAGAACAACTACGCACCCTCATAAGTAAGCAGAATGGAACTAAATGAAACCGGATAAGTTGAAGCTCGCATCTATACTGCTGAAAACCCCGCCATATACCCCTCCCAAAATCAGTCTTTTAGAGTCCAGTTCCATACCAAGAAAGAGATTGGAGTCTATACTCTATAGATGGTCAGATAACGGTTGGTACGACTATGGGCTCAATATACAGTACGGTTGGTTAACCAATGATGGTAGGCATATTCTTGATTGTATCGTCGCTATGGAAAACCCTGACCTTCTTGTAGATAAGTGTGTAAAGGAATTGACACAAGCTGAGGATAACAGGTTTATGTCGAAAACTAAAGGGGAAACCTAATGTCAGTTGCAGCTCTGAAACGAGCCCTTGCTGAGGATGAGGTATTTATACGGTACAAAAACATTCTTAGGATGGCTACTCGTACTAGTGGATTTACTACACTAGTTGAGGAATTAGAGAATCTACATAAGGGTAGGAAGTCTCGTACCCTACATCTGAAAGAGCCATCTGTAAATAGACTTGTTGATGCGGTACTGCAAGATGCCTCATACCGTAGTAGATGTGTTGAGATAATAATCATAACATCTAAAACTCAGAGGTTGTTGGAGTCAGGTATTGAAGCAATTGGGAATCATATCCTATCCAAATATAGGGATTACTTGGCAGATTACCGCACAAAGGCTGATAAGGAAGCGGTAATATCCTCAATCCTACAACCTGCTCATGATAAGATTGCAGAAATATCTCGCATCATTGAGATTGCAGAGTATGTAGTTGAGGATATAGACAAATGCGCCTGGTCTATGAAAGCCATCATGGAAGGGCTTCAATTGATGTACTCTAGGGAAATTCCAGTCAAGACAAGCATATGAACCCAATAGTCCTGAGAGATAAGTGCTACGTACCTGAGGAGATGCTAGATCTAGCCAGAGTAGATAGCTTACTCACGAAGGAACTTATTCAATAAAATCGTTTTCCCACATTTCTATAACTCTATACCCTAAACTACGTAGGTAATCAGTTCTAGCACACGTCTCCTTGTACAAACTTCGGGCTGTTTTATTAGAATATGGATTAGGTTTACTACGTGGCGAGAATACATCAGGGTTTCCATGCCAACAATCTCCATGAAACTCGAAAATCGTTTTAGTAGATTTATGATACCCATCCGCTCTAATGGTAGTTTCAGGTATTACAAATTCTCCACCATTTAGGGCGTGTTGTACGTTTTTCATCCTACGTGACTTAGCTTCTTGCTCTATCCAACGAATTGCCTTGTTTGAGAATTGTTTAGCTTTTATAGCACCACACTTTTGGCAACCTTTACCTGATAGGTGGTTAGAAGGTGTCTGTTTAAATTCACCGTGTATTCTACATTTAATAACAACGTTTGTATGGGCATTCCTATAGTCAACAGTATCGTATAAGTATATACCCTTATGAATTTTCGTCGAAGCCTTTATAAAGTTGGAGCTTTCTTTATAACTTCTGCTTTTAGACGTACATTGACTACACCCGCTTCCCTTTAGATGTACGTCTGGCCTCTGGCTAAATCTACCATGTACTCTGCATTCGATATGGACGGTTTTACGTATCTGTGTATATTTTGTATTGGTATAATCAAACAGATCACCATGTATCTGCTTAGCCCGCTTTATGAAGTCCTCAGTAGACATATGACCTGCACATTTTGGACACCCAGTACCTAATAAATGTGCTCCTGCCCTTTGACTAAAATCACCATGCTTTTGACACCTAATAAATATAGTATCAAGGTTCCCTAAATAGTCCGAATTAGAGTAATCATATTTATTACCGTGAATTTCACGTGCTCTTGATATAAATTGAGCCGTAGTTAGCTTTCGCATTTTGAGATACTCCTGTAACGTAAGTTGATATGTAGTGCAGCTAGATAATGTTACAGGCATCATCAGGGTGTCGACTCCCGTTCACCGCACTACGTACTTAAATTAGTATAATTCTAAATGGCTAAAGACACTATATATATAAGAGAAAGATGCTATATTCCGGAGAATCTATTAGATTTATCTCGGGTTGAGACATTGTTTACTCGAACTTGTTTCGACGAGGGTAGATGCAATACCTGTGAATGGTATAATAGTCGTCCATGTGATATGTGCGAAGATTGCCCTGCCTACCTAGGTACTTACACCCTATATAACCAAAAGACTGTACAGGGTGTAGATTATATTGGGCTACCCCTAGGTGCTAGAACTAAGATCAGGAAGCTGGTACCTAATCTAAAGGATGTACCTAAACGTGATTTACGGTGCGTAACTAAATTTAGGTACGACATTGAATTCACTGGAGATCTAAGAGACCACCAAAGAGAAGCGGTTGATGCACTTAAAAAATCTGGGTATGGTGTATTGAAAGCCCCACCTAGAAGCGGTAAGACGGTAATGTTTATAGCCCTGGCAATAGAGTTGGGGTACAAAACGCTAATTTTAGCGAACCAATATGATTTTTTGCAGCAATTCTATGAAACTCTTTGTGGGTCAGCTACCCAGGAATCCCTGACAAACATACCGGACATAGAGAAGTTTTCAGGTGTTAAGATCTGCGGTATAGCTAATAAGTTGGAAGACTATTTCAAATACGATATCTGTTTATCTACATATCAGACGTTTATATCTGAAATGGGTCAGAAAAGGTTTGCTAGGATTAAAGGTCTTTTTGGAACTGTAGGTGTAGATGAGGTCCACAAGGGTAATGCTACGCATTTTGCCAAGGTATTGAGCAACCTACATCCAAAATATAAGTATGGATTGACAGCTACACCTGAGCGTAAGGATGGTAGGTCTTTCTTAGTGGATCACATCATAGGGCCTGTAACCCATGAGGTTGAAATTAAGAGACTGAGACCAGAAGTCAAATTCATAGAAACTGGGTTTAGCAAGGAGTATAAAATCTGGGTTTATGCTATGCGTGGTCTAGAAAAGAGTGAAGCTAGAAATGAGTTGATCGTTGACAATGTGTTTAAGCAACTCAAAGAGGGTCACTCCATAGTCATTCCTCTATGCTTTAGGTCACACATAGACACCATAGTTGAGATGATTAATAGTAGGGCACGTCGTAAGATTGCTGAACCCTTTCATGGGGGTCAGTCCAAAGAGCAACGTACTGCCATCATTATAGCTGCTCGAAAGGGTAAGGTGAAAGTTGTAGTTGGTATGAGGCAAATGATCCAACTAGGTATCAACGTACCTAAGTGGTCTGCCATATTTGAGGTCATACCAATATCTAATCCACCTAACCATGAGCAAGAGGTGTCCAGAATATTAACACCTATGGAAGGTAAGCCGAGGCCGTTGATTCTGTACTTCATTGACAACAATGGTGCAGGTAAGGGCTGTTTAAGAACGTGTGTGTTCAAGACTCATGTACCCTTGGGGCATTATATATCTAAGGCGCAATGGGATCTGGTAGGGCCGTATTTAAGAAGGCGAAGGGCCTATGATGGTGAGGACGATACCCCACAAATGAAGCGGGGTAGGAAGTCGGATATAGGTAAGCCAAGTAACCGTAAAACTCTACTTACAAAGGCAGGTAAGCGTGTCCTCTAAGTTGCGCGTTGATCTATCAGAATTCAAAAACAATCCGATGTTGTCGGTTAGAGGAATGCCCCGCAATTTGGGTATGATTACTCCATATTTATTGGAGAATACTCTAATGAGCTTTGTCTATGATAGTGGGGATAGCAAAGTAATATCCATAGACAAGAGAAAGCAGTACGGTTACGTAGATGCTATTTTGGAGTCACCCTTTGACCCATATGTTGCTTGTATCTCCAGCCAACCTAATGAGGGTAAGGCAAAGCTGCTGGCTGGATACTTATTTGCTCAGGCTATTACTTCCTACTCAAAGGGGTTACCTGACACCCTAAGGGATTACAACATGCCCTTATGGGTCAATTTGGTAGGTGGCTATAAGAATCAAGTCCTAGATAGGATTAAAGATTTAAGGCCTTCTATGCTAGTGATTGGTAATCTACCTATCAATAGTACAGATGCTAAGATGGAAAAGGCTAGGGATTTGTTATGTGTCTGTGACAACATACCTCGTATCCTAGTAAGCTCTGGTAGTGACCCATTAACCCTGATGTACTCCAAACTCTATATGGAGGTGAACTACAGCATCTTGATAGGTTCTGGGTTAACAAAGAAACAGGTTATATAGGGAGTAACACCATTAAACTCATTGCAATCAAATTGGAGATGGCCGCACTGTACAATCTCACTGAGGGTTCCCAAGCAGTATCGGGAAAACTCTTTGGTACATTGACGGAGGCACATTTCAAATACGCCCCTTGTAGGGACGCATACCGCCGGATAAGGTCAATTGGTAGGTCAACGGGTTCCTTACCAGGTTTTGATGATATATGTCACGATACCACCATTCCAGAGGAGAATAGGTTAATCCTCAGTGAGTATGAGGGTAAGTTGATTACATCCAAGGAGAAGTTGGACAGCTTAATACATAGACTGGATGAGTACAGAGTAGCTAGAGGTATCAATGACATGATAGAGGAGGCCAATGACCAGTTGAGCTCCGAGTCATGTGATCCATTTGAGTTGCAGCAAAGAATTAACGATACAATGTCCATGCTCCGGGTCAATTCGGATATGGAGAGACAACTTAGACATATCGGTACGGGTAACAACTCTGTTAGCCTAGTAAAGAAGATACTGAACAAGGAAAAGCCTGAGTGCATACCTACAGGCTTTATGGCCTTCGATGAAAGAAATGGAGGTCTGTTTCCAGGTAGTTTGGTACTCATAGCGGGTACTACTGGCGGAGGTAAATCAGTCTTAGCTCTCAACCTTCTGCATAATATGTCCGTGCATGGGGATACGGTACTAGTCTCCCTTGAAATGACAGAAGAAGAGACAATGTGTAGGCACTTGTCTCGTATGTCAGGAATAGAGCTAACTAAGATCATAAAGAAGAAGCTCACTGATTCTGAACGGCTGAAGATACAGAGATCCTATGTAAAGTATATGAAGCACCTTCAGGAGGGTGGAACGAAGTATAGCCTATTCTCTCCAGAAGAAGATATGACTATGGAAGACATACTGTTCTTCCTTAGGCCTTACGGTTACAAGGTAATTGTAATCGACTATATGAGCCTGTTGAAAGGTGTAGATGGGGATGATTCTTGGCAGCAGTTGAGTAAGGCTGCTAGAGTTGCTAAAATATACGCCAAGAATACAGGCTCCATCGTAGCAATACTTGGACAGCTAAGTGAAGAAGGTTTGGTCAGGTACAGTAGAGCGATGGCCGAACATTCAAACAACGCATTCACCTTTGTCTCTACAGATGAGAGCAAAGCCGAGGGCATCATGGAAATACGTCAAACAAAGGCACGTAACCAAGAGATGTTTACGTTCCAGTTAGGTATTAATCTAGCCACGATGACCGTCAGTGATCTCACCAGCTATTCAGACCCCTCGGATGATGAGGGTGATACTAGGCAAAGACCCAAATCTCCTAAGTACCTAAAAGACGTAGGGGATATAGAGGAAGAAGATTGAACCTTTAACCACGATTAATTGGATACGATACAATGTCTGCTTCACTGTTTCTTGCAAATGTAACCTGTGTAGATCATGCTTATATAGATAATCAGGGATGCATTATTGGGGGCTCCTTTAACCCATCCTTTGAGGTAACTGGAGAGGTAACGAGTGATGAAAACGTAGTAATAGACTTTAGCAAGGTCAAAAAAATCATCAAGGATGCCATTGATGATAAGGTTACTGGGTTGGATCACAAGTTGCACCTATACTCGAATTCAGCCTACGAAGTACAAAATACTGAATCTGGAGTTCGGGTGATCACCCCTTACCTACTCATAGAGGGTGATGGGAATTTTCACATAGAGATACCCGGAGAGTTTCAGCAGTTGAGTGCCTCGGGTAAATATATGTCTAGATTGATTTATGATGCCCTGAGACAGTTTGAGGTTAGAACCTCCTGTATTAACAGCAGAACAGCCTTTCACTATAGGTCAACGGATACAAATCTACAAGTTTGCCGTCCAATGTTTTTTAGGTACGTTCATGGGTTACGTCAATCCTCATCCTATGCCTGTCAAAACATTGCTCATGGACACTTATCCTATGTCCAACTGATGGGTCACACTGAAACAAACCTTGAGCATCTAGCTACTGCCATAGCCCATGGGTTAAACAACTGTATCTTTGTTTGGTTGGACAATGTAACTGAGGACGATAACTACTGGCACGTCAGGTACAACTCCCAGGATAGGGGTGAATGGTATATGCGTATCAATAAGGATATACCTCAGAAAGTAATCATCCTATCTAAGGAAACTACCATCGAACACATCGTCAGGGAAATCGTCGTAGGGATGTTGGATGAGCTACGGGATGCGGGTGTTGAGAAGGTTTTGATAAGTGAAGGTTTGACAAAGGGGAGTCTTGTTCACCTTAAGGATATCTAATGCGGGATCATATTGTAGATTTCACTAGATACTACAATAAACAGTTTAGGCAGGTTCACTTAGAGCCCGTATCCCATAAACGCTTATCCGAATTACATCCTAGCTCCTTCCCTTTCTGCGCCCTTCGTACTTGGTACAATTGGGCGTGTGAAGGTGAGATAGCAGAGACTAGTGAAATGGAGGCTATGGGTATCTATTACACTAGGATAGGTACTATATTCCATTCCGTAGCTCAGAAGGTGTTGGGTAGAGGTGATCGAATACTAGGTGATTGGACTTGCCCAAACTGTAAGCACGTAGAGAAATTCAGTACCGAATCTACATGCCCCAAGTGCGAATCCGTAATGGAATACGAGGAGTTGGGAGTTTATTTCGGCAAGCATGTAGTAGGTCACTGTGACGGTTTGTTTAAGGTTAAGGGTGGTTACATAGTTATAGATTACAAAACTACCTCTATCCTAAACATCACCAGAAACAGGAGAAAGCGCATCTTTCCTTATAAGTCCAATGTATCCCAAATTGAATCCTACTGCTATCTACTCGCCAAGCAATACAAGATCAACATTTTGGGTTGGGTTCTTGGGTATTGCAGTAGGGATAACCCAGTTAAAAACAAAGTGATAACTGGAAGGTCATTGAGTAAGGAAGATAAGATCCGTATTAGCTCTAGGATGCATCTCTACGATAGGCACTATGGAATAATATTGAGGGCATCTACTCTAAAGGATCTCAGTGTTGTGGTTAGGGAGAAGCCATGCAAAGTTCCTGAGGATCTGGAGAACATAGAGACTGAGTACAGTGAATGTCCTTTGAGGGATGTGTGCTTCGATCGTAATCTATTAAGGGGGGCCTTATTAGAGGCTAAGGATTGTGGGGTACATCTACCACTCATAGATAGTCTAAAACTGACAGATGAAAGACGAAAACAACTACAGGATTGACCTATGGACAGAAGATCCATGTTTGCCAAGAAGTCCTACACTCTGTCACGCCGCGATACAAACACATCCAAGATAAACAATATGCCGAAATTAGTCTATATGTGCGACGGTAACAACGTTTTGCACAGAGCGAAACATGGGTATGCCAAACTAAACCTTAAACGTAACGATGGAATGCCTACTACAATTATCTATGGGATGTTGCACATCATCTGTAGTACCCTAGATAAATTTAACGCGGACTACGCCCTTATCACCTTCGATGGTGAGGGTAAGAACTGGAGGCATGACCTTTATCCTGACTATAAGGTCAGCAGAGTTGGAGAGGTTGCAGATGATGGTACTCATATGGGTCACATGGAGGTCAATGATCTACAGCAACTCCATGCTATAAAGGTTGGTCTTAAGCTGCTTGGATTAAAAGTCCTACATAGAAAACACACGGAGGCAGATGACCTATTAGCTACTTACGCTAGGATGTTGCCTCTAAACTACCACGGGATCATAGATACCAACGACAAGGATATAATGCAGTTGGTTGATTGGAGAGTCAAGGTATGGTCAGGTGTGGAGAAACAGTTATACGGTGTTAAAGAGGTAGAAGCTCGGCTAGGTGTTCCACCCTCAAAGATTCATGCAATGCTATCCCTAGGTGGGGATTCCATAGATGACATTCCAAAGTGTCCTGGAGTTACTGTTGAGAAGGTTGTGTATCTCCTAAATAAGTACCATACCCTAGAAGCCTTTATGAAGGATACGGATATTGATCCAAGTGACCTAAAATATAGGGCAAAGATTCAGGCTTTTAGGGGGCAATGGAAAATCAACAGACAGATAACTGCGTTGGTGGATGTTGAGGATGTACCCTATAGCATTGAAGACTTGCATATAGGTAAACCTAATGCAACTAAGTTGAAAGAGTGGTTATCCCTTTATGAGATAAAGAAGGTACCAGATATGGTTACTAGAGTCTTAAACGGGGTTACTCGTACTAAACCCATGTTTGGATGATACAATGCAGAGAATAGTATCCGCAGCTAGTAAGGTTAGATTGAACAACAAATATAACCCAACTGCTTCCAGAGAAGTTGTTATATGCTCTCCTAGACACTTAGATAAAATATTTTCAGATGTATTGGATAGCTTCACTTCCTTGGAAGTAAATTGTACTCGTATCGTTCAAGGGTTTGTGGATAATAGAGGGGAATTTTTTACTAGGGAAGAAGCCTGGATGGTTGCAGCAAACGCACGTCAGATAGTGAGGCGTGTATCTGGAGACTACACCCTAACCACTAATGTCTACCGCCTATTTAGCGAAAATCTTTATTGACCTCAAAGGTGCATAATGCAACATACTATAGATGACTACATCGTAGTTAGTCAGGGTAAGAAAAATCTTATTGGTAAGGTGGTTAAAGAAGGTACCATCAAACTTACTCCATCCAAAGTTCCAGAGGAGACTGAGTACCTACAATACCTACCAAATGAGGTAATCGCTATATTAGGTGACAACCCTAAAATTGGTGGTACCGTATATGGGTGCAAATTTGAACCCCACCTCAAGACTATGGTGCATGAGGGGTTCGGGGACATTCATTGGTTTTTCAAACCCTTGAAACCCTTTAGAGACACTCTAAACCAGGTATTGGATAAAGTTTATACGCTCATGGAGGAAAACAGACTATCGAGTGTGTTTCCTCTCAATGTTGAGATGAGGATACCTTCTGGTAAGTACACAGGAACCTATAGATATACGGGCAAGGATAAAACTGAATACCCGGATACTATGACGTTGAAACCTAAAGAAGGGGATCAGCTAAATTACGTGGTACTACATGAGCTAGGTCACGCCGTTTGGTATAGGTTACTTACTCATAGACATAAAATTCGGGCTAGATGGATTAAACTATATCATAGAGCCATCACAGTCACAGAGGTAAGTATTAAGGATGTAGATAGGATACTACAGGGTATTAAATCTCAGGATGACGGTGGATTAGTCAGTGATTACAGGGGCCAACTTTCGGAGGAAGATCAGCTAATCTTCGATGCTTGCGTAAGTTATGTCTACGATTACCATAGCATAGATTTGATAGGTCTCGATACCCTACTTGCAGGTGATGAAGATATAGATAACTTGTGGCCGGATACTGTAAAATTAAGTGACATGGAAGTGCAACTTACAGAGTATGCCCAGAAGTCAGTTGAAGAATACTTTGCAGAAGCTTTTTCTCTGCATTTCAGTGGTAAGAAATTACCTTCCGTTACATCCCAATTGCTAGAGAAAACTCTTCAAGCACTGAGGTAATAATGAAAAAGCTTCTTAAGATATTTGAAGCGTTAGGTTTTAAGGTTAATATGCAAACAGGTAAAACTACAGTGAAGGTGGATGAAGAAACTTTGGGCAAGTTTGCAGATCACTCAAGGATGACGGCAAACTTGTTGCACCTAAAACTGGATTTGATAGCTATGATGAGCAAAGGCACTTTCGCTCTACCAGTACGGGACGTAATTGAAAGGCTGGATAGGTGCATGGCCTCTCCAGAATCTGCAAACAGACAATAAACACACAACACACCTTTAAGGTAATATATGGCCTACAGTTACATACCCGCAGGTATCTTTCACCCCTCACATGGTGGGTTAGGTGCCTACGTGAGATACCATAAACCCAAGCTCGGTGGGATCGTAGTTAAGCAAATGGCTCCAGGGTACATATGGCTGGATACACCCGACAGGGAGTTGCTTCTTACAGCCAACACCCACCATAAACAATCTGTAGTACCTACGCAGTTTGATGAATTCGTAAATCTCAGTTTAAGCCACGCTGACTCCTCAGTGGACCTGGACTTTGATATGTACATGACGAATTACACACAGCACAAAGGGAAGAAAGTAGGTAACCCAGAAATAAGACGTACTGTTGGAAGAAAAGAGGGGCAACCTATAATTGTTGCAGACTCTGGTGGGTTCCAAATAGCAGTAGGTAGAGAGACTTGGATTGACCCATCTGATTTGACTCAATGGTACAACAAGAACGTAGACTTAGGTATGGTTCTTGATATACCTATTCGCTTTCAGGATAACGACCTAGTTAAGAGGTGCGCCTATGTTCAGAAAGCCAATACAGATTTCATGCTCCGTGAGAAATCCAACAACCTAGAGCTGATAAACATATTTCATGGGATAAACGATGCGGACGTAACGGCATACCGAGATATTTGCGAGGTTGATGGGGTAGATAGGTTGGCAATTGGTGGTGCTTACTGGTTTGGCGCACTAGGTGCAATAGATAGAGTGCTGTTCTACATCCTTAACGGTAAGAAGTACAAGCACTATCACATCCTAGGTGTTATGAACATCCTTCACGTAGTTCTGTACATGAGGATTGCTTCAAAGGGATTTGCTCCTTTGATTACCTCTGACTCATCTACGCACCTACAAAATGCGGTAACTAAGGGTTATTTGTTCCAACCCTTTATATCCCATCAATTCAAACCCATTGACATTGGGGATAAAGAGAATTTTCCAGCTCCGCACAATCACCTACCTTGTGTGTGTCCAGTATGTAGCACCATCAAGTATGCAGATGTTTTGCGTATCCTGAGTGGTAACCTAGCAGCCTTTTTGTTGATGACCCACAATATGTATGTCACCAACAGGTACTTGAAAGGTATGCACTCTATCATTCAGACTGCTACTACTAGGGAGTTGAAGGAATTGATGGGGTTCCAGTTCAAGAGTCGCAATCAGTTCGTAGCTGATGAGACACTGAGGGGATTGGATTTCATTGATCTAGTCCAACAGGAAGGTCTTGAGACTGCTAGAAGTAGGTATGCTTTCTACATGAAGGGTTTAAAGATTGCACCTGTTGCACCAAACAAACTCCTAGATAACGCAGGTAACAGTTTTTCAAGAGACAATGAGATGTTGGTGGATAAGCAGAGTCAGGCTGAATACATCCAACGCATATCGAAGGTGGTAGAAGCCTACGAGCGTTACCATAAAATTACCCCTTGAGGTAGTAATCCAAACTTGGATAAAAAGATGCTCACACTAAAAGGTATCCTAGCTAACACACCGAGGGTAAATCTCTTAGCAGCTAAAGATGTCGTGGTAGGACAGATGCAGAAAAAGGTGAATGCGAGAACAGGTTTCAAAAAGGTCTCTGCTGTTACCTATACTGCTACTGACCCTAAAGGGTATACTGTACCTAAACCTAAAAAGTACACCTCAGAAGTGACGCAGATAAGCGACAAAAATCACGTCGAGGTATCGTGCACATGCGACAATTTTTGGTCTACTTGGGAGGTTGCCCTCAATGCTAAAGGTGCAGCAAAGATTAGGTTTTCCAATGGAGAAATGCCTAATATACGCAATCCTAGAATGATTGCTGGATGCTGCAAGCACCTAGTAGCCCTCATAAACAAGATGGGTGTAAGGTAAGTTTAAATGAAGACCTATCAATACTCTAGGGTTTTTTCAGTATTAAAGCATACTAAAGAGAGGATTACGGATAACTGGACTAGCGCACAGTATTCGGAAGTCCTTGATAGGTTACTCTATGAGAGTATTGATCCCATTATACGATCCAGCAATTACGTAGATCAATGGATTGCTGCTATCCTATCTTGGTACGCTTGTGACGCTAGACGCAAAATCTCCAATGTGGGTAGAAACAAGCTTCTCACCCTGATGATGTTGTTCATTACTTCCAAAGATCCCGAAACTAAGATACTAATCTTGAGAAGTATGAGATTGGAGAGAAACCTTCTTTCTGGTATTGTAACCAATTGGAGAACATTTACTTCGGATTATAGAAGGTTATCAGATAGCCTATTCGACGACAAGAGTAAAAAGGTGGCCCTTTATCTCAAGCAGGTTGAGGTAAGTGTGTTGGCAACAGGTAGTATATACGGTGTAATCAGTACGGTTGATTTCTGGTTTAACCATTATACCCATTTCAAAGACCAGTTACTTGAGAAGTACACTAGGCTAGCCCTAATAAAATCTAAAGAGTTTTATGTACAGACTGGACACGTATTGGATTTAGATGACATTATCCAAATCTTCATGGTTAGTACCTCTAAAGCCATTGATAAATACGATGTTCAGAAGGGTAGCTTGACGAGCTATATACAGACTTGGTTCAAGGATGCAAGAACCAAGTGTCGTAATATGATTACCAACACCGTATCTTTAGAGGAGATGTTTGAGAATGCAAACGTAGATATAGCAGATGACTCCGATTTTGTACAGGGTATATGTAACGCCCAAGAGATAGAAAGGGTAAGGGTACTATCTAAAAGGGTCGACCCATTTGGACTAGGTAGGATCAAATTAGGAATAGAAGAGACCATTCTGTTTTAACCCACGTAATGCAACCCTGTATAATAGAAGTGTTGCAACAACTACATAAGGAAGTAGAAATGAAGGCACAGTTTAGTCGTAATCGCACCTTTAGTGATACTAAAGGTAAAACAGGTAGTGATAAAGCTCCACGTGTTGAGGAACTAGTTGAGGTATTGAAGCTTAGGAGCAAGAAGTGGACTCCCCTTAGATTGGTTGGGTCCGTCTTTAGTTACGGTCAACACTGGCTACCCATTGTCACTAAGGAAGGTAAAGAGACTAATTTTCCGAAGGTCTGCCTAGCTTACGATGATGAGATTGAGGAGAAGGACAGCGAAAAAGAGTGTCCGTATTGCGACCTGATGGAGTATATCCAAGTACATTACTACGTTAATGTTATTGTGCGGGAGTTGGAAGATGATGCACCCGCTAGGATTCGTCAGACGCCAGAGGAGAAGAAGACTGGCTTTAAGGATATGAATAGTGACAGTTGGACTCCGGTAAGAGTTCTTCGTCTACCATCAGGTGCTGTAGCTAAACTGAACCAACTGTCTGAACTAAACCTACATGGGCCAAAAGGTAAGCGTGTAAGCTACCCACTCTCAGATGAGCAGTACGGTAGGGACGTAATGGTCATGTATGATAAGGATGCAGCTCCGGCCAACCAGTACACTTTTCAATTAGGTGAACCCACTGTACTTGAGGAGGATTACCTTCTTTGGAATGTGGAAAACCTAATGGTACCTGAGGAGTTGAAGGTAGCTAAGGAGCAAGCAAAACGTTTGGCTGCATTGTCTCCAGATGCTGCTGAGGATGAGGATGAGGAAGAGGATTATGATCCTCCGGCTCGTAAGCCCTCAGCCAAGAAGCCGGCTCGTAAGCAAGTGGATGATGACGATGATGATTTCGAGGATGAGGAACCCACTCGTAAGCCAGCTTCCAAGAAGCCGGCTGCAAAAAAACCAGTGGTTGACGATGATGACGATTTCGAGGATGAGGAACCCACCCCGAAGAAGCCGGCACCTAAACGCAAACCCGCAGTAGAGGATGAAGATGATGATTTCGAGGATGATGAACCTCCGGCCCGTAAACCCGCTCCCAAAAAGCCAGCTCGTAGGCCAGTTGAGGATGAGGAGGGCGATGAGGATGAGGAACCTCCAACTCGTAGTACGGTTCGCAAGAAGCCACCTGCAAAGAAGCAAGTGGATGATGACGATGATGATTTCGAGGATGAGGAACCGCCAGCTCGCAAGCCCGCTGCAAAGAAGCCCGCTCGCAAACCTGTAGAGGATGATGATGATTTCGAGGATGATGAGCCAGCACCGAAAAAGCCAGCACCGAAGCGTAAGCCAGTGGAGGATGATGATTTCGAGGATGAGGAACCTCCGGCTCGTAGGACAACCTCGAAGAAACCCGCTCGTAAGCAAGTAGAGGATGATGATTTCGACGATGACGTTCCTTTCTAAGTAGTAAGTGGGGTGGGTTAAAACCCACCCCTAGTACCACTATTATCACAAAACCACGTGTCTGTACCTTCTAGGTAGAATTTTAAAGCATTAGTATAAAAGGTATTCAGATGAAAATTATTTTTATCGGTAAAACTGGAGGTGACTCCCAACAGTACTCCTACATGCGTAAGTTTTCTGGTCTATACAATAGTGCAAAATTTATTGTCGAGATGTTGAAGGACGAAGGTGTAGAAGCTAAATTGATCGACGTTGTAGATAACAACGGTATTGACAGGGTTGTATATCAAGAGAAGCCCGATATCGTTGTGATCGAAGCACTGTGGGTTGTACCTCAGAAGTTTGAGGTTCTAACCAAACTCCACCCAAAGGTACTTTGGGTTGTGCGTATTCATAGCGATATACCCTTCCTAGCAACTGAAGGTGTGGCTATTGATTGGGTTTTGCAGTATTTTGATTACCCAAATGTTATGGTAGCCCCGAACCATAGGCATTGCTATGAAACCTTGAGAGATCTCTATAAGAGTCACCATAACCATAGGGAGCATAGGGATTGTGAAGTAGCTGTACCTCTGGTATATCTACCCAACTACTACCCGAATGAATCCTTTAGACCTAGGGAACCTTGGGTTAGGCGTGATGATAGGGAATCAATTGATGTAGGTTGTTTCGGCGCTATACGGCCTATGAAGAATCAATTGAATCAGGCACTGGCGGCTATCAAGTTTGCAGATGTAGTCGATAGGGATTTAAGGTTCCACATCAATACCTCTAGAGTTGAAGGTGAGAAAAAGACTGCAAGCAACGTGCTTCGCAACATCAGAGCATTGTTTGAGGAAAGTCCTAGGCACAAATTAGTAGAACATGGTTGGTTGAAACATGATGATTTCCTGCAACTCCTATACGCTATGGATCTTGGAATGCAGGTGAGTTTCAGCGAGACGTTCAATATAGTCGCGGCTGATATGGTACACGTAGGTTGTCCAGTTGTAGCATCCAAAGAGATTGAATGGCTACCTGGATATACATATGCCAACCCTAACGATATAGGATCCATATACAACAAGCTCTGCCTATTGTGGCGGTATAGACGTATGCCTGGACTAAGCTTCCTGAACAGGTTAAGTCTATCTCAATATAGTAGAAACAGCAGGAGAACTTGGATGGAATTCCTAAATTACATTGGATAAGTAAAACATGGTACGTAGAACTAAGGCTGAAATAGCAGCAGAGTCAGGAGTAGAGTTGGATATTGACTATGGTGGTATTTTAGATGTAGTGGAGAAAAGATTTAAGCTTACGGCAAATATGACCGATAGGTTTGAGTATGCAGTCTCTTCTGGCCTTCTAGTCAGTGACTTGATTCTAGGTGGTGGCCTCATCGCTGGAGGAATGTATACCTTTGCTGGTATGGAACAGTCAGCAAAATCAACCTATATCCTAAACTTCCTTAGAAGTGTTTTGGGGCTTGAGCAACAACCCAACGTCATTCAGTATCTAGATGGTGAAGGTAGCTTAGACCCAAGGTACTTCAACAATATGTTTGGTCCCAAGTTTAAGGATAAGGAAGTATTTGGGGTTAAGGACTCTACGGGTGTTTGGGTAATAAAGCCAAGAATCAGATATTACCCTGAAAATAGAGGTGAATTACTACTGACAGCCCTTAATGGGTTACTTAGAAGGTTGCCTGATAAAGAACTCCTAGATGGTAAATGGTATTACGTATTTGAAAATACCGTACCTAACCGTAAGATAGTAGATAACAAGCATGTAAAAGCTCTGTTCTCCAAGTTTAACAAGTTCTACGTACCTACTGAAAACACAGCACCTCAAGCAATCTTTGTAGTGGATAGTTGGGCTTCCTTAATTACGGAAAAAGGAGATGATGAAGATTCCGGTGAGGGGTTAGGGGCTCAAGCCCGTATGTTTGCTGAGGAACTTCCTAAGGTTAAAGGTAAGTTGAGGCGTAAGGGTGCCATTCTCTTGGGTGTAAATCAGCTAAGAGAGAAACCTATGGCTCGCGGAGACCCAAGGTATGAACCGGGTGGCAATGCCTTAAAGTTTTATAGCGATGTACGTGTATGGCAAACTGCTAGGGCTATACCACATGGCAAGGGTAGATTTGAAGAAGAACCCAGTGTAACTGGATCTGGCACTGATACCTATACCTATCTACACATGAAGGCCATCAAAAACAAGTTGGCGACCCCTTACCTAGAGGGATGGGCAAGACTTTGGGTGGCTGATACTAAGGGTGTAGGTAGAGGATTCTGTCCAGTTTGGGATGTGTTTACGTATCTCAAAATGACGGGTCAAGCAACAGGTACTATGAAGAAGATGTCCATCGTTATGTCAGATGGCTTTGAGATCGAGAAACTTTCATTCTTCGACCTTAAATCGCTGATTCTATTGACTGGAGTCGAACTTAAAGAGTACTGTACCAATATGGGGTTAGACCGTAACCCCAGAATCCGAGAAAGGTGCATTACCCAAATGCGTAAGGGTATAGGAACTAAACTATACTTTGAGACCTTGGGTGGTGAGGAGGAAGATGATGGTGAGTATGAGGAGGATGAGGAAGAGTGAAACCACTTGAGATTTACTTAAACTTCGACGCAAACCTTGTGGGCAAATGTGGTTATTATGCACTTTTCTACAAACTTACCCCGAATGGGGATAAGTATGGTGAATCCACTGCCTTACTAGTCAAGGATGATAATGGGAAGGATATTATTGGGTGTATATGTAACCCCATTATACCTATCACCTTCAACTTTGACACCAACACACAAGGTGGATACGAGCCAAATACGCCTAGGCAGGTTGTTTTAGTGTACGGCAAACCCGGTACATGCAAACCCGGTTTGCAAAATTTTCTAATATCACCGGAAGAACCTTCTGATATTAAGGTATCAGGGGAAATTGACACAGGTTATAGGAATGATTATGTCTAAGGAAGCACTTCTGTACCCACATTTTCAGCTAGTGAGTGATCTAACTAAACTCGCCAGCAGAATTAAATTGTACAACCCAGACCTTCTAATTGCCCCTGTTAGGGGTGGCCTCGTAATAGCAACCTATCTAAGCCATCTATTAGACGACACACTAGTAGCTGCCTTACCTAAGAGATACGGTACTGGATGGTATCAGCAATTTGAAGATGTAGATATTAACCGTATTCTCATCATTGATGATATCGTGGATACTGGATACGAAATGGAAAGGGCGATTCAAGCTGTAAATCCATTGATTACGGGTGGTGCTACAGATGGATATCCGCGTAATCCGCGTATCGAGGTAAAAACTGCTGCTCTATTCCTTAGGTCCACCTCTGGATTCAGACCGGATTATGTACCAGATTCCAAGAATGTGCTGCAAACGGATATTTGGGTTACATTCCCTTGGGAGAATTCTAAAGCATGGACTGGAGCAAGCCGTCAGGATTCTGTAATACCTGGAGGTGATTTTAAATACCTTTCAAAGAGTGATCTAACCTAAGAGGTACTGTACATGTTGGTAAGAATCAAACTGTTGAATGAGGGCCTGAAACGTAGGTGCGGTATGGAAAGGAAGCCTTTTATGGACTTCCAACCGGGTATCAACCTCCTTTTAGGACCCAACGGTAGCGGCAAATCAACCATCCTAAGGGCCATACAGGATGTTAATACTGGCAGAGTAGGTACTTCACACATCGAGATTACATTGGAGGATAGCAGGTTTCCTCTACCTATGTACTACTTCTCATCGGATGAAGTTGTCAAGGAAAGCGACAGCAATAGGGGTTCTAACCTAATGAGCTTACAGGTAGAGACTGAATCTCATGGTCAGACCCTAGCTCGTCATTTGATGAACATATCTAATCTAGTGGATCCTGCAATTGTACTGCTAGATGAACCCGAAACCGCCCTAGACCTGTTCAAGTTGATTGAGTTTAAGGACATCCTTGAGCGTAAGGTGGGTGAGGGTATGCAGTTCATCATCTCCACACATCACCCTGTTCTATACAAGTGTAAGGATGCTCACATCAATGTAATGGGTAAGGATAGAACATATCAAGCTAAGGCCATACAGGCATTAAAGAGGGTAATGACAACGAGGTAATCCTGTGGATGGTAAGGTAAAATTTCACCTCACTGCTTTGGAATTTATAGTGGATGGTATAAAATCCACATGGCAGAGTTCGGGTGATCCTCCGAAAATGGTTGTAGTTCACCCTAAAATTTTGTCAATCCTAAAATCCGAATTGTATGACTTGTTTGGATTGAATTTCAAATCTACGGATAGTATGGTATTAGATGGGGTGCCTATTTTATCTAACCCTCACTGTTTCTATCCAACCATCATAACCTCAAACATGACGGCGATTATAATGTGATGACCTTTTCTACTACGTACTCCCATAACTGCATGTGTGATAGGTGTATCGTGATTAGGGGTACTCCTTATATATCCATAAGTCCTACTGTAAGGGGTACGACCTGTACGGGTGTACTCTATGATTATCTAGACTACTATCCGGTGAGTAATACCTACCCTAAGTATATATTACCACCTAAAAATTGGAAGTGGTATGACATATTCAGAAGCCCAGACTTGCAGGTACCTAATAGGGTAGTTGAAACTGATGGGTACAGGGGTAACCAAATCAAACCATTTACGGGTATATCTAAAACCCAACGTAGGAAGTACAAACGAAAGCGGTATATTGAATCCCTAACAAGGAGATGAGTATGTCAGATAATACGTGGAAAGATGCAATTGAAAATGAGTTGGTAATCTGCGGTATATTGAACGATAGACACAAAGATCCTAGAGTTGCATTATCAGACATTATCCAATGGAATACGGAAGTTGCTCTATACTTTGAGGCACAGAACTCTACAAGGCACTGTAAGAATTGCAAGGATTGGGCCCCATATTCAGAGAGGTACCCAAAATCATGGGTGGATGACTCCGTTAAGGCGGGCGGTTTATGTGAAAGTTCTCACTCTTATGGTTCTAATAAATTATGGACGGAAGATGGGTTTGGACAGAACCCACGTGGGGTGAGTGATTTGTTGCATGAATACGATGTACCCGGAGGCTTTTGGACTGGACCTGAATTTGGATGTGTAAATTTCATAGCAAAGAATGATGTTGACCCTTTACCTGAAACTGAGATTAAACCTTGAGCACCTCCTCCCTATCCTCAGCTATCGTATTTGTCTGCGGTAGTGTATTTACGACAAACATAACTTCCATCTTTGATCTACAACCTTCATATGAACCATCTTGGTTTATGGCTTTTCTGGCCCTTGTTATTGCCATTTCTGTTGACCTAAATAGTCCGAGGTAGATATGCCTAATGTACCCAGTACCCTAAGAGTAAGAGAAAGTAGCTTTGGGGTAATCAATCAAGAGGAGACTGAACTAGAAGTAAGAAACTTTCAGACTGCTCATGCAATGGTCGAAGTCTCTATGCAAAGAGTGATTAGTCTAGAGAAGGATTACAACTTCCTTAGAGTAGAAGTAGGGGTGAAGATTCCTTGCTACACAGAGGAGGTACCTAAAACCATGAGTAAAGCTCTGTCCTTTTGTGAGAGTAGGTTGAACAAGCAAATTGGGAAGATGGAAGATGCGTAGGGAAAGAGCTAATATCCCATTGAGAAACTTCCTTGTATTCCTATCGGATATACTACTCCTTGTAGGTGCTGTGTATATTGTAATGCTTGGAGTTTCCCTTCTTACCTACGTAGGTGAATTTATACTAAGGAAATCCTAATGTTGTCAGGTATAGCAATCGGGGATCTACATCTTGACAAGCTGACTAAGGTGTTAGGGACTCAGGCCAATCAACTTAAGATGCAGCACCTTAACAGGGCCTTAGAGTATGCAGCAACCAACGGTATAAATAATGTCTTTATCTTAGGTGATATTGGAGATAAGAGTAGAATATCCTATGATGGACATAAATGGTTACTAAGAACACTGGCTAAGTGGGATGGTATTCTAAACATTCATATATACCTTGGGAATCACGACGTTGATGAGACAGAGGTTCACAGTCTTGAGCTCCTGGTGCTTATGTATCAGGAGCTCAATGCGTTCAAGACCACTAAGGTTTACTCTAAACCTGAACAGATTCTCATAGAGGGGGTGATGTGCAACATATTGCCTTACCCACACATAAACCCCATACCTTACAAAAAGCCAACCCTGAATTTCGGGCATTTTGAAGTGAATGGGGCTACTAGGGATAACGGTGGCAGTATCAGGAACGATGTTGACCCTGACCCAAACTGTCATTATATAGTAGGTCACCTCCATACTCCTCACTCTATTGGTAGGGTACATTATACAGGGACTTTGTATCAACTAAACTTTGGGGAATCCTTACCTAAGGGGTTTACGCACTTTAGGGCTAGGTATGTAGAGGATAGGCTTGAAGTAAAGTACAGACGTATAGAACAGGAACCTATATTCACCTTCACTAACCTCATCATCGAGAGTAAGAGGGATTTAAACAAAGTGGATAGCAATCCACTTCATCTGTACAAGATATTCGTTGAAGATGGGGTTGATATACCTGATTCCATAATGGTGGATAAACCTAATATCATCAAGAGGCAAGGGTATTCAACTAGGGAGGAGTTGGAGATTCTAGTGCATGAAAATCTCTTGGATGGTGAAAGTGGTCAGACTATACCTGACCTCAACATTAAGAATAACCTATGCACTATACTCGTAAGCAAGGGGTTTACGAATAAACAGGTTAAAAGAGCTTTGGGTTTTGTTGATACTGTAAATATGGGATGATTGGAGTTGAACAATGATTGAGTTTCTGATGCCTGATAATAGTGTGGAGCAGACTAGGTATTCCCACATTAACCATAAAAATGGGGCTTGGGTTGGTGTTGATCTAGATGCTACCCTTGCCACATATAATGTGTGGGTTGATGAGATGCATATAGGAGAACCTATCCCCAAGATGGTCGATAGGGTAAAAATTTGGGTATCTGAAGGTGTAGATGTACGTATCTTCACTGCAAGGGTTGGTATCCTGGATCCTATAAGGAAGCAGGCAATCATAAACCTCATTGAAGCTTGGTGTCTTGAGCATATCGGAGCCAAGTTGCAGGTCACAAATGAAAAAGATTATGGCATGGTAGAGTTGTGGGATGATAGAGTCGTAAGAGTAAGACCTAATACTGGAATACCCTGCTGCGACTATGGTAAACAAAAGCCCAATGGTATAATCATACCTAAAGGGTAAAAATGGGGCTTGGGTTGGTGTTGATCTAGATGCTCCCCAAACCATCCAGCCTGAACCGCCCACCCCACCATAAGACTAATAGTATAATCATACCTAAAAGGTAAAAAGCATGTCCGAAATATTGAGAGCTCAACTAGCTCTGGCTCTAAAGCATAGACCCTTGCATCTAGATGATCTAGCTGGTCAAGATAGTACAGTAAGTCGCCTTAAGGGTATAATCAAGACGCGCAATATACCCAATGCTGTTCTATTTATTGGACACTCTGGGTGCGGTAAGACAACAGCCTCCCGTATACTAGCCCGTACCATCAACTGTGAGAAGCTTACTGGGTGTGGTAAATGTAGAAGCTGTATAGCCTTTGACAACAAACAGCACCCAGATTATGAGGAGTTGAACGCAGCAGATTCCCGCGGTATTGATGATATGCGGGCTATGCTCCAAAAAGCAAAGATGATGCCGCAACTCGGGAATATGAGGGTAATTGTTCTCGATGAGTGTCAGATGCTGACGCCCCAGGCACAAAACTCCATACTGAAAAATTTGGAGGAACCCGCTGAAAGAACCTTGTGGATTCTAAGTAGTATGAATCCAGAGAAGCTTAATCCAGCCATAGTCAATAGGTGCCAGCAGTTCCACCTCAAACTTATGGATAGGGAAGCTATCTCTAGTAGGTTGCGCTATATATGCGGTGAGGAGGGTATCAAAGAAAGAGTAATCACAGATAGTCTGCTGAACAGCATGGCTGACTTGTCTGGGGGTCACATGAGACAGGCAGTTCAACTATTGGAGGCAACCATCCAATACATGAACGGTGCAGAGGGGATTAAAGAGTCTGAAATGTCGGAGTGGCTCCGAAAGAACGTTGTTGAGTCTGCCCTCATTGACTCTGATGACACCGTTGCTGCCCGTATCCTACTGTGTCTGTATCTAGGTAACACTAAGATGCTGCAAAAGTTTATATGTGATGCTACGGACTACTTTGGTCTAGCTATCAAGCTCATCCAGCTTAATACCTACCTATTAGATCAGCTTATGTTTGGGGCACAGCATAGAAATGTTTGGCATACCTTTCAAAACAAGGCTGTGTGGGAGTTTTTGCAGAGCAAAGTTCCTGACATAAGTGATAGACCACACTTCAAGGTTATTAGTGTTCATATCCAGAATGTTCTGATAGCTCTACGAAAGGAGCTAGGAAATTTTGTAGTACCCGAAAGAAGTGTATATAGTGGGCTGCTGCAGGAGTGTTGTTTCAAGGTAAAGAGTATCAAGTTGGGAGATAGATGATGGCATACGTAGATTATGTGAGAAAGATTCGGAATTCCTTGTTGGATAATAAATTTGTCTATTTATGTGAGGTACTCAGATCATCGTATTACGGTCTACCTTATCGCCTAAATCCCTATTACTACTTACTAGATTTCCACATTAGGTGTATCCTTGACCAATGGAATCGGGATCATCCAGATGATAACGGTAAGTTTCCAGTACGCACTCTAACTCCATACCTAAGACTAAAGTATTTAGGGGAGTATGATGCAGATAAGTTCCGGGCTATGGGTATTACAATGTCAGAAGGTACGCTTCTTAGAAAGATGTGGCTGACAGATATTATCCAGCACGAGGCAGGAACCTATAAAAGCCCTAGGGGTTTCTTCTCCATACTATGGGTAGTGTTGAAAATCAAACTGAATATAAATAGTACGTTCGTAGGAATATCATTTAATGTACGCCAGGACCGATAGAGGTAAGCAAAGTGATTCTAAATGATAGACAGTTGTTGGAAATCCAAGCACAATCTGTAAATATAGGTAAGAGGTTCATAGACCCCTTTATTCCAAATCAGGTTAAGGAAAATGGGGATAAGAAATGTATCAGCTATGGTCTGACCTCCTTCGGGTACGATGTTAGGCTAGCGACATCTATTATGATGTACAAGTCGGCCTTCTATGAAGGTGATAACCCGACTGATTGGAATAGGGAGATTGACCCCTTAAACTTTGACCAGGCTGCCCTCATGCACTCATTTGAGGTAGATGGGTTTGATTACGTGGTAATACCACCTCATGGTTACATCTTGGGGCATAGTGTTGAAACGATTGCGATGCCGGATAACTGTTCAGCTATATGTCTGACGAAATCAACCTACGCTAGAGCGGGCATTCTATGCAACACTACACCTCTAGAACCGGGTTGGGTAGGTCAAATAACTTTGGAAATCGCCAACCTTACTCCTAGATCTGTGAGGGTATATGTAAATCAAGGTATATGCCAAGTTCAGGTTTTTAGGGGTGATAGGCCTAATATTACCTACTCCGATAGGGGAGGTAAATATATGAACCAGGTAAATATAGTTACACCTAAAGGATAAAAACATGACACTAATTGTATCTCCTAAAACCGCATTTGCTGGGTTAAAGGCGGCAATGGAAAGAGACCCAGAATACGCATGGGCCGTACATTGCAACATTGCTATGCCCATTTATGATTCTGGTGTAGATCATGAACAGGCCAACGAGGCTTCTGCTAGAGTTATGGACGCCCTTTTCGGGATAAACATCAAGGAGCACCCGCATTACGTCGACCTTATTGACAATATTAATATCACCACAACCTTATTAGGTGTATAGAAGGGCATTATATGCTAGGACTGTTTGGGGTTGCGAATCACTCCATATTTGAGATTGGAAGTAGATTAAAGTCGCATTTTAAGGATAGGGTTCCTATCAAAATGGTAGGTTTTAAAGAGAGTGAGCTAAGCCCAGGAATACTTCTTATACCTACAGTGGACAGGTTTATCAACGTCATTGACAGGTTGAAAGGTCTAAGGTGTGTATGTATAGTGTTTGACACACCTGTGCTATTGGAGTACCTGAAACCCATAGAAATCTTAGATGTTGTACCACACAAGATCAACAGTTTTACCTATAGGTTTCAAGATATACACCTCAATGAAATGGCGGATTCAATTGCTGAGAGGCTAGATAACAAGAAGCACATTGTTGTTTTACAAGAAGATTTGGATATCATACCTAGATTATTGGGTGATACTCAATCCAGCATACTAGCTCCAATTTTAGAATTTCTGTACTCAGTACCTAACACAGGTGAGAGGTTAAGATATCAGACCTGTATATATGGGTGGTTTTATACAGAAAGGGATTCCACAGCACTTACAAACTCCTTGATGAAGATTTTAGGTAAGGGATCAGATAGAATACCTGTTTCAGTGAAAAGGTTGGTAACCTTCCTAGATTCGGATGTAGGGGTAAACACAAGGGAGATACTGCATAAGGTAGCTCAGGACAAGGAAGCAGGTATAAACACAAATTTACCTGTTATATGCAAGAAATATAACATATCTGAATTCGATATAAGGTATCTACTAAAGGCGATACGTAAATCCGCAGCAACTTTGGATTTGGGTGCGCAAGGTAAACCCCTTAACGATGTGTTTTACGCAAAGCGTAAACCTGCTAATACCTAGGATAAGATTATGAATATATCGCTGAATATACCCCTGCAAGAAGGTAGCTTTAGTATTTGGAGTGACAAGTATAGGGTAGTCAACCCTGATGGGTCTATGTTGGATAACACATTGGATGAAAGTTTTGACAGAGTTGCTACCGCTTTAAGTGACCTAGAACCTAAGAGCAAACCTATATGGAAGAAAAGATTTAGGCAAGCCTTTGAGGATGGTGTAATCTGTGGTGGCCGGATAATGGCAAATGCCGGGGCTATGGAAAATAGGGGTAATGTATCAACTATAAACTGCCTTAGTGGTGATACACCTGTTCTAACTAAACGTGGCATTATGAGTGCCCGTAAGTGTGCAGAACAGTCAACCGTAGAAGTCCTAAATGGAAATGGGAAATGGGTTGAGGTTCAATTCAAATCTTTTGGCCTACAAGAAACTTACGAAGGGCAGTTTAAGTTTGCTGACCGCAAAACTCTAGTTTCAGTTAGGTCAACACTAAATCACCGTTGGATACTTAGCTCAGGTAAGGTTGTAACTACTGAATACTGGTTAACAGGTGAGACAAACTCCAGACATACTATTCTGCCAAATGTTTTCGCACCAAGAGTTAAGGTAATTAAATCTGAGTTTGATGCTGGGTTTATTCATGGCTTAATTCTTGGGGATGGAACTTCTAGAGAAAAGTATGAGGAAGGTTATCTACTAAATCTAGTAGGAGATAAAGTGGAAATGGTGCCCAAGGTTAGTAAAATTCTTGGGCTTGAACCTAGGTACTACACAATTAGTGACAACAATACCGCTAGATACTATATTTCGGATAAGAGTATTGACTATAAGAAAGTACCCGGTAGAGATGTCACTCCGTCATACTTGAAGGGTTTCTTCTCTGGTATCCTAGCAACTGACGGTAATGTATATGGTAATTGCGAGGGTAGGTCCACTTCTATGTACGTATGTGGAAGTAAGTCCTTAACGCATTATCTAGCTGCATTATTGCCTACGATTGGTATTGTCCCTTACGAACCCTACCTTGAATATAGCAAGGGTGATAGCTCTAACTACGGTGTTAGAAAATCAGATATTTGGAGGCTGCCAATTCAACCTGGTACTGTAGATCCAAGTCTGATTATTAGAAAGTTTCATAGGGATGGGTACAGTATTACGGAAACGGCACAACGTCGCGCTGAAATTTGGACGATGATGGATGTACTGGATGAACCTGTATTGGAGGAAGTATTCTGCTGCGAGGAACCTGAGACACAAAGTTTTGTACTAGGTACTGGTCTACTAACAGGAAACTGTGTGGTGTCAGAAAATATCGAGGACTCCATGGACTCGATATTAAAGCGTCAGTATGATGCTGGAATGAGTCTAAAATCAGGATGCGGTATTGGGTATGAGTTTTCTACATTAAGGCCTAACGGTGCATATGTAACAGGTGCTGGAGCTTCCACTAGTGGTCCTATACCCTTCATGGATATATACGATTCACTTTGTAAGACGGTGAGTAGTGCTGGTGGTAGAAGGGGTGCTCAGATGGCTACCTTTGACATTAAGCACCCAGATGTAATTGACGTAATCAAGGCTAAACGAGAGAGAGGCAGATTGAGGCAGTTTAATATCTCTCTATTGATTACCCAAGAGTTTATTGAGGCTGTTAAGGGTAACAAACCTTGGCAGTTCGAGTTTGGTGGTAAGAACTACGGTGAGCCTATCGAAGCCCGGGCGCTGTGGGATTTGATTATGGAATCCACCTACAATCATTGGGAACCTGGATTCTTAATGATTGATAGAATCAATGGGTACAACAATAATTGGTGGTGCGAAACAATCCGAGCGACGAATCCATCAATGCCTGCAGGTACTCTAGTACATACTAGAAATGGTGTATTCCCCATCAATCAATTGCAGGGTAAGGAATTTTTAGTTAGATCCTTAGATGGTAAATGGGCTCCGGCTAATTGCTTCCTATCGGGTAGAGATAAACCATTACTACGTATTGAATTTGACGGCAACCGTAATGTTAAATCTACACCTGAACATAGATGGCCGGTATTAAATACGGCAACCGGTAGTATTGAAAAGAAGTTTGCCAAGGATATAATTCCTGGAGACTTAATACCATTAAACCATAATTTACCCTTAAATATCCAGGGTGACCAATCACTAACTGAGGATGAGGGTTTTCTACTAGGTGTATATTTAGGTGATGGTACCCTAACAGGCCGGAAAAAGGCCGGACAGTATGCGATGGGTTTTTCAATCAATAAAAAGGACAGGGAAGTTGCAGATAGGCTACTGTCAATAGTAAATTCTAGAAAGGTAAATCCATCAACCCTATGTAACGACCATCAATGCGAGAGTTGGACGATCCAATTAACAGATAAGAGTTTTATTGAGTGGTTTATAACAAGGTTTAATCTTACACCTGGAAGGGGTAATAAAGAATGGCCTCAGATTGTATGGAAATCTAATGACAATTTTATCCGTGGTTTTATTGACGGTTTAATTTCATCTGATGGATATGCTCGACAGGGTAGGTTTGTATATACGACTAAGGACAAGCACATAGCCGTTAATTTTGCCAAGTTGCTAGGATTTATGGGCATGAAGGCAAAGTTGATAAAGTCAACACAAGATATTAACGTAAATGGATATAGTTATAAGGATTACACCGTATATAGGGTGGATAATACAGGTAATCTAAATACCACACGCCTCTTAAATATCGTACCTAATATCACGTGTAAGCGCCGCAGGGAGGCTCTAGAAAGGGTATTTAATTATGAGGTTAAGAAGGGTAGAATAACGGATTACTACAATGTAGTAAAGGGAGTTACACAGGCTAAAAGTGAGGATGTATGGGACATTAACGTCTACCATACGGAACATGTATTCCCTATTGCTTGGGGATTTACTGGCAACTGCGGTGAACAGCCTCTCCCACCTAATGGAAGTTGCCTACTTGGGTCCATAAACCTCACAAAATTTGTAGTACATCCATTCACACCCAAGGCATACTTTGACTTCGATAAGTTTTGGTTAGTAATCCTAATCTTCAGCCGTATGCTGGACAACGTAGTTGAGATTAACAACCTCCCACTCAAGAAGCAAAGGGATGAGATTATATCTAAACGTCGGCATGGTATGGGTTACATGGGGTTAGGTAGTGCTTTTAATATGATGGGTATTGACTATGGGAGTGCTGAGTCCATTGCATTAACTGAGAAGATCACTAAGTACCTTGCGCTCGCCAGTTACACAGCCGGTGCTGGTTTAGCTAAAGAGAAGGGTGCTGCACCTATACTACTCGGACAAACGGATACTCGCAACATAGTCAAGGGTAATAGATACAGGGAGTTAGAGGTACAACTGTCAGAAAAGTCAAGTTGGAGTAACCTCCAACTCTGGTTAAAATCCAAGTATTTTGAGGGTTGGTATGCAGATCCAGATGCTAAGGATGTAATGGCAGAACTGGAAAAGTACAACTGTCGTTATACCCATGCAACTTCTATTGCTCCCACAGGCACTATCTCTAGTGGTATCGGTAATAATTGCTGTATTGCTAAAGGCACAATAGTACAGACAACTAGGGGTGATGTTGCAATTGAAGAGGTAACATTGGCGGATAAAGTTAAACGCTATGATCCAAGTACTGATACCTTTACCTACGATAATATTACATTCTGTGGTTTAACTCGCCCAGAGGCTGAGGTTTGGGAAGTTGAACTGCAAAACGGATACAAAATTAAATCTACACCCGATCATAAGTTTTTAGTACGTCTAGGTGATGAATTGATGTATGAAACCCTAGAGAATATTGTAACAAACGGGATAGAGTTGTATGAAGTTGTAGTAGAGTGATAATTTAACCAATGGTATCCACTAAATTCATTACCATTACAATAATTTTAAGTGTAAAAATGATAGAGGTGGATACCATGAAACATGTATGCCAATTATGTGACTTTAATACCAAGACACGTCAATCCTTAATAAAGCACGTAGCGAACAAACATAATCTAACATCATTAGAATTTCAATATAAGGTAGAGAAACGCAATACTTGTTTAACCTGCCATAAAAAAGTGCCGTTCCGTATAGTTTTGGAGAAATCTCGTCCCGGTTATTATTATCAGTTCTGCGGTTCTAGGTGTAGTAGTCTAAGTAAAAGTAGAAACTCCGAATATTGGCAGCTACAGGGGTATTCGGAAACTGAGGCTAATGAACTGGTAATGAAGCAGAGGGAAAATTTGATAAAAAGCTCCCCAAATAATGTCCAGAGTTGGTTAGATAAAGGTTTAACAAAGCAAGAGGCCTTGGACAAAGTTAAGGAATATCAAACATTGGGTAGTGGTGTCTCAAAGAAGGGATTTATACATAGGTATGGGGTAAAGGAAGGAACTGAAAGGTACGATAAGTTTTGTCAAATGAGGTCAGAGCAAGCTTCCGGGAAGGGTAACCCAAACCATGGAGTTAGACTAAATAAAGCACAAAAACATAACCTATCTAAAGCTACTGCCTTAGGAATGCAGACGTATGAAGTCAGGAAGCGGTATCTAACCGGTTGGGCTAAAAATACTATAAGCTCTAAACCTGAACTAGATTTCGCTACTAGATTAAAAAAGGCTGGTATTCCAGTTGAACCTCAGTTCCCATTAGTTATTGATAAACGGATACGGATGGAACACAGTAACACAATAGGGTATGTATATGACTTTAGAATAAAGGGTACAAACCTTCTTATTGAGTTTCATGGTGACTACGTACATGCAAACCCAAAATTCTTTCTAGCTGAACATATTATAAACCTATATGGTAAATATATAAAAGTACCCGATATATGGAATAAGGATAAGTGTAAACTTGAATACGCCAAACGGGTTGGGTTTAAACTAAAGGTTATTTGGGAAACTGATGACCTAGAAGGTAAGATAAAAGAGATGCTTACTTATCTAAAGAAAAGGAATTTAATATGATTACTTCTGCAATTAAATGTGTAAAGAAGGTTAAAAACGTAGATACTTATGATATTACAATTAAAACAGAGGTTAGTGTTAATCGCAATTTTGTAGCTAATGGTATGGTTGTTCATAATTCAAATGGTATAGAGCCAACCTTTGCACATGAAACGATACGGAATCGCATAGTAGAAGGAAGATCTACTAAAGAGGCGATAACCATGTACAGCTATGAGTGGTTAGCCTTGCAGCAAATCAAACCTGGATCTACCTTAGAAACTTCTGGCTTTAGGGATGTTAATACCCTAACTCCTGAGAACCATGTGGATATACAGGCGGCAGCACAGAAATGGGTTGACTCATCTATAAGCAAGACCATTAATTGCCCAGGTGATTTACCCTTTGACAAATTCAAGGGCGTATATATGTACGCCATAGATAAGGGGTTGAAAGGTTGCACTACGTTTAGGCCAAACCCAGAAAAGATGACAAATGTCTTGACCACCAAAGAAGATCAGAAGAAGCTCAAGGTTAGATTTACCCTTGAGGATGGATCTACAATAACGGCTAATGGGTCAGATGTTATTAGATATGAAGGTCAGGTTCATACAGCAGAAAACCTTGCAGCAGCTCTGCTTGAAGGTAATTACGGGAAATTTTAACTATGCTTGAGATAGATAAGAAGATTGTAAAAGTTGACCCAATTAAGTCAGAGCATGTCGTGTTTGATGTCCTTAATGAGTCCATTAAGCGGCCAGACTATCTAAAGGGTACGACATATAGGCTAAAGACTCCATTAGCTGATGCTACGATTTATATCACCATCAACGATATTATTCTGAATGAAGGTACGGAGAACGAAAAAATTCAGCCCTTCGAGTTGTTTATCAACTCGAAGTCCATGCAAAGTTTTGCCTGGGTGGTAGGTATGACTAGATTGATAAGTGCCATCTTCCGAAAGGGTGGGGATGTTACCTTCATTGTGGATGAACTGAAATCTATATTCGACCCCAATGGTGGGTATTTGGCTAAAGGTGGCAAGTATATACCCAGCCTATTAGCTGAAATAGGGTCGGTCATAGAAAAGCATTTTATCAATATCGGTCTAATCAAGGGAGAGATTGTAGATACCCGAAGGTTGGATGACGATAAGGAAATGGTTAGTAGCAGAAATAAAGGGATAACTGGGTTGAAATGCCCAGCTTGTCAGGCTCCAACCCTCATAATGAAAGAGGGTTGTAAGGGTTGCACATCTTGTGGATATGAGGCTTGTGGATGAACGCTAATAGGCAGCAAATTAAGTCAGACCTACACGATCAGGGTTTGAAGCAGATAGGTATTCTTGTAGATACCAGTATCCAGGATGGTCAGAATAAGGTAAAACTGACAGCAGGTAATATGTATCATATTAGGGTGGGGCTTCTCAAGTCCTTACCTAAAGATACTAATCCGCTCCTAGTACCTTTGGATAGCCACCTACCTATGGGTAAGCAGAAATGCTTTGTAATGAAACCTGATAGGTCAAAGGAGTTGGGAGGGAAACCACTGGAACCTGATCTCATTTGGGTTGACCTAACTCCAAAGAAGATTAGTGTCCTGTCTACTCTTGCTATTAGAAGTATGGGTGGACCGTAAAATTAGAGGGTGATGTGTAAATGAGGGGTGTACGCATCACAAATATTAGTAGAGGATTTCTGTATGGAAGGTCCATTTGGAAGGTTCGATTACGGTATTGAGGACATAGGGTCTAATGTCATACCCCATAAGGTAAGAACTCCTAGTATCAGTGCTAATCCATTCATCATAAGAAAGCTACCTAGAAACAAATTCCTCCTTAGGTCTAAGATTAGTAGGTCAAGGCCTGTAGATACTTTTACCGATAATTCCATAAACAATGTAGCGGATAGGATACTTGAGGTAATAGAGGTAAGTGCTGAGGATAGGAGCGAGTTAGCAAATAGGCTAAAGAATCAGATAGATGGGATAAAGGAATTCCTGTTAGATGAAATTGTCCCATTCAATCTTGCCATTCAACCTGCTATAGATGAAGTAACTCAGATACTAGCCTTGGTTATCGAAGACAACAAAATTCAGGTGCAATCCAGTCACTTCAAACAAATATCTGCTGCGGCGTTAAACCTAAAAATTGCAGGTTGGGTAGCAAAGAATCTGCAACTTACTGGCCCACAAACTCAGGTAATCCTTGACAACCTATATCCAGGGCACATAAAATGATAGATGTAGTGTCCTTTGATCCGGGGACGAGGAACTTTGGTTGCTCCCACGTAAGGGTACGTGTAGTCAGGGGACGTGTTAGCTACCAAGTAGTACAGAATGGGTTGTTTAGATCCACCGTAACTTCCCTTAATCAAGATCTAATCTCTAAAAGTGCTAGGTTTGACTCTAAGATAGAACCACTCCTAGTTAGGTGTGATATACTAGCTGCAGAGCGTTTTATGTCTAGAGGTCTTAGAGGAACCTTGATTGAAAACATTACCTATATGCTAGGTAGAGTTTCTCGTACCTTGGATTTAATGGGCAAACCTTACAGGTACATAGCAGCAGTAACCTGGAAAAATGCAATCAATAGGGAGTTGAAGTCTTTAGACCTAAACCTAAAAGATTTGTATAGACTGTGCAGGGCTGAACCCCACCAATTGGATTCAGTTTTGATAGGTATATACATAGGATCATTACATCTAGGAGCAAAGCCGTTCCAGCAATTTACTAGCAAGACGGCTATACGAAAGCTATTTAAGCAGATAGAATCCACATCTAGGGAGCCCCTTATAAACAGGAGAAACAGGCTATGAGAGATACCTGTCCTATTGGCCGTAAATCCTGTTCTAATTGCATGTACAACCTAGATGTATGTAGTCACCCATCCATTGTCGGTGATACATATGAAGTCCTATCCATAATAGCAAGAAGGGCGAATATACCTCCAAATAAATTGCAGGAGGAGATTAAAAGGTATGTGTCACGTATCGAGAACATATTGCTTCTTGATAAGTACCTAGAATTTTTAAGGGATAAAATCAAACCTTACGAGGTAAATCCAAAGGTACTAAAGATAATTAAAGAGTCTGTACTCCATAAGAGTTGGGTGGCTTTACCGGAATTTAAGATACAGCCATACCTAATATGTGAGGCATTACAGGCAGCAAATTTCAGACAGTTTTGTAAACTATACTCTCTAAACAGTTTATTAGAAGATGTAGTAAATATAGATTTCAGCACAGCACAAAGAATTAGATTAGCAAATAAACCAGATAAGCGGTAGCGATAACCTATAGCGGTAATCAGGAGAATTGATATGAGAAATCTAACCCTACACGAAGTTGAAGAAGAAAAGTCTGGCCCGATATACGTCCTAAACGATACACGCGGTGAGGATCGTTCCAACATTGTCATCACAGTACCTAAGGTAAGCGGTACAGGGCTTGACATTGTTGAAATTCCAGCAACCTTCATTCCTGTTTGTATAACAGATCAGGTAGCTAGGCGCCAACTACTAGCTAGTAGCGAATTTAGGCGTGCTGTATCTAGAGGGATGATTTCTATAATCCCCAATGCGGATGCCTTGGAGCTATTGGAAGAAGACGGTGTAGTAGAGGAAGTTCAAAGGCTTAAAAATCTTGCCAATGCTGCCAATGCTACGGCTCAGGTATCAGCACTCGAAGGGGTAAAAATTCAAGACCCAGCAACCCTAGGTGAAGAAGGTAGGGCAGAAAAGGAATTGGATACAAAAATTGAAGGGGTAACTGCGGGTGTCAAGGGGTATATGGCATCCCTACTTGAGGGTGAAGCCACTGAGACTGAAACCCTAAATAGCCTAAGAAGCCTAGGACAACTAGAGGCTGCTGATTACAGGTACGTTGGGAAATCCTGCAAGGATAATTATCCACGCATCACAACCTGGGCTAAGCGTCAGTTAAACAATCTGAAAGTTACGGTAAGGTAATTATGAAGGTG
>Ga0272412_1000014_pt1 | contig 33466 bp, 19 predicted proteins | sample WWTPWeurt_MetaT_FD_193540 | JGI IMG/M metagenome (GOLD analysis project Ga0272412, IMG submission 193540) | Metatranscriptome of activated sludge microbial communities from WWTP in Nijmegen, Gelderland, Netherland - WWTP Weurt (Metagenome... | ecosystem: Engineered > WWTP > Aerobic digester >...
AAAAAAGCTGCGAGACGGCGGTGGTGCGGTTTCATTCGGGGCACAAGAAGGTTCAACAAGAGAATCACCTATCGTTTTCATCGTGCTCGGTGCGGCGAAAGCCGGTCACGGAGCCACAGGGAAGACCGCGTTCGGAAGGGTTCATGAATGCGGCGCATGTTGTGTGTTCAGGAAGAGAATGATGCGAGACCGAATTTTGAAAACGAAAATCATATTCCCAGTTGAATCGTCAAGGCTTTTTCACAGAAATCACGAAAGTCAGGGATTCTGGTCGTCGGGAAAGGTCGCGTAGTAGACTGGTTTTCATCTCGAAAACGGGGTTTTGCTTTTGCGCAAACACAGCGGTTCTTCTTTTTGGCCGACGCGCTTGGGTGGGTTGGCTTGCCTTTTGGGTCTTCCTTTGCTCGGTTGCGCACACACGGGAAAAAACGCGGGTTCTTTGTCCACGCCGACGACGACTTCCGCGACTTCCGCGATTTCCGCGACTTCGGCAGCCGGTGCAACGAACGCTCCGCAAGCAGGCGTTTCCGTGGCGGTTGTGCCTTTGCCTGCGGTCGCGCCGCTTGGGCCGATTCCCACGAGTGAAGAAGAGGCGGAGCGCGGTCGGTACAGACTCGACACCCTCGCGACCGACGACACTAGTTGGTTGGGACGCAGGCAGGCGCTGGTCGAATTTTATTGCACCGCGATGGAACAAGTCCTGGATCGGGGGCACTTTGAAGACGCCTTTCAGCTTTTGACCAAAACGGTGACGCTGTTTGAAGCTGCGGAACTTGTGGACCCGAGTCGGCCTCCTACGCAGCCTCGGCTTTTGGGTGCGGCGCGGCGAATCGACCAGGCTTTTTCCCGACGAGGAGCACATGCAGAGGCGATGTTGGCGCTCGCAGTGCAGATTGCCCTGTCGCCAGCGGAAATGAGGCCGGTGAATCGGTTTGAACAACTGGCGGCATGGCTGAAAGGACCAGGCAATCCGGCGCAACATGCTTTTCGGAATCGTCGTGCGTCGCTGGAGCAGTGGTTGCAGGAAGCTCCGGCGTCGTTCACGTCGGACATGGAGCACGCTTATCGCGTTTGGCCGACGACGTTTTTGCGAAAGCGCCTGGTCGAGCAGTACCGCCGGGAGTCTCAGCCCGGCGATGCGCGCAATCCGCACGATTTTTTGCGTTCGCTCATGCGGGAAAAAAAGCGACGCGGCTCGAAAGAGCTGCTCGCGTACAAGTTGGCGCAGGTGTACTTGCGGGCGTCGTTGCCGAAAGAGGCGCTCGCTGAAATCGAAAAATTGGGCCGCCTGAGCGACGGCGAAACGCTACTCGGGGATCTGTTGCGAGACACGCTGGCCAGCCCGGCGCGACCGCTGAGTTCCGGGCAGCTTCGTCAATCCCTCACGCTGGCCAAGGAATTTGTGCATTCCCCAGAGGACTTGGATGTGGGTTTGCAAGTTTGCCGAGATGTTTTTGCGATGGCACCCGACTTTGTGGATGCCGCGATCTGCATCGGAGAATTGGCTCATGCGCAGGACCGAAAAGGACTCGCGATGTGGGCTTTTTTGCAGGCGCAAAAACTGGCACCCACGGATCGAACGGTGTGGCAAAAACTTGGACTTCTGTATTTGGAACAGCTCTCGACGCTGGTCAGCGAAGAGAGAACAGGCGAAATGAACGCGGCGTTGCGCGAAATCGAAAGCCATTACGCCGCGATGAAACAGCGATTTTCCGACACGACCCCTGAGATGAACATGGCGATGGCTCTGTTCGAGGTGGGGCGCGGTTACTTCAATGTCGGTTCAATCACCGACGCTGAACACTATTTTTCTCGCTCTGTCCAGGCGTCGCCGACTGCACAGCCGTATGAACTCCTTGGAATGATTCATTTTCGACGGAAACATGCGGATGAAGCGATTCGCATGTTCGAGAAAGCGTTGAGCAGCCATGCTGCACAGTCGAAGGTAGATGTCCTCACCCAGACCTTGTATTCGGGGCGGCTGGGTCGGTTGATGGCGGACGCGCAAGACCTGCGAAAGGAGGGTTCGGGGGCAGAGCTACGGAAGCAGAGTCTTGGCCTTTTGAACCGTCTCCAGAGTGAGCAAAGATTGCGGCCAGAGCGACGGGCCGAGGCTGAAATCGAGCGCGGCAAAATGTTCTATTCCCTCGGGGAGCGCGAGCAATCCCTTCTGGCATTTCGTTTGGCCACCGACCAGATTCCAAGTGCAGAGGAGACGAACAAAGGGGCAGGGCAGCTCTATGCCGACATGTTGGCTTTTTTGGTGCAGCGTGGGGAGCTGAGTTTGTCACTCGACATTTATCACCGCGCGCTGTTGTCGCCGCATTTGGGAGAGCCCCTGAAAGTCTATTGTTCGATGTGGTTGCTCGATTTGGCCGAGCGCGCGGGCCAAGTTCGCGATCCGCTCGCGACCGCGTTTCTTCAGTCGGTGCAAGGCGGAAAATGGCATGCGACCTTGGCCCACTTTCAGAGTGGTCGCTTGGATGCGCAAGAGCTCGTATCGAGAGCAGACACGCAAGGCAAACTCGCGGAGGCACATTTTTATCTGGCGCAGGCAGCGCTGAGACGAGGCGACGCCAAAACCGCGCGCGAGCTGTGGAACAAAGTCCTACAAAGCAACATGTTCGGCTTTTTCGAGTTCGAGATGGCCGGCGCGTATTTGGAAAAGGGCGCACCGACGCAGCCCCGACTGGATGCAAAAAACGCCAAGCCAACACGTCCCGCCATACCACCTTCTGGCCCTAATTCTGGGTCAAGGTAAGTAATTCAGATTACAAAATTTTATTGAGTAAACAGGCTCGACCGACGAAGATGTTGCCATGGGGAACATCTGGGGCCGCTCGGTCCTTTTGGGGGGTTTTTTGTTCTGTGGGCTCGCCTCGGCGGACGAGGGAATGTGGCCCATTCACCAATTGCCCAAGGCTGCGTGGCAAAAACGACACAATTTTGCACCGTCGGACGAGTGGCTTTTGCACAACCAGCGAGCAGCGGTTCGCTTGTCGGACGGTGGTTCTGGATCGCTCGTGTCTGATGACGGTCTGCTTTTGACCAACCACCACGTCGCGCGCGGTCAACTGCACAAACTGTCCACTCCCGAGCGGGACCTTTTGCGCGACGGCTTTTATGCCAGGACGTTGGCTGATGAGCTGCGCTGTCCCGATTTGGAAATTCGGATTCTGTGGTCGCACGAGGACGTGACCGAGCGCGTGCGGAACGCCATCGATGGGAAAGCCCCTCCTGAAAAACAGAATGGGCAACGCAAAAAAATCATCGCAGAGCTTGAAAAGGAGTCGAGCGACAAGACAGGTTTGCGTTCCGATGTGGTCGCGCTTCATTCGGGCGGGCAGTACGTGCTGTATCGGTACAAGACGTATCAAGACATCCGTATGGTTTTTGCGCCCGAGGAGCAGGCCGCGATTTTTGGGGGAGATTTCGACAATTTTACCTACCCCCGTTACGCGCTCGATTTTGCGATTTTGCGCGTTTATGAAGACGGACAACCCCTTCGTCCCGAACATTTCCTTCGTTTGTCTGACAAGCCTCCCGAGTCTGGCGATTTGGTCGTCACCGTCGGACATCCTGCTTCGACACAGAGAGGTCTGACTGTCGCCCAGCGCCAGTATCACAGAGACACCCAAAACCCTCTGCAACTGGATGTCTTGAAAAAGCAGATCGCTGCGGTCACGACGTACATGGCGCAAGGGAGCGAACAGACACGTCGCGGGGGAACCCTGTTGCGGCATTTGGAGAACCGGTACAAACGGCTGGTGGGACAACAGGCGGGTCTTCTCGATCTCGCGCAAATGCAGAAGCTGAAGACTGAAGAGGATGCGTTGCGCGCCGAGGTGCGAAAACGGCCCGAGCTTCTGGCCAAGTTTGGGGATGCTTGGTTCAAACTCCAAACGCTGTACGCAAAACTTGCGCCGCTTGGGAAACGTCATGCGTATGTGAGCATTTCACCGTCGAAGCTCTTGACCATGGCCGTACACCTTGTCCGTCTTCCAGAGGAGATGAAAAAGCCGAACGGAGAGCGACTTGAGGAGTACCGAGAATCGCGCATTCCTGCTCTTCATCGCGAACTCCTTTCGACCGCTCCCATCTACGCAGACCTGGAAGAAGCGGTACTTGCAGACTGGTTTGCCCAAGTACAGACTGCGCTTGGGAATGCGGACCCCTTTGTTCAAGCACTCTTGAATGGGCAGACACCGGCGAATGCAGCCCGCAAGTGGATTGGGGATAGCAAACTGTCTTTGTCACCTGAACGGACTGCCTTGTTTCAGGGAGGCGCTGTGGCCGTACAGGCAAGCACTGATCCGTTGATGGTGCTCGCAAAGAAAATCGAACCCCTTTTGAGAAAAGCTCGCTTGGAACACGAACAACAAGTCCAAGCGGTTGAAAACATCGCCAATGCACAGATTGCGCAGGCTCGATTTTCTGTCTTTGGAACAGACATCTATCCTGATGCAACCTACACGCTCCGGTTTTCTTTGGGGGAAGTAAAGGGGTACATGAAAGACACGCGCCCCGTTCCGCACCAGACATTGTTCTATGGACTCCTGGAGCGTTCGTTGAGCCAAGCAGAGAAATCCCCCTTCGATTTACCAACGCAATTGAGGAGAGGTCTATATCGTCTCCCCCTATGGACTCCCATGAACTTTGTCTTTACATCAGACACGATTGGGGGGAACTCTGGGAGCCCGGTTGTGGATCGCGATGGGAAAGTCGTCGGGCTCAATTTCGACAGCAACCTGGAGAAACTGGCCAACCGGTACTACTACGTTCCCGATGAACAAGGAGCGCGTGCGGTCGCCGTCCATAGCGTCGCCATTTTGGCCGCGCTCCGAACGCTGTACGACGCGGGCCCGCTGGCAGACAAGCTGGTCGTTTCGCCCACGCTGCCGTAGTCCCTCCGAAGACTAACCCACCCCTCCTCACCCCTCCTCACCCCTCCTCACCCCTAAACGTCGGCGCGGAATCGAACGTCAATACCGACAGGCTTGGATTGCGCTTTGCAGAGCGTTGCCTTTTCGCAAGCACGGCCAGCAATCTGTTTGTGCGCCTGGACCACATCCAGTCGTCTGCTGGAGCTTCCTGAGCATGTCGCAGGTGCGTTTTCCGCCTACTTTGCTCGCCTTCGACAGCAAACCCCGTTTCGTTTCGCAGGCCGTCGCGTTCCGTAGATCGAGCGCCATCAAACCATCTTGCGACGCCAATTTGCGCACCGAGTCCTTCGATAGTGCTGCGGCCAGCCGACCTCGATACGGTTCCATCGACGTGCGCTCAGCCAACTCGATCAGCGTGTCCACGCCGTATTCACCCATGCCCTGCTCCAGGAGCTGCATCGCCTGTTCAGAGGTCTGCGGTTGGAGCGCCGCGTCGGCAACCAGTCGAAGAATCGCATCGTCGTACGCAGCCGCCGGGTCCACTGTTAATAGCGGCGTCATTGCTTGCAGCGCCAAGCCCAGCTCGCCCGTTTTTCCATACGCCTTCACCAGTGCTCGGTGCGCTCGCGAATCCGTCGGATATTTGTTCTTGAGTTTGAGCAGCGCCGCAGGCCCCTTTTCCACCGCCTTTTGCATCTCGGCTTCCGTCGCGTAGCCCACGATTCCCACCGGAGCCGCGTCGCTCTCATCGTCGTCCCCGCTCCACAAAATCCCCAGCACAAAGAACAGCGGAAGGAGCAACGCCGCTGCGACCCCTGTTCCCAACGCCCACTGCGAAACATGGCGGTGTTTTTCCGGCAATTTGCTTCGCACTCGCGACAGAAGCTTTGACCAATTCTGCTCGGCCACCACTCGAAATTTCGCCCATTTTTCTTTTGCGACCGCGACCCCTGAACTTTCGGGAGCTTTCGCAATTTCATGGCGTGCAGACGCCATGGCCGGAACCGTTGCCGCATGTCCGACCATCTTTGCGTCGCCCAGGTCGTCGTGCGAGGCGGTCTTGCCAGATGAAGGATTCTTCGTCGTGGCCGCGACCGCGCCCGACGCTTTCGGAGACGGTTGTGTGCCCGTCGCTGCTGGGAGGCCAGCGGCGCTGGAAGCCACGATTTCGATTTGAGCGACCGACTCTCCTCCCGTTGCTGCGGCCAGTGCTTTGTAGTCTTTGTCGCCAGGCACCGTAGCTTTGTCCAGATGAACCAAGCCCGACGAAGGAATGTTCAGACGAGCCAGCGGCATCGAGGGCTCATATCGCAGCCCTTCCGCTGTTGCGACTTCAGTCAGTGCATCCAAAAGGTCCCGCGCATCTTTGTATCTGTTGTCTGGATTCTTCTCGAGCAACTTCATGACCATCGCTTCGAGTGATGCGGGCACCTTCACCGACGGTGCTTTTTGCGACATCGGTGGCACCGGTGCCAAAATTTGCTGTCGCAAGATCGTCGCTGGATCATCTGCGTCAAACGGCACCCACCCCGTCAAGAGTTCGTACATCAACGCGCCGAGCGCATACAAATCCGTCCGCCCGTCCACTTCCCCACCCGCTGCCTGCTCCGGTGCCATGTAAGCTGGAGTACCAAAAATCGTTCCGTATTTCGTCAGTGTTTCAGACCGATGGCTCACGTCTTCCACCAACGCCTCGATCCGAACCTTCGCCAAACCAAAATCCAACACCTTCACAAAATCCGGGTCCCCCTCCCGATTCAAAACCATCACATTCTCCGGCTTTAAATCCCTGTGAATGATTCCGACGGAGTGGGCTCGGTGGAGGGCGGAGGTGATTTGGCGGGCGATGTGAATGACTCTTTGGGGACTCAGTGGACCAAAGGCTAGGTGCTCGCGCAGAGACTTGCCGTCGATGAATTCCAGGACGAGAAACAGAGAACCTTCGTCGGTCCTCCCAAGGTCGGTGGCGGCGACGACGTTGGGATGTTCCAAGTGCGCGGCAGCCATGGCCTCACGCTCGAAGCGGGCGACCATTTCGCGGTTTTTGGAAAGCTCAGCATTGAGAACTTTGAGGGCCATCCGCTTCCGCATGAGCGCGTGTTCTACAAGGTAAACGGCACCCATACCTCCCTCGCCGAGCAGAGACAGGACCTTGTACCGTCCCCCGATGGTGGTGCCCAATAGACGCTTTGCGCCCTCGCTCGAATCGGAACCGGCTGACGCCGACACGTTTTGGGCTTGATCCATTCACACCAAGATATCCGATTTGCTCGCCTTCGCCCGGCAAAACAGGAATACAAACTACAAAATCAACGCGGGGACGTTTGCTTACAGATTGCGGGCCAATCGGTGAGCACAGGCGGCGTCGCATGGAGGCCACATGCGGGACAATCGGGCTTGCTCCTTACTTTGATGTAGTTGAACGTCGCCAACAGAGCATCATAAAGCAGCAAACGTCCGACGAGGGACTCACCCACATTCAACAGCAATTTGAGGGTCTCTGTTGCTTGCAAAACGCCGAGGACGCCGGGCAAAACGCCGAGGACGCCCGCCTGTTCGCACGAGGGCGCAAGCTCGGGCGGCGGCGGTTCTGGGTAGAGACAACGGTAGCAAGGGCCTTTTGTTGGGAAAAAAGTCGTAAGCTGTGCCTCAAATCGATACACGGACGCATGCACAACCGGGATGTTCAGAATCACGGAAGCATCGTTGAGCAGATAGCGGGTGGGGAAGTTGTCTGCTCCATCCACAATCACGTCGTATCCCGATAACAAATCGAGAGCGTTGTCAGCGCCGAGGCGAACGGGATGAGCGATCACTTTGACATCGGGATTTAGTTCGCGAAGGGTCTGTTCGGCGGATGCAACCTTTTTTTGGCCGATGCGGCGGCTGTTGTGGAGAATTTGCCTTTGAAGATTGCTTTCATCGACGTTGTCGTCGTCGATGATTCCAAGCGTCCCGACGCCAGCCGCCGCAAGATAATACGCCGCCGGACAGCCCAGGCCGCCAGCCCCCAAAAGGAGCACGCGACTTTTCAAAAGCTGAAGTTGACCTGCTTCACCGACCTCGGGCAAAAGCACATGCCGAGAGTAGCGAGCGCGCTGACTAGCAGACAGCAACTCGGGTTTGGTGACGGACCCGCCCGCTGCACGCCAAGCAACAATGCCTCCAGACAGCGACGAGACGTTGCCATAGCCCATCAACGAGAGACTATGTGCGGCAAACGCAGACCGCTTTCCGCTGTGGCAGTAGACGACGATGCGGGCGTCGGGATCCTTTGCGAGTTGTTCGATGCGTCCCTCGAGCAGGCCACGCGGCACAAGCCTCGCGCCGGGTATCACGCCTTGCTCGTGTTCGTCGGGTTCACGGACATCGAGTAGCAAAAGAGGTGTCGCCGAAGCGCGAGCAGCGAGCAATTCAGAGACGGAAACTTCGGCAACGGAGCGCAGAACTTGTCGCAAATAATGTTCGTAAGTGGACATGCGGTTTCACTTCTTGACGCGGTTTTGGGCGCGGCCTAATCTGACGTTAGGTTAGATTTTGCGGGCGTGGGCACTTTTCGTCGAAGCGAAAAGTACACGCTGCTACATTTGGCCCTCAATTCTTACCCATGTGATGTCGTGCTAGGCGCGAAAAAACCGACCGGCGCACACACAAAAAACAGGTTCTTCGGAGGAAAACATGTCCGCCATTGCCACCAACACCGTCGAGGCCGCACCCGAAAGTGCGCCTGCTGCGATGACAGCTCCCATTTCGCTCACCGCGATCGCCGCAGAAAAAGTCAAAGAAATCCGCAGCGCCGAAGGGATCGAAGAAAGCATGTTTCTTCGGGTCCGCATCGTCGGTGGAGGCTGCTCGGGTTTCAGCTATGACCTGTACTTTGATACGGTGGGGCCGCTCGACAAGAAACTCACATCGCACGACATCGAACTCATCGTCGATCAAATGAGTCTGCAATACCTGCGTGGGACGGAAATCGACTACGTGGAGGGACTTCAAGGCGCAGGCTTCAAATTCCACAATCCGAATGTCAAATCGACCTGCGGCTGCGGGTCGAGCTTCTCGGTGTAAGACACACCCCCGCCGCTTTTTTCCCCACCCTGTCTGTATCTTCCTCACGCTGTAGGTCTTTTCGTTCCTTGTAGACTGCAAGCAATGTCAAACGGTTCGGTCGCGCCCGAGTGTTTGGGCCGGGGCCCGTGGGTTCGTCGCAGAGCGGCGTGGTAGACTCGCTGCATTTTCCGACTGGAGTGTACGATGAGCCAGGGCAAACCCATGCAGCTTGGTCGCTATGAAAATTTGCAACTTCTGGGGCAGGGCGGAATGGGGGCGGTGTATCGCGGTCATGACCCGTCTCTGCAACGGACTGTGGCGATCAAAGTGATGCTGGGCCAAAACCCGGAGTTCCTGGCGCGTTTCGAGCGAGAAGCCCGGGCGGTGGCGAGGCTGTCTCATCCCAATGTGGTGCAGGTGTACGACTTTGGCCGAGACGAACAGAACAACCCGTTTTTCGTGATGGAACTTCTGCCGGGGCGTTCGCTGGACAGTTTGCTGAAGGAAAAAGGGCCGTTGCCACCTGTGAAAGTGGTGGATGTGTTGCGGCAGGCGGCAGACGGACTGCAAGCGGCGCACGCGGTGGGCATCATTCACCGAGACATCAAGCCGCACAACCTGATGCTTGATGACAGCGGGAATGTGAAAATCGTGGATTTTGGCATCGCACGGGACACAGGCTCGACGGATGAATTGACTTCGACCCAGGCGACACCGGGGACACTTCACTACATGGCACCGGAGGTGTTGTCGGGGCAACCGGCGGATGCGCGGGCGGATATTTATGCGCTGGGACTCGTGGGGTTTCATTTGCTGGCGGGCAAACCGCCGTTTACGGGGCCTAGCGCAGTCGCGGTGGCGATGAAGCAAATCAACGAGCCGTTGCCGGATTTGCGAGACGAAGTGCCGGGGGTGCCGAGTTCGTTGCGACGATTGATCGAGCGGATGACGGAAAAACGTCCTGAATCGCGGGCGCAAACGTGTCAGGAAGTGGTCAAAGAGGCGTCGCTGATTGCACACGAACTGATTGTCGGGCACACGTCTCCGTCGCATCCTCCGAAAGGTGGGCGGGGTTCGCGCGGGATCTTGTGGGGAGCGGCTGGGTGCGGGATTGTGGTCGCGGCGGTGCTCATGATGGTGGTGGGAAAAGGGAAGCGCAACGCCCACACGGCGCGGGCCGGGCAAGACGTTGTCAAGACGGAAACGCCTGATCCGGGGCCGCCTCACCATGCAGAGCATCGGCCAAATCCGCCGATTCCTGCCGGGACGCCGCAACCTCAGGTGACAGTGACGGCAAACCCAACGCCTCCACCTGGAAAATTAAAACGGCGTCCAAACCAAGGGCCGCTGCGGGTGGCGGTGCTCAAATTCAAAAATCTGGCGCAGAATCCCGAAATAACGGTGCTTCAAGAAGGATTGGGCGAGGCGCTGATGGATGCGATCATCCACGAACCGTCGCTGAAGCAAAAACTCAGGGTGTTGGAACGAAACCAGTTTGATGAACAGAACCTGGTTGAACTTTTGCGCGGCAAAGCGGACTACATGGACCCATACGCGGCTGTGGAGATTGGGAAAATCATCGGTGCGGAAGTGATCGTGCAGGGTTCGTTTGAGAAGCAGGGGAACCTGTTGCGTGTGACCACACGGATTACCTCTCTGCGAGAGGGCGATGTGCTGGACAGCGCGGTCGAGATCGTTCCGTACAGTGACCAGTCGGAAAGACTGCGCGCGGGAGACCTGGTTGCGGAGAAAATCAAGAAACGTTTTTTGGCTCTAGTGGCAGATTAGGCAAATTTTGGCGATGGAAACGACAGACGATAATGGCGACGATGGGGACGAGGGCGACGAACGAAACGCACATGGCCACACAGACCGACTAGGCCGTGTGCGCAAAGCAGTCCGGCACGCAGCGCATCTTCTGCCGAGCCAGGCTCCGTTGGAAGTGTTCGTTCACCACAACACGCTGCACGCTTTTGAGGGGAAACCGTTTTTCGAGGCACTCGCGGATGCGGAAGAACGGCTGTCTGTGAAAACGCTGCTCCCAGAACGAACGTACCGGGATGCGTTGAAACGGGGCCGGATCACGAAAGCGGAGGTGGAGTGGGCGTTGTCGAACGCAGGTGTTTTGGGTCAGGACAAAAACTGGCCCGAGCAGCTTGTGAGGAAAGAGGCGCTCGCATACCTGATGATGCGACACAGTTTGCGCGAAACAACGGCGGCGGGTGCGTCGTTTCTGGTTCACGAGACGGATGCCCTCGAGATGCTTCGCCGCGATGTGCCCGCATCGGCTCGGGAACGGCTTTTAGCAGACGGCGGCGCAGGTGGTGCGGCGCACAACAGCGAACGTGAACGCGCAGTGGCAAGGTCGCTGTGGGAAACGTGTGCGGGGCTTGTGGCGCAGTCTTTTGCGGCTCTGGATTTGCCGACGACGACAAACGCGCGACCGGCGTTTTTTCGGGTGCTTTTGACGACGTTGACTGGTTCGGACCCGTGTTTTTTGGCTCATCAAACGCTGATTCCTTTTGCGGCAGCCTTTTTGGATCGAGGAGAGGCGCAGTGGTCGATGTCGGACAGGATGCGCGGCTTCTACCTGTGCTTTGAGTCTGTGGTGACGACGGGGCTTGTCGTGCGGCCAGCGTGGGGGCGCGAGCTTGGGACACGGATCAAGCAACACCTTCGGGAGCATTTCGATGCGGAACACGAGGTGTTGTCGCTGTTGGACGAGCTGGGTATCGAGGACGACGAAATCGAGGAATACCTAACGCATACACTGCTGCATCTTCGAGGGTGGGCAGGCATGTTTGCGCGGCTGGAGCAGTCGCAAGATCCGGTGCTGCACGAGGTGGCGTCGGTACGGCTGGTCGATTTTTTGGCGGTGCTTTTGGAACTCGAGGCGATGTCGTTTTTGGATGTGGCGCGGCAAAACGGATATTCCGGCACGGCGAAAGGTCTTTTGGGGTGGCTGCGCAGCAAGGTCCAGACCAAACCAACGAAGCTCGAGAAAGAACCGCTGATGTGGGCTCTGTTTCAGCTTGTTCAAGTGGCAGGAATCAGGCCGGACGAGTTGAAGACACTGAGCAACGACGAGGCGCGGGCGGTGTTGTCGTTTGTGGCGGGTTTTTCGGAAAAAGAGCGGCTTCCGATCTGGCAGGTCGCGTATGAACGGCACTATCGAGACGAGCTGCTGGGCGGTCTGTCGGGTCTTGTGGAATACAAAGCGGAACAGAGAGAAAAGTGCGGCCCGACGGAAAAACAGCCCAAAAAGATGCAAGTCCTGTGTTGTTTTGACGACCGTGAGGAGTCTTTTCGACGGCATTTGGAAGCAACCTCAGAGGACATCGAAACGCTGGGAACTGCGGGTTTTTTCAACCTGGCGATGGCGTATCAGGGACTGGACGATCCGACGACCTTTCCGCTGTGTCCGGTCGTGGTCACGCCGAAACACAAAGTGGTGGAACAGGCGATTGACGGAGGCGAAACGGCGCTGGCGAAAAGGAAACAGCGTCGAGCTCGGTGGCACAAGATGACGCTTGCGTACAAAACGGGCACGAGATCGCTTGTGTGGGGCTCGCTTGTGACGGCGGCGAGCGGTTTGTGGACGGCTGTGCCTCTTTTGCTAACGGTGTTTGCTCCAGGCTTTTGGGCGTGGCTGAGGAGAGAAGCGAAAAAGACGATGTTGCCGCAGGTCAAAACGCAGCTTTCGGTGCGCACAAACGACGCGCGCGGCGATGCAGGGCTTTGGCAAGGCTTTTCCATCGAGGAAAAGGCGGAACGAGTGGGGACTTTGCTCGAAAATGTGGGGCTCACGCGGAACTTTGCGGACCTTGTGGTGTTGCTCGGGCACGATTCGCACAGTGTGAACAATCCGCATTTTGCGGCGTATGCGTGCGGCGCGTGCGGCGGGCGCAGCGGAGGTCCGAATGCACGCCTGTTTGCGCGAATGGCGAACCGGAGGGAGGTGCGCGCTCTTTTGCGCAAACGTGGCATCGACATCCCAGACAGCACGCAGTTTGTCGGTGGGGTTCACGATACGTGCGATGACGAAGTGACTTTTTTCGACGTGGACCAGTTTCCGCACGAGACCAGGCGTCTTCTTCACGAGCAACGGCCTCACTTTTCAAAGGCGCTTTCGGAAAATGCGAAAGAACGGGTTCGGCGTTTTGAGACGGCACCGCTCAGCATCCGTGCAAACGAGGCAAAGCATCACGTCGAAGAACGCGCGGCTGACCTGAGCCAAGCGCGCCCTGAACTTGGACATGCGACGATTGCTGCGGCTGTGGTGGGACGGCGCTCAGCGTCGAAAGGTCTATTTTTGGACCGGCGGGTTTTCTTGATTTCTTACGACCCGACGATCGATGCGTCGGGCGCGATTTTGGAACGCTTGCTGCTGGCGGCGTTGCCGGTCGGGGCGGGCATCAACTTGGAATACTTTTTTTCGGCGGTGGACAACGAGCGTTTGGGTGCTGGAACGAAATTGCCGCACAACGTAACGGGGCTCTTCGGGGTGATGAACGGGGCGTGCAGCGATTTGAGGACGGGTTTGCCGTCGCAAATGATCGAAATTCACGAGCCGGTGCGCTTGCAAATTGTGATTGAGCAGCGACCGAGTCTGTTGCAGGCGGTGCTGGAGCGGCAGCCCAACATCGCGGCGTTTGTGAAAAACGAATGGGTGGCGGTGATGTCGCTCGACCCGGAAACAGGTGCCTTGCAGGAGTTCGATCCGCAGCGGGGTTTTGTGCCGTGGCGGCGAGTGGATGAGTCGGTGTCGCAAACATTGCCTCGCGCCAAGAGGTGGGCGGATTGGTTTCATGCGAGTCGCACGTTTTTGCCTCCTGCTTTGTTGGACGGACACGACGGCAAGATGTCGGAGCGTGCGACATGACGACCAGCCAAGCCTTGTGGTCCTTTGCTGCGCTGTCGCCTGCTTGGCCAGCGGCAGGTGCGCTGCTCGTCGGTGGACTGTCGCTTGTTTGCAAAAAAACAGAGGAGAAACACGTTGTCTGGATTTCGCAAACGGCGCTGTGGCTTCTGTTGTTGTCGGTGTTGGTCGGCAGCGGTTTGTGGTTTTTCGAGGGCGGCAAACCTGTCGATTTGCGCGTGCTGGATCTGTACCAAAGCGGCGACTATTCGCTGACACTGCGGCTGTACTTCGATTTCGCGAGCGTGCCCATTTCGGTGGTCGCTGCGGTGCTGATTTTGGCGACAAGCCGATTTGCGGAACGATACCTGCATCGAGAGGCGGGCTTTTTGCGGTTTTTCGCGCTGATGCTGACGTTTGCAGCGGGCGTGATGATGCTGCTGCTTGGCGGGAGTTTTGACCTTTTGCTGGCGGGCTGGGAAGTCGTGGGTTGGACGTCGGTGTTGCTCGTGGGCTTCTTTCACGAACGAACCGGGCCGGTGCGGGCTGCGTCGCGTGTGCTGGTGACGTATCGGCTGTGCGACGTGGGTCTGTTGGTGGGTGCGGTTGCGCTTCACGGTGCCATGCACAGCACGGAGTATCTGGACGTGATGCCTCACCTCGCGGCGTTTTCGAGCCACAGTCGCATCTTGTTCATCGGTCTGGCTTTCTTGGTGGCCGCGATGGGCAAATCGGCGCAGTTTCCGGTGGGCGGATGGTTGCCGCGCGCGATGGAAGGGCCAACAGCGTCGAGCGCAGTCTTTTACGGTGGTTTGTCGGTACACATGGGCATCTACCTGCTCATTCGAGCGGAGCCGCTTCTGCAACAGTCGGTTTTGCTGCAAGCGGCGGTGGTGGTTGTGGGTGGGACAACGGCGGTGATGGCGGGGCTTTCAGGACAGGTATGCGCGGACGCGAAAACGAATCTGGCCTACGCGACGATCAGCCAAGTCGGGCTCATGTTTGTTGAAGTCGGTTTGGGATTTCCCAAGCTGGCCCTTTTGCACTTGGTCACACATTCTGTGCTGAGGTACTACCAATTTCTGCGCACGCCCTCGACGCTTCAGGATGCACTCCTGCGTCGGCAAGCGGGAATCGCTCCTGAGCTTGAGTCGCGGACGTTTTTGGGCAGCGGTTTCTTGTATCGGCTGGCGATTGAGCGTTTTGCGGTGGATTCGTCGCTGGACCGGTGGATCGCTCGGCCTGTGTTGTCTTTGGCGAAAACAATCGAGGCTTACGAGACGCGGTTGGGGGCGTTTCTTTCTGGCTCGCAGGGGTCCCAAGACGACAACCAGGAGCAGACGCGATGAACGCGAACCTTGTGCTGTTTTCCTCGATTTGGGTGTTGCCGCTATTGATGTCTCTGGTGTTGGGCGTGGTCCGTTCCGAAAAGGTGGCGCGCGGTTTGGCGGTTGCAACAGCGGCGACGGTACTGTTTTTGTCGTCGTGGGCGCTGGCGAAGGACGTTGTGACGCATACGTTTTCTCGCACGGAAGCGATGTGGGCACCAACGTTGCTCGGGATTCGGTATCACTTGGGCATCGATGGTCTGAGCGCGGTGGTTTTGCCCGTCGCAGCGGTGGTGGTTCTGGCTGTGCTGTGTGCTTCGCCGCGCAAAGTGCTCACAAACTCGCTGTGCCGACAGATTTTGCTGACGGAGAGCCTGCTTCTGGGCGTGCTGTTGTCGCTGGATTTGAGCATCCTGACGCTGTTCTGGATTACGTCGCTGTGGCCGCTTTTTCGGGAGTTGCGAAAGCGAAAAGAATACGGTGCGGCGCGCATGATGGGGCTCATGGGAGGGCTCAGTTCGCTGCCGATGGTGATTTTGCTGGTGCTGTTGTGGGTGCAAAAAGCGAAAACCGGTGCTGCGTCAGAAACTCCGTTCGATTTGGCGGCGCTTGCGCAAAGACAGCTTGCCGATCCTTTGCCGGATGTGCTGGGAGGGCTCGTGATCGCCGGGGCGCTGATTCGGATGGGGAGTTTTCCGTTTCATTTGTGGTTTCTGTCTTTGTCCGAACGTGCTCCGACGCCGCTCACGCTGACGGCGTTTGCGACGCCGCTGGGTCTGTTTGTGATGACGCGGATTCCGATGCCGCTGTTTCCCGGTTTGTTTGTGCGAGCGGTGCCGCTTTTGCTGTGGCTGGGGCTGATTTCCGCGACGTATGGGGCGGCGCTGGCGCTGGTTCAAACGGACCTGCGGCGGTTGCTTGGGTACTTCTGGATGAGCCAACAAGGTTTTCTGTTGGCGGGAATCGCGGCGTTGAATGCGCCGGGGGTCAGCGGTGCGCTGATTCACGCGCTGGGCACGGTGGTGGTTCGTACGGGTCTTGCGCTGTTGATTGGGTCGATTCTTTTGCGCGCGGGCACGACGGACATGCGGAGACTTGGCGGACTGGTTCGGACTGCACCGCAAATGGCGGCGGGCTTTTTGCTGTTGTCGGTGGCGGCGGTCGGAGCACCTGCCACGCTCGGTTTTGTGTCGGAGGACTTGTTGACGCAGGGTTTGCTCGAACATCACGAAATTGCGGCGCTTGTGGTGCTTCTGACGACGGCGCTCAACGGAATCGTGTTGTTTCAGGCGTTTTCGCGCGTGTTTTTGGGTGAGGCCGTGGCGACATTTTCCCGTCCGCACGCTTTTTTGGATTTGTTGCCCCGCGAGCGTTTTGTGGCGGTCGCGCTGTTCGGAATGTTGCTGGTCGGAGGCCTTGTGCCCGCACCTCTTTTGGCTGTGCGGACCTCTGTCGTGGAAGCACTGCATGCGATAGACAAGGAAAAATCCCCGATCGACAACCTGCATGGAACGCCGGCGCATTCTGACTCGCGATCGTCGGATGTTGACCATGATCAAGTGAAACAACGTGCCGCAGCTTCGACCCATACAGGTCATTCCTAACAAGTTGCTGTGCAACGCTCTTGCTTCTTGGTCGCACTACGGGTTACTACTACCTTTGGCTGCCGGTCCGTCGGCAATCGGTCGATGAGTTTGCTGGTGGCCTTTGAAAAACCAATCCAATTGGAGCCACGACCCTGAGACCAGATAGCCGCCCTTCTCCCGCTGAACAGTATCGAGTCAACCACCGCATCCGCATTCCCCGCGTCCGAGTGATCGGCAGCGACGGACAACAGATCGGCATACTAGAGACACCCGACGCGCTTCGCCAAGCCCGCGAGGAGGGTCTCGATTTGGTCGAGATTTCGCCCAAAGCCGTGCCGCCCGTCTGCAAGATCATGGATTACGGGCGTTTCAAGTACGAAACGGCCAAAAAGGAACGCGAGGAGCGGCAAAAACGAACCGTGATTGAAGTCAAGGAGATGAAGTTTCGCCCCAAGACCGACGGTCACGATTTCGACTTTAAGGTGAAACACATCCGCGAGTTTCTCTCGGAGGGAAACAAAGCGAAGCTGGTGATCCAGTTCCGAGGCCGCGAGATTGTTCACCCGGAAGTCGGACAAAACGTGCTCCGCCGGGTTGTTGAAGCGTGCCAAGACATCGGCGCAGTGGAACAGCCCGCGATGATGGAAGGGCGACGAATGCTGATGATCATCGGCCCCAAACCGTCGAACGTGGTGAAGCCAAAAGTGACGACGACTGCGCCTGCGGGACCTGGGCCAGTCTCTGCGCCTGTGGTTCCCGTCATGGCGTCTCCGCCAAAAGACGAGCGGTAACGAGCGGTTTTTCAGGCCTCAAACAAACGAGTTGTTCAAAACTTCTCCGAGCCCGCCGCCTCCTGGAACGATGTACTGGTGGTCGGTGAGGCCGCGCTCTCGTTCCCACAGCGTTCCAGGCACCGTTTCCAGCACTTCTGGGTCAGACAGGCCGCGATCGAGCCGCAGAGCATACACAATGACCTCGGGATGGTTCTGCGTGACGTGGCGCAGATACTCGGGCGTCACGATGAGGTGTACCGCGATGACCTTGTTGGGCCGGCCCGTCACTTCCTGTTCGTAGTGGCGTAGCACGCGGCTCACGGTCGATCCCGTGGCACCCATCGGGTCGGGAATGAGCATCATCGCGTTTTCGACGGGCCCGCCGACTTTGGAAGCGTAAAGACCGGCCCCCGTGACTTGCCCCGCAGAATCAAGGGTTCGTCCAAGCGCCAAATGATCCTGCCGCACGCCCGCAGGAGACAGCACTTGGTTCAAAAAATCGTAGCTGACCTGCGATGGCAAAAGTCCCGCGCGAGCCAGTGCAACGACCACTGCTTTGGTGTCTTGCGCGATGACCTCACCGTCGTAAATGCCTTCTTTGACGTATTGAATCATGCGAGTGGGAATGCTCGCGACCTGCCGAGGAAATTCGGCGGCGACGACTTCATGCACGAGCATGCGATATAGCTCGACGATGAGACGGCTGACTTCTGGCTGCACCACATCGCAGTGGCAAAGCTTGGCCAAAAGTGAAAGTGCCAACGGGTCGCGCAAGATGTGTACCGACGAGCCGTAGCGATGATCGAACTCACAAGGACGATAGTGGACGGATTGGTATTGACGATCGGCTGTCATGGCGGCGCGGAGCCTAGCCGGAACGTGGTGCAAAGCGCAATCTGGTCGCGCAAGTTTCTGTTCACCGACGGTAAATATCGGATTTTCTCGAAACTGAAACCCGGAGTTTTTGGTTCGGAAAAACTTGCCGTATGTTCTGCGAGTGGACGACAAACGAACCTTGAGCTTTGCGAAGAGTCTTTTTCTTGGAGACCTGCGGGAAGACTTGATTTTTCCCTTTCCCGAACTTGCTGACGCTGAACAACGGAAGCTTGCGCAGCTCCTTCAACAGGTGCGGGATTTTGGACGCGACCACATCGATGCGCGTGCAATCGATGTAGAACAGCGCATTCCGCTCGAAGTCATTTCTGGGTTGGCCAAGCTCGGCGTGTTCGGTCTTCACGTTCCGTCACAATACGGCGGGCTGGGTCTGTCGCTGTCTGCCACGAGTCGATTGATTGATTTGCTCGGTTCGTTCGATGGGTCGGTGGCGATGCTCGTGGTCGCGCATGTGGGTTTTGCGGCGCAAGCGATTCTGCGGTTTGGCACGCACGAACAAAAAATGCGCTATCTGCCCGACCTGTGTTCTGGAAAGAGCCTCGGGGCTTTTGCGATGACCGAACCTTTGGCTGGGAGCGACGCTGGATCGAGTCGCACTCGAGCAGAACCGTGCCCGGGCGGTTTTCGGCTGACCGGGACCAAAACGTGGGTGCAAAACGGTCTTTTGTGCGACCTGTTTGTCGTTTTCGCGCAAACAACCGTACACCGCGATGGAAACGACGTGGATCGGATTACAGGTTTTTTGGTCGAAAAAGGCCCAGGTGTGATCGTCGGAACAGACGAACGAAAACTCGGTTTGCGGGGAAGTTCAACGCCCGCGATCTACCTCGAGGATGTTTTTGTTCCGTCAAATCGGGTGCTGGGAACGATCGGAGGCGGCTTCAAGGTTGCGATGGAAACCCGCCAGCAAGGCCGCCTGCTGATGACTTCAGCATTTGTGGGCGCGACGAGAGAAATGTTGCGTCACCAAGTCCAGCAAGTCACGTCTCGTCGGCAATTTGGTCGCGTGATCGGAACGCTCGGCATGGTGAAGGACCAAGTGGCGGAAACGGCTGTCCGGTTGTTTGCGAGCGAATCGGCGGTGCATTTGACGACGGGTCTTTACGATTTGGCTGAGCGGCGCAAAGACCTTGCGCTCGATGGGTCGCTCGAAGCCGCGATGTGCAAAGTACTGACGGCTGAGACTGCACACTTCGCTGCGGTGTCCACGATGCGTCTGTCTGGCGCGCAAGGCCTGTTGCAAACCCTGCCCCACGAGCGTTTTTTGCGCGAAAGCCAAGTCTATTTGGTGTTCCCAGGCACACATGAGGTGCTGCGCGCCTACATCGCGCTTTTGGGCATGCAACAGCCCGGCGAACAAGTCGCGCGGCTGTCCAATGTCCTCAAGCGGCCGCTGCGTGGATACGGTTTGGTGGTCGATTCGCTCATCGAAAAAGTGCGAACGGCGGCTTACGGACGCGCGATGCTGTCGCGACACCATCCACAGCTCAAACGTGAAGCCGTGCTGATCGAAGACGCGACGGACGCTTTCGCCAAAGAGGTGGATCGCGTGGTGCGCCGTCACGGACAACTTTTGCCCGAAATGCAATACGTGCAAAAACGTGTCTCCGACGTGGCGATGGACCTTTTTGCGATGTGTGCTTGCGTATCTCGTACTTCGTCGATGTTGACGGCCCGAGACGAACAACACGCCAAGCGGGCCTACAGCGAGGCAGCGGGAAAATTGGACAGCGGCGAACGGCAACTTCGGCTTTGTGCGGCGTTTTGCGGCAAAGCGGCCTCGCGCATTGCCGAGACGCTCAGGCGGTTTGGCCAAAACGACGACGAGCTCATGAAAACCATCGCCGATGACTGCTACCTGGAACGTCCGCAGGGTCCAGGCCATCCTGTCTCGATGCCCCCGATTTGACGCGCTGTGTTTTGCCCAAAAACCTCACAACACGCCCGAAAAACGGCATAAAAGCCTCCGGTTTTCGCTGGGCAGGCTGCGCGAAGAACACGCGGCCTGAAACCGCCGTTTCCGGTTAACATGAAAGGGAGTTTCTCTTGACCACGCACGCCCAACACCTTGCTGCCAATGAACTTTCCGCCGCGACCGGGCACCATTTGACGGATCGGTTGCCTTTGCCGGTGGTCAAACTCAAACCGCGCGCTCAACTGCCGGAATACAAAAGTGCCGAGGCTGCTGGAATGGATCTTTCGGCGTGCCTCGACGAGGGTGAGGTGATCACGCTCGGTTCTCTCGACCGCCGGTTGGTACCGACGGGGCTTGCGTTGGCAATACCGGTTGGTTTCGAGGGTCAAGTACGGCCTCGCTCGGGCTGGGCGCTGAAGGAAGGCGTCACGCTGCTCAACAGCCCCGGAACGATCGACAGCGATTATCGCGGCGAGGTGGGTGTCATCGTTGTGAACCTTTCAACGCAGCCCGTACACATTCGCCACGGAGACCGGATCGCTCAGCTCGTGATTGCGCCCGTGTCGAGAGTCATGCCGGTGTCCGTCGAACAACTCGATGAGACGCAAAGAGGCGCGGGCGGTTTTGGCCACACGGGACGGAGGTGACCATGGCAGTTTCCCTGTTCCGTCGCGGCGACGTAATCGGCGAAAAGTATTACGTCCTCACCAAGAGCGGGGAGACCGCATTGTGGGTTGGTTTTTTGGCGTGCAGCGTCGAGACGCAAAAAGCCACCGCCGAGCGAGGCGAGGTTCCCGAACCCGACTTGCAGATCAAAATCGTTCGTCCCGAACTGCTCGATGCGCCTGGGGCACCGGAACGCCTGCTTCGGCATCTTCAGTCGAACAAAGAACTCTCGCATCCCTTTTTGTCACCTATCGTCGATGTCCTTCTGCTGCCCGAACACAACACCGTCGCAGTCGCCGAGGCCGCCCAAGTAGGACAAGGTGGGCAAGGTGTGCTTTTGGATCGCATGGCCGCTTTTCGCCAAAAAGAGGGCTTGCCGCTGTCCGATGTGTTGCAAATCGTCGATCAGCTCGCCGAGGCGCTGACTTTTTTGCACGAACAGGGGCGCTGTCATGGCGATGTGCGACTGGATTCCGTGCTTTTGAAAACGGATGGGATTCGGCTCTGCGACGTGGGCTTGGGAATGGGCCTGCCTCGGGAACCGTACCTTTTGCAGCTTGGCTCGGTGGGTCAGATGGAAGCTGTCGCGCCGGAAATCCACGCGGCCCGGCCCGCAGACATTCGCACCGATGTGTTTGGGTTGGCCAGGGTGATGCAGTCGCTTCTGGAACTTGGAGACAACTGGTCTCTGATTCAAGAAAACAACCCACCGCTCGTCGGTGTCTTGCATCGTGCCATGGCGTCCGACCCTGCACTACGGCCCGCATCGATTGCCGCACTCGTTGGAGAGATGGAAAAAACGCTCCATTCTGATGTAGGTGCTTCGACGCCCGCGCAAACTGAACCCATCGAGTCGCAACCGTCGCCCGCTGCGAAAAGCCCCGCCAATAGCGGGATATCCTCGTCTGAATCCGCGTCGGTCGTTTCTTCCCGCTCGTCCATCGTTCCGGAATACCCGCCAGGTTCTGTGCTGGTCACTTGGCGCGCTTTTTTTGCAACGGTGTTCCTTGCCGCTGTGGTTGGGGCGCTTTTTGCCGTCGCCGTGATGCTGTTGCGCCGGCCCAAATCGCTTGGACCCAGGCCCAATCCGGCAAGCTCTGATCAGCCCTTTTCCGTTTCATCGCCAAAGTAGGGAACATGCCGACAAACTGTCTTTGCGGCCTCGCATTTCTTTTCGCTTTTGTCAGCGCGTCGTGGGCACAAACTCCATTTGATCAAGAGGTCCAAGAGCGGAATCAGCGTTTTTCCAAAGAAGCCGGAACGCCGGGTTCTGTCGTCGCTGTGATTCCTTTGTTGGGTTTGTCCGATTTGTCGGAAAACGTGGTCGATCGCAAGACCTTGCAAGACCTGTCGAAACAGGCAAGCGGCGGCGTGGCGAAGTTGTCAGAGCTTGTACGCGCAGAGGCTCTTTGGCACGACCTGTCGCTGCGACATCAGTTGGCAGACAAGGCCAGTGTCGCAGACGGCCTGCAAAAACTCGGGCTTCTGACGGCTTTTTCCATCGTGGGGCCGTTTGACAACGACGGACAAAAAGGCCACTCGACCGCGTATCCGCCGGAAACTGAAACCACCGCGCCGAGTCCGTCGGCTCGTTATTCGGGAAAAAATCCGTCGCTGCCTCTGTCGTATCGGCTTGTGCCCTCGTCGGGGCTCAGTCGCGACGGAAGCGTTCCTCTTGATGCGTGGATGCGGCCCGAAACCGACGGAACGGCTTATGCAGTGACGTATGTGCGTTCGGAGCAGCGGCAAACCGTGGCTGTCCGCGTCGGTGCCAGCGGTGCAGTCAAAGTGTTCGTCAATCTCGGCGCGCCGACGATAGATGCGGATGTTTATCGCAAATTGCACTTGGACCAAGAGGCGAACCTGGCCACGCTTCTGCCGGGCTGGAATCGCATTTTGGTGAAAATTTCGTCGCACAACAGCCGGTGGGCATTCGTGTTGCGTTTTACGACGCCCGATGGAAAACCCCTTGTGGGTGTGACACATACGGCGGCACCTCCTGCGGAAAACTGGAAAATTCCCGTTGCTGTTCCAGCCATTGGGCAAAAACCGGCCACGCTTCTTTCGGCGCTGCGCGGACGACTGAAAAACGCCAAACCAAACACGCCCCAGGCTGCCGAGCGTGCGGCGCAGCTCACCGACTTGGGGCTGTATCTGCATCACGCCGAGCCTGGAAATCCCGAACAACACGAAGCCGAAACCGTGCTTGCAGAGGCGGTTGTGCTCGCACCGTCGCACCAAGGCTATCGAATCCTTGCGGAAGCGACGGATGACGACAACAAGAAGCGGCTGGCGCTCGAGGCGGGTTTGGCATTGCCCGGCGATGATCAGAAACAGTTGACCGAAAAAGCGCGCATGTGGGTCGAGGTAGGTCTCATGAACGAGCGGGCCAGCCGAATCGAGCAAGCCAATCAGGCTTTTTCCGAGGCTGCGCGGCTTGAACCCAAGCTCTACACGGCCACGCTGGGAATGGCTCGGCTTTTGCAGGCGCGCGGGATGCCGGGTTTGGCGGTCCAAAAACTCCGAGCACTGGCCGAAGGCGTGCCGTCGGTGGCGGCGTTGCGGGCCTACGCGGATGAACTGTCGAAGGTGGGTCGGGATCGCGAAGCACACGCGGTGTATCAAAACATTCTTCAAATCCAGCCCAGCGACGAAGAATCGTTTCGCTTTTTGATCGCGCGGAAAAGAGCCGCAGGTCAAGTCGAAGAGGCGCTCGAATTGCTCGGCAAGTGTGCGGCGTTGCGTCCCGATGCCCAATGGCCTGTGCGCGAGGCAATCGACCTTCTGGAGGGAGCGGGTCAACTGGAAGCGGCGTTGCAAAAAGTCCTTGCGGCTGCGCCTCAGTTCGTCGGAGATGCGGAGTGGCTCGAACGGCGGGGGCGGCTTTTGCTCAAACTGAAACGAACCGAGTTGGCGGTCGCGTCGTTCCGTCGGTCCCTCGAACTCAAACCGCAAAATCCGTCGCTGCGAGAGTATTTGCAAGCAATCGATCCTGCCGCGCGCTCGGCAGAGGATTTGCAACGCAAGTTTCAGCAGGATCTCGACGCGCTGCTGAAAAAACCGCGTCCAAAACCGACCGTCGGAGACAGTGCGCGCGTGCTGTTTGACCAAAAGGTCGTTCGGATTCACAGCAATGGTCTGTCCGAGGAATACAACCAGCGCGTCGTCGAGATTCTGGATGACGCGGGTGCGCGCGAGTACGACGAGGTAGGCGTCACGTTTACTCCGGACACGCAGTCGGTGCAGTTCAAGACGGCCAAAGTCATCAAACCCAACGGCGATGTCGTCGAGAGCGTGTCTCAAAGCGAAACGAATGCGTCGGAGCCTTGGTACGGCTTGTATTACGACTTGCACGCGGTGTCGGTGCGTTTTGATGGGTTGCGGCCCGGCGACGTGGTGGTCGTCGAGCACACCCGTTCGGACGTGGGCCGGCGGAATTTGTTTTCGGATTACTTCGGCGACGTGACGTATTTGCAAGAGAGCATTCCGGTGCTGGAAGCGCGGTATGTCCTGACGCTGCCCGAGGAGGATTTGAAGCGGAGGCCGCTTTATTTTAACAAGCCTCACCTGTTGGAAGGCGCAACGCTGACACGCACCGACGAGGTGGTCGGACAAGAACACATCATTCGTTTTGTCGCGCAGAACCTTCCGAAAATCCACGACGAGGCCGGGCGTCCGGGATACGCGGAACTGTCGGCGTACATCCATGTTTCGACGTACAAAACATGGGACGACGTGGCGACTTGGTACAAGGGGCTCGTCGCTGAATCGCTTGTGGCATCTCCCGAAGTGACCAAGGCTGCGCAGGTTGTCATCGCCAAAATTCCAGCGTCAGACGAACTCGGTCGCATCCGCGCCTTGTACAACGAGGTCGTGCGGCGCACGCGATACGTCGGCCTCGAGTTCGGAATACATGGGTACAAACCCTACAAAGTCGCACAGGTGTGGGAACGGAAGTTTGGCGATTGCAAAGACAAGGCGGCGCTTCTGCATGTGATGCTGAAAGAAGTGGGCATCGAAAGTTCGATGGTGCTCGCGCGAACGACGAAAGGCGGGAACATCGACGCTGAGCCGGCTTCCTTGTCGGTGTTCGACCACGCGATTGTGTTCGTGCCCAAGTACAACTTGTATCTCGACGGCACCGCCGAATTTTCGGGCTCGATGGAACTGCCGAGCATGGATCAGGACACGATCGTGCTGGTGGTGAGCGATCCGAGGCCGCCGTATCTGGGCAAAGGTCATCTGGCACGCACACCTGTCCTGCCGTCGTCGCAGAGCGTGACGAAGCGCGTTTTGTCGGTGCTGCTCGACGAATCAGGCAAAGCCAAAGTGAGCGAGCAGCTTTCAGTCTCGGGCCAAAACGCGAGCCGCATGCGAGACCAATTTCAAAATCCGTCGTCGCAAAAAGAACGGCATGAAAAAGCGTGGAACGAGACGTTTCCCGGCGCGCAAGTTCGAGAGATCGAGATCCCGGATGTGCTGAATTTGGAAAAAGCTGTGACGGTGCGGGCCGAGCTTTCGGTGCCAAAGTGGGGTCGGCCTCCGAGTGGAAGTGCGCAAAAGGCGCTGGCGCTGTTGCCACTGGGGCGCGAACCGGACTTGCTGCGCAGCTATGCGCGTTTGTCGCATCGGCAATACGATCTGATTTTGGGTTTTGCGTGGGTCAGCCAAGAGGAAATTACCGTGCATTTGCCGCCGCGTTTTGCGGTCCAGCGATTGCCCGCCTCGTCGGAATTGGAATCGCCGTTTGGTCGCTTCAGCCTTCGGTTTGAACAACGGCCTGGCAAAAACGGGATCGATGTCATCGTAAAAAGCGAGCTGCGCATCGACCGGCATCGCCTTTCTGCGATGGACTACCCGTCGTTCCGTACGTTTTTGTCGGGCGTCGATCGCGCGCTGGCGCAAGAACTCTTGGTGGGCCGTGAGTAAACAAAACCAACTGTTTTTTCTTCTGTTGCTGGGTCTGGGCTGCGCCAAGGTCTCGTCGGGGACGGGCTCTTTTGAAAAGAGTCCGCCATTGGAAGCGCAGGTCGCTGAGCTTTCCAAAACCATCGAACACACGCCGAATCCCACACCAGAGCAGGTGTCCGAATTGGGTCTTTTGCTGCTGGTTTCGGGTCAAGGACAACCGGCGCAAAAACGGCTCGACGCAGCCGTTTCGCAAGGCCAGACGGACAGTTTGACGATGCTGGGGGCGGCGCTCGCGGCGCAGGAAGCGGGGGCGGTCGGCCTTTCGCACGAGCGGCTGCTTGCGTTTTTGGAGCAAGCGGTAAAGCGCGAGCCGACCGATCCGTGGTCGCCAGCGGTGGCCGAGCTGGCCACGCACAGGCTGCTTGCTCAGGGGCCGCTGGGCTTGGGTGCTGCCGAGGACAAACTCAGGCAAAAGCGGCTTGCGCAACTGTGGGAAAAACGCGCGCAACTGCCGTTGGAAGCGCAACAATTTTTGGGTGCGCTTTTGGGCCAATCGCTGCGGCTTTCGGGAGAGGAAAGCGCGGCGCGAAAAGTGGACGTGGAACGGGGGTGTCCGCCCACACTGTATGTCAGCGGCCCACACGGTCATTTTCCGCAACTGGATGTGCGGACGCCGTGGCCAAGTGACAAACCTGCAGCCGATCCGTCGTTGGCCTCGTACAAGGTGCGGTCGGGCCTGGGTTGTAGCTTGCAAGTGCAAGGGCTGCCGAGTCGGCCCGGTGTCTTTTCGGTCCACACGTTTTTCCGCGTGAGCGACGAGAGGCCTGTGCCGCTGACGGTCGAAACGGGAGGTACGCCGTGGGCGCTTCATGTAGACGGTGAACGCACATTCCATGACACTGCGCCCGTGAGTCGGCGGTATTTTTCGCTGCGGCTGTCTCCTGGTTGGCACACGGTCAGCGTGAAACTGGGCGTTGCGGGTTCAAACCATGTGCAGGTGGCGCTGCCGGGCGTCTCGTTTTACGAAGGAGAGCCCCGACAAGCGCCGCGGCCTGCTCCGGGGTCGGTTTCCCTGGAAGAACGCAAGCTCGCGCCTTTGCCGGTCGCGCAGACCCGCGTCCAGGGTGCGTTGCGTGCATTGCTCGGAATGCAGCAGGCGTATTTTTCCGGTGACACCGATGAAGGCTTGGCACTGGCTGAGGCGCATGTTTCGGAAACACCGCGTTTTTCGGCGCTGCGCACGGTGTATGCAAACCTGCTCTTGGCGGACCCGAACCGCCCGGATCGTTTGGCTCGAGACCGAGCGCGTTCGCAGCTCAAAGTGGCGCTTTTGCACAATCCGAACCTTCTGACGGCTCGGCTGGCGTATGCGCGGTTGCTGTTGCAAGACGAAAAGGCCGCGCTCGCACAGGAAGTCTTGGATGCGAATCCCCAAGAAGTCGCCCCGATTTGGCAGACCGAACTTTTGCGTCACCGCATTTTGAAAGCGCGCGGTTTTTTGGTCGAGGCACGGGCGGCGCTCGATGCGGCGCAAAAACTCGGTCCGTCGTCGTGCTCGCTTCTGGACCATGTGGCCGATTTCCGACGGGAAGAGCAGGACGATCGAGGGTATCTGCAAGCGGCGCAGGCGTTTTCGTCGTGCAATCCATACGCGGATCGCTTTGCCGAGTCGCTGCTCTCGGCGGGTCGTTTGGAAGAAGCGCAGGCGGAATTTGAGAGGCTGAGGGAGCTCGAACCCGAAAACCAGGCGGTGTTGCGGGGTCTTGTGCGCGTCCAGGTCGCTCGAAAGGCACTGGGTCCGGCGGTGGCGACATTGCTGAGACTGCGCGAGCTTGCCCCTGCCCGTTCGCAGCATTTCCTCGACTTGGCCAACTTGTTCGTCGAAAGAAACCAGCCGGAAAACGCGCTGCGAGAGCTCCAAACGGGGCTTTCTGAACTGCCCGATAGTCCAGAACTCGCGAAGGCGAACAAAGCGGTGACCCAAAAGGACGTGCTCGATCCCTATCGGCTCGACGGCAAAGATATCGTTCGCGCGTTCGAGGCACGACGAGGGGTGTATAGCGGCGAATCTGCGGTGCTGGTTCTGGATCGAACCGTGATGCGCGTTTTTCCGCGTGGTGAGCGCCTGAGCCTGACGCACAACATCATCCGGGTGCTGACCAAGGAAGGCATCGACCGCTACGGCGAAGTTCATATTCCTGACGGTGCCGAGGTACTGAAACTGAGAACCATCAAGGCCGATGGAACCATTCGCGAACCCGAGGAAATTCCTGAAAAAGACACGGTGTCCGCGCCGTCTTTGGAAGTCGGCGATTACGTCGAATACGAATACTTGGATCGCGACAGTTCTTCAGCGATCGCGCCGAATGGCTTTTTGGGGGAACGGTTTTATTTCGCGTCTGCAGATGCGCCGCTCGACCGCAGCGAGTATTTGCTCATCACGCCCAAAAACATGCCGTTGCAAATCGATTTGCGCGGGCCGCTCGATGAAAAAGGAAATCGGACTGTACCGACGGTAAACAAGCGTGAGGAAGGTGACCTTTCGCTGCTGTTTTGGCAACGCACACAGATTGCGCGCACGCAGCCCGAACAGCCGGTGGACCAAGGCCAAGTCGATGACTTTACGCCCTCGGTTCGGGTGGGTTCGGGTGTGATGCTGTCGGGCTATGTGAACCAGTTTCGCGAGCGTCGCTATCGGTCGTTGCGGCAAAACCATGAATTGAAAGAGCTGGCCCTCAAAGTTGGCGGTTCTCCCGATGCGTCGCCCGAGACGCCGAAAAGCCAGTTTGCGCGAGCGAAGGCGCTGGATGCCTGGGTTCGCAAGAACATTCATTCGGGCGGCAGTTTCGATGAACCCGCCAGCTCGATCCTGGCGCGGCGAGAAGGTCGGCGAGAGGTGCTGCTGCTTGCGCTTTTGGCTACTGCGGGCATTCCGGCGGAAACGTGGCTTGTTCGGCCCGAAAACAACCCCAAGCTCGAAGGTCCCCTGCCCGATGTGCTCGCGTATTCCGAACCGCTCATCGCCGTCGCGCCCGATGAACAAGGCCAGCCCCTCTTTTTCATCGATCCGGTGTATCGCCACAGTCCGACCGGTCTCATCAGGCCGCTTTTGCGTGGGGCGCAGGCGTTGCGCGTAAAAAACGATCCATCGCTGCCCAAAATCGATGCTGTGCAGCAAGTCACGGTCCCCCTTTCGCCCACAGGAGGCGTGCCGCCCCGGTTGCTTTCAGCACTGTCCTCGGGAACGCCCGGCCAGTCGCTTTTGCCGATGCTGTCGGACCGCCGGAAAGTCGAGTTTTTTGCCGAGCTTGAGGCGACAGGTGCCGCCCAGGTCCGGGTTCGCGAAAGCCTGACCGGCGTGTTGGCCAGCGAATGGCGTGATCAGGTCGAACACGTTGCCGAGGACAAATTGCGAAAAATGCTCGAACAACGCGCGCTCGGTTTCTATTTTCCGGGCGCAAGCCTGGCGTCGCTCAACTACGGGCCGCTCGACCGCGAAGATGACGAATTGGTGATCGAGTACCGCTTCAGCGTGCCTCAGCTTGCGCGACAGAGGGTGTCCCAAAGTGGGCAAAAGGAACTCGTGTTGCCCGTTCCGTATCCGCTTTTGCTGGGTCGGCGCTATGTCACCGTGCCCCAACGAAAGCTCCCTTTGCTCATCGGGTACGTGACCCCGAGCACGCTCGAAGCCCACATCGCGTTGCCCAAGGGTGCGCGGGTCGTGCAGCTTGCGGAACCTGTGGAATTGCAAGGGTTTGGTCGTTACAACCGCAGTGCCCGAGCAGAAACGGACAAAGTTACGTTGCGCGTCCAAACCGAGCTTTTGCGGAAAAGAATCCTGCCCGACCAATACCCCGCGTTCGTCGAATTTGCCGCCCGCACCGACGTGGCCGAAGAAGCCTTCGCCCTCATCGCCGTCCCCTAATTCATCAGGAACATCCAAGGTCCTGATCGCACTCTGTTTGGATTGGGAATGGACTAAAAGCGATAGCCGAGGCCGACCCACACATTCGGCCCGACCGTGACAGTGTTCTGGCTGTGTTCATCCGGTCGCACGGAGGTCAAATCGATTCCGATGGTTCCCACCAAGAACAGAGCTCGGTCGCCCTCCCACTTGACGAGATCAATGCTCATTTCCGCCCCAAGTCCCGATAGAAGTGCGAACCCCCACATGTCCCGCGTCGCGTACCGAATCAACATCGCACGCACAAACGGAGGGACCGTCAGATCGACGCCCAGACGTACCCGCGAACCGATGGGAAACAACAGTCCCAAAGCAAGCGATGGTTTGAACAACGGCAGACCAGATAGCGTACTTCCCCCCTCGATCCGCAGCCGCACCGTGATGTCCATCCACCGTGTCAGGACACCTGCCCGCATTTCGACGCCACCGGATAGAAAAGGGGTCTCAAACAGGTATTGAAATGATCCGCCTCCCACTACCGCCAGCGACCGCTTGGATCGGCCCGATTGCACGGAAGGTTGTGGTACCGGAGGAGCTTCAGAATGAGGGGCAACAGACACCCCCGAAGTTGTCATTCCTGTTGTCGTTTCGGTTGTAGTAGCGGCTCCTGTGGCTGGCTGTGACACATCACCTGACGGTGCAGGAGCACCACTCTGTCCGTAGACGTTCTGGGACGACAAAAGGACTGGAAACATCACCGTACACAACAGGCGAATTATGGACATTGCAGCCTCCCGAGTGCTTGACAGGCTTCCCGGTCAACCGCGTAACAGGTTCCCCCATCGGTTGCGCAAGTGAGCACGCCCCCTTCGCACGTGCTGCCCGATGGAAAACTCCATTCCACCACATCACAAATTCCTGCTTGCCGAACTTCCTCGCAACTGCGTTCGCGGATGCAATGGGCAATGGCAGGCGAAAAGCTGGGATACTTGTGCTCGCAACCGCTTTCGTAGCAGTTGATGGCGGCGTGTGTCGGGCAGCAGCTGTAGATCTTTGCTGCGGCGTCTTCGCACAAGAACGTCGAGGTTGTGATGTTGCTACACGAGTGGCCGAGGCAGAGGCCCAGAGCCAAAGCAGCGATGACCGCTCTTCGTAGCTTCCGATGACCAGATTCAACGCCAAAAAGCAGCATGTACAAGATGTATCACATCCCGAAAAAACGGAGTCATGAGGAAAGCTCCGATGTTCCAGCCCAACATCCTGTGCTGGGCCGTGCTGGTCAGGGATTGGGTACACCTTCTCATTGACCTGTTTGGGTACACCTTCTCATTGACCTGTGATGATTCCGCCTCTTAGATAGGGGCAATGCAACCCAAAGGCATCAAAGTCAGCGAACTTGCGCGCCGGTCAGGAGTCTCGGTCGCGACCGTTCACTTCTACATTCGAGAAGGTTTGCTTCCGCGCCCCACCTGCAAAACTTCTCGAAACATGGCGTATTACGATGAATCGCTTGTCGAACGAATCCGGTTCATCCGGCGTTTGCAAGAACAGAGACACCTACCGCTCAAAGTCATCCACTCTCTGCTGTCGGGCGAAGGTTCGGGGGATGAAGCTCTGTATCCAAGTCTGATGCAGCTTGAAACACTTGCGTTGCCGTCGATGGATCGCGAAATCCGGGGTGAAACGCTCACGAGATCTGCGCTCCTGTCTCAAACAGGAATTGAACCGGACGACCTGACAGATTTGATCAAAATGGGAATCCTGACCCCCATAACAGAGGGAACGACTGAAGCAGTAGCAGGCGCAAAGGAGTCCTTTTCTCCTGTGGATGTCGCGATTGTGGAAACGATTGCGCACGCTCGGAAAATGGGGTTTTCGCGCAACCTGTTTCCAGCGAGTGACCTCGCGCTTTACCAACACGCTTTGTCACGTCTTCTCGGAGAGGAAGTCCCCCTTTTGGCTAAGCGGTTGCGTGGTTCCACGTTGTCTGTAAATCCCGAAAAAATGCTCCATGCTGCGATCTATTTGATGGGTCAACTCCTGCTTCAGCTTAGGCGAAAGTTGATCCTGGATTTGGTTGCAGAACTGTCCGTCCGTTCGCGCGGATAGCGTCTACGAAGCCACCGCAGTTCCAACGCCAGCCATCCATTCTCCCAACTGTTCTCGAGACACGGGCCGTTCTGGATCGTTTTCAATGTGCGTCACAAGTTCGCCGCGATACATCACATACAACTCGTCCGCCAACGCTTGTAGTTCCGACAATTCCGAAGACACGAGCAGAATCGCGCAGCCTTTGTCGCGCGCGGCGAGAAGCGCCTCAGAAATCGCCTCAATGGCGCCCAAATCCACACCCCGCGTAGGTTGTGCCGCCAACAACACTTTCGGAACAGAGTCCCCCATGTTCAACGCACGCGCGAGCAACAATTTTTGTTGATTTCCGCCGGACAAAGACTGCGCCACCGCTTCAGGTTGCGCGGGTCGTACGTCCGCATCTTCAAGGACCTTTTCCGCCTGTCTGTGAAGTTTTTGTGCATCCAAAAACATCCCAAACGGCCCCTTCCAGAATCGTTCTTCGTGTCCGAGCAGCAGGTTTTCCGCCAGCGTTCCCAAAAGGACCAAACCATGTTTGTGTCGGTCTTCCGGTACGAGCGCAAGACCAAGCTTGAGGCGCGCATCCGTCGGTGCCGTTGTCACATCCCGCGACCCAAGACAGATCGTTCCAGACTTGCAAGGAAGAAGCCCCGCAATCGCTTCGATCAGCTCCCGTTGACCGTTCCCCAACACGCCCGCGATGCCCACGATCCGAAAGGGGGCCACATTCAGAGACACCCCCCTCACCCATGTCACCCCATCCCGTTCGACGCAAAGATTCCGTATCGAAAGTGCTGGGGGAACTGCGGCGGACCCAGGCGCCTGTGTCCCTCCGTTCCATTGTCCCGTCACAGAATGAGTGCGCACGACTGGTTTCAAGGCGCGACCCACCATGGCGTGCGCCATCTTGGACACCGAAAAATCACGCTGCTCTAGTTCTGTCACGACTCGACCCCCACGCATGACCACGGCGCGATCTGCGGTGTGCAACACCTCATCCAGTTTGTGGGTCACAAGCACCATCGCCCGCGCGATTCCGTCGTTTTGTGCAAGCAAACCGCGCAGCGAAGCCAGCAACCGTTCCGCCTCTTTCGGTGTCAACACAGCCGTCGGTTCGTCCAGCAAAAGCACCCTCGCCCCCCGATACAGTGCTTTCAGAATTTCGACCCTTTGTGCCTCTCCCACCGATAGTTTTTCCACCACTCGAGTCGGGTCCACCGAAAGACCATGCTTTTCCGCCAGCGCGGCCACTTCCTCATTGGCTTTCTTTTTTTTAAGCCACACGCCAAACCGCGTCGGTTCCTTTCCCAGCACGATGTTCTCTGCCACCGTCAGCGTCGGCACGAGCAAGAAATGCTGATGAATCAGCCCAATTCCCGCTGCGATGGCCCGTTCTGGCGACGGAACGACTTGCTGCCCACCATAAAATACGTTTCCCGAGGCCAGCGGACACAGCCCATACAGCGCGTGCAGCAGCGTGGACTTTCCCGCCCCATTTTCGCCGAGCAGCGCGACCACCTCGCCTGGCGGAATCGCCAACGACACTCGATCATTTGCAAGCTTTTGTCCGTAGGCCACGGAAACAGAATCCGCCAAAACCAGCGGTG
>Ga0272412_1000019_pt1 | contig 31727 bp, 26 predicted proteins | sample WWTPWeurt_MetaT_FD_193540 | JGI IMG/M metagenome (GOLD analysis project Ga0272412, IMG submission 193540) | Metatranscriptome of activated sludge microbial communities from WWTP in Nijmegen, Gelderland, Netherland - WWTP Weurt (Metagenome... | ecosystem: Engineered > WWTP > Aerobic digester >...
GTTCTATATTTTGCATGGAAGCTCCAATACGTGTCTTAAAAATTTGAGTTATGTAGGCGTAGTTATCACCCTGACCTTGTTCAGATGCATTCTTCTTGGCCTTCTCCCACTCCTCCTCCAGGTATTTCATAGAACCTTTACCCTTATCTACTAGGCTTTTTAGGTAAGCATTAGGCATAACTATATATCCTTAAATTAGTATATCCTTGACAAACTTTGAATTATCTCGTATACGTTGTGCTGTATCAACTCTAATCTTAACCTTGTTTTCATACCCAAGTTGAGGAGTTGTAATATACCAATACTTACCTGTATAATTCAGAAGCAATGTGTCACCTTTTACTACACGCAGAACTGCCAATTTAAGATTGGTATCACCATCGTACCTAAACTGTTTCCACAACGTGGCTAGATTGAACTTCTTCAAGGCTTTCCACTTCTTAATGAAGGTTGCCTTAACTGCAATCAAATCCTGTCCAGTAGCTTGTATAGGCTGACCTGCCTTGAGGGTACGCCTAACAACCTGTTTTAGTAGTTCTTCCCCAACATTGCATAGCCACCCAGGTTCCTCAGTTGATAGAAGCCACCAGTTGGGGCCTTGAGTAGGACGCTCTGTATTTGGTTTAATCCAGACAACCTCTCCTGTAACGAAGGGGCGTAGGTCATCCTTCATGACAGCCTTGATCCAGACATCCTCAGTAGCCAAAACTCTCATCAGTTTAGCCTCAGTATAGTTCTGAAACCCGCTTCTTCTGTATCATCCTCAATAACCGCATGTTTATCCTCAGGGGTTATAGGATGACCCGCATCTTCATCGGAGTCAATCGGACCTTCTTTAGATCCACTAACTATAGCTGCCCAATCTTCTTCACTAAAATCGTTATCTGCTACGTACTCAGAAAACTTGGTAATCAGGTGCTCTACCAAATCATCGTAAGCCTCTTCGTTACCCTTAGTCTCACCTTCCGGGGCAGCGAATAAAGCTACCTTACCAGCGGTAATCATCAAGCTATGCTCTAGAAAGTGGGTAGCTATAGAGGGTAGCATATGGGTGATACCTGCTGAAAGCCCACCACTAATCGCCATAGGGCCAACAACCATAGCCGTATGAAGTAGGATAGTCTTCAGAGCAGTTTTCTGGTGATGGGTAATTTTCTGTCCCTTGGCTAGGTTGTACAGACCCTCACCGGCTTCCTTAAATTCATGTACCTCAGCTTTAAGACCTTTAACAAGCCCCTTAGCCTTGTCGGACATAAACGTACCAAAGGACCTGCGTACTTTAGATCCAGGTTTACTGTCCTCACCACTGAAAAACTTTTTCTGTTCTTCGGTGTAATTCTTTGCTACATTTTTAAGTGCTACCCCACCCTTTTTAACAGTCTCAGCACCCTTATCTAAGACTTTCTTGGCATACTTGGAATTTGGGTGTTCCTCAATATACTCTTTTTGTTGCTTAGGTTCCAGTCCTTCAAACCAGGCATCATCTGCCAACACTTGCAATACCTTAATCTTACTCATCTATATAACCTCAGCTTTAAAGTATTCTAGTACCACCACCCCTATAAGTATTCTCCCACATCTCTAAAACTCTATATCCTAGATTACGTAAATACTGAGTTCTTTCACAAGTTTCCTTGTATAGACGTTGAGCCGTTTTATTACTGTGTGGGTGGGGTTTACTTCTAGGTGAATACACATCTGGATTACCATGAAAGCAATCCCCATGAAATTCAAAAATGGTTCGAGTACGGTGATGATAACCATCACACCGTAATCTAGTACCTGGGATTTTGAACTCTTTACCATTCTCCGCATGTTGTACGTTCTTCATCCTACGGGACTTAGCTTCTTTTTGTATCCAATCAATTGCTATTCTAGAATACCTAAGTTTTTTAGTACATAAAGGGCAACCCGATTTAGCGGATACATGATGATTCGGACGTTGGTAAAAAATACCATGTACTGGACACTCTATAGGTATATCCGTTTTCCAGTTGATATAAGTATCTGGAAAATACGTATACCTATCCCCATGCACTCTCTTAGCGTTTTTAATAAATCTAGCCATACCTAAAGACATATTTGAGGCTTGTTGTTTCTTAACGCAATTAGGACACTTGGAATAACCTCTAGCTATATTACTAAATTTTGTATCCCATATAAAGTCGCATACCTCACATTGAAAGGTATGTATTACCGACAATCCACCGGTGTACTTAGATACCAACCTTATACCCTGTGCGTTTTGTTTAAGTAACCTTAAACCCTCACTTTTAGGTGTAGATAAGGATTTAGATATTAAAGATCCAGACGACCTATACCTACATAAAGGACAAGAATGTTTTATTGAACCTAATTTAGTCCAATAAGTTGTCCAATGAATGTGACCACAATCAAGGCACTTCCACTTACATTTGGTTGTAGTATTGACATAGGTGTTTTTATACAATCTAAGCTTACCTGGAAATCTCTCCTCTATTCTAGAGACGATTTCATCTATAGGTATACTCATAATTTTACCCCAACAGGTAATTGGTGGACTATCCATGTGTTGGCATGGCCGGGGAGCTACCCTTTTCGTCCATAGGTTATATATAGGTAGATGGGTTTAACATCGGAAGAGAGAGGAATAAAGCCAAAGCTACGCTGAGAATTCTAGTACCACCACCCCACCACGTATTACCGACACCATAGCTACGGATGTTGGATATTGGGGATAGAGATATACCTACTGTACCTATAGCACCGTAAGCAAGGGCATTGGGATTTTGACTACCATCACCTGAGGATATACCCCGTTTAGCCATCTGCTGTTTAAGTTGCCTACAACTTTCTGTTATAGCACTCTCTAGGGAAGCCGCTAGAGATTCATAGTATTGGCTCCTATCCACATTTAGGGATATTGCTTGACCTGAGAAGTCGAAGGCCTTGGTGCCTTCAACCAGGTACTGAGCACGTAGAGCGGATATAGCAGCAAACTGTAACCAGTAATACTTAATCGGCCCTTGGGCCTTAATCATGGTGAAGGATGTAGGAAAGGCAAAGGCATTGAAAGCATCCTTTCCCATCTTTAGAAAGGTCAAAAGCTCCGACATGCTAAATGCGGAGTCCGGCATCCCATCGGAAGTAGTTCTAGCTTTGTTGACAAGCAACTGCAAGTCCCTAGCGGAGGACAACAGACTAGGTGTGATTACAAAAAAGTCACATGCCTCTTTGTACTCTATAGCCCCATTAGAACCATCGGAGTAGGTCCAGATAGTCGTGTAGGGTTCCAACAATGCTCCAGGTTCCAGGATGCTTGCTGTGTCAAATTCACCCCTAAACTGATAACCATCCGATACTTGTATAGCAGATGCGGAGCAATCAATCGGGGTAAGGGTGGATACATGCGGGTCATTCGCATAGTACACCTGAAACCCAACCTTGTTGTAGTTTATGGGTAGATTAACAACAATGCTGGCTCTAGACCCATACAGTTCAATTGTATCTACAGCCCCAAGTTTGGTATCAGTTAAACCGAGTACCTTAATCTGTTCAGCTACAGTTGTCCTATAACTTCCCTCTACTAAGGTCCACCTTAGTTGGTACGTAGTCCCCATCTCATTTACAGCAAGATAGGTAGGAATATTAACTATTGCTTCTACGACCACTATCTGGTTTAATGGGGTAGGATTTACTACGATGCTAGTAGCAGAACCTGATGAGAAAACTGTACCTAGGTTATCTACCAGATCCCAGGTACAGTTGGGTGTATTGATTACCTGATCTACAGGAACCAAAAAGGTAGTAGTTGCATCAACTGTACTACCTAGAGCTACGTTACCGAGAGAGGTAAATGTACCCATGAGCTTACCTATTAGTTGTTCAGTAGACGGACGATTTTAGCAATATCGTCGTCATCAAATCCCAATCTATCCTTCAAAAGGGCCAGTTTGTCTGTCGTTACATACTTATGCCTATGTTCCTTATCCTCAGGTACCAGAAGTCTGTAGTGGATAACGTAATTGGTACTCTGACGCTCCAGCCTCTTTTTAACCCTGACATCGGATTTGGCCGATAGGATAGCCATAAGCTGCTTAGTGACAGTCTCCACAACCGCATCCAGTTGCTTGGTAGGTTTAAGGGCTACGTGGATTATATCACCCTTAACTGTAACGTTCTGGACCAGCTTGGCATCCAGATTGATTTCACCACGACTTAGCGGGGAGGGAACCCCTGATACTAGGTGAGTGAAGTTTTCAAGGTCAAGCATACCTTCAACCGCAGCAATACCGTTCTTGACATTGGTAAATTCATGCCCAGGCTTGAACTTGGTTGGAACAATCCATTTACTCAAAGTCGTACAGTAGGTATTTAATTCTGCATTCGGGGACACTATACCGGTGAATACAATATAGTACTCGTCATACACAAACCCAGTATCGTCCTTCAAATCAAAGAGTGCAAGGTACTTGGAGAAGTAGAGTGTAGTTAGACCCGCATCATCATCCTTGGTAGTTAGGTAGACATATACATCATGGTCCCCTAAGACCTTTTCTTCATAAAGGCGGGTTGTTATATCCGAGATAATCTCGTCAGTTTGGGTCTGAAAGATTTCAGGTTCATGCTTCTTACCTACGGTATTTAGAAAGTTGTATGCAGTATCCAACTTCTTTTCGATCAACTTACGAGCAGTCGATATATTTTTCCCGATGGCAACTCTAGAACCTTCTCCCTTCAATAGATGGTCAACCTGCAGTTGCAGATTATCTAGGATATCAAGTTTAGCTTGCAGGCTTTCGACTACATCAAAGCTGGTCTTTAACTTGTTCAGGTTTGTAATGAAGATGGGATCAATCTGAGTACCACCTACACCTGAGGATTTCCCCGACCGTCGTATCGTAACAGACCCAGCAGCCGTCTCCATAGAGGCAAATAGTTTAGAGAAGCGTTGCATCAGAGCGTCGTCGTCTTTTACCTGATCGACAATCTTTTTCAACATCTCCTCAACTTCTTCTATGGACCTAACCTTACGGACGGCTACGTCATTAACACTTAAGACTTTAATTGGCATAGCGTTCTTTCAGTTATATCATCACTTAGCGTTCAACTTCGCCTTACGAAGTAGAGCAGTGCGATTCTTCTTGTAGTAGAGTTTGGATTTTTTGGTAGCTGCATTACGAACAGAAGTATTCTTCATCTTCTTAGCGTAATCAAGCCGAGCTTTACGGTGAGTGGTGTCAGTCTTAATACGACGTGGCTTGGATTTCTTTACTGTAATAGGCATCTTTGTATCCTCAAGTTTTTCTATTAAAGATTACTGGTGGTTTAGATATGTCGGTAATAGGACGGTACAAAAGGTTGAAGATTTCAGGTGTTTGTATTAGTCTAGCTGATACATCGTACCCATGTTGGTTTAACCTAGCATCGTTAAACCAATTGGATGCGGTTACTAGCCAGAGCTTACCATATACAGTATCCACCATTACATCATCGGCTGATACCTTAGGTACTGTTGGTCCTACATTTAAACTGACTGGATCAATTCCTTCCAACACTGATCTATCCGCAGTAGCGTTTAGACGTGGGTATTCAACATTCGGTAATTTAGATAAAGCCAACTGAATCTCAAGATGTGTTAGGGTTCCTACAAAAGTCAACCTCACTTTAACTGGACTACCTGTACAATAGTTTAGCAAGGTGTCAAATGTCAAAGGCTGCCAACCGCTACCCCCATCAACTGTCAAGGACCATTGGGTTGAAGGTATTTCCACATCATTATCAAACAACCGGATACACTCAACAGAGTGTGCACCCTTTATTAAAATTAGTGAAAATTCAAGGTAGCCACCCTCAAAAATCTCCATAGTATGTGGATATACATCTTGGTTCAGGGTAGCATTGTACTTTGTTGTGGGGTAGGTACTGTCAATTACTTGCCTATTGGCGTGTTGAGGTGTAAAGCCACCAACCCAACCTGTACCAAAGCATACCCCACATCTACCAGCAAAACCCGCACCTAAGCCAACTTCATCTATGAACTCATCATCACCTACAACTGTTTCACCTACTGGGTCGTCTAATCTAGTAGTGAGGACGTGCTTATCAAAGGAAATGTGAGCACCGTCAATCAACGTATCCGACCCTGCAGGATCTTTACTTGTCCTAGTGCCATACCGTTTAATGGAGACCTTAGTACCTGTAAGTATGGATTGAATGTGATCCTGAGTTGCGTTACCATCCTCATCAAATATAGGTGCGGATTTCGAGGCGTCGTGGCTATCAGAGCAAGTACATCTTACGCCAGAGGTCAAGCGGGTATAAACCACTGTTGGAATACCGTTAATCTTAAGGGCGTTGTCGTACTGTTGCTGGGCTATAGGTGTTATAGCGGCTAGAGTAGCCAACGCAGCATCCACAGTCTGCGTATTTCGCGCAAGTATCTGGGTATTGTGATGAGAGGCAATAGGCATTAGTCTTACCCTTTACTTAATATTTAGAGTACCCTTTATTACCAACTCTTCACCGCTAGCGGTGGTGGCCTTACACTTGATGGTGTAACTGGAGTTTGCTACCCCACCGCCAACCTTTTGCTGTACTAGATTAGCGGCTACTGTAGCACTTCCACTAATCATAGCAGGTACTGTAGCCCCAGTCTTGTCATAGATAGTAACTACAGCAGAAGATATAGTTCCAACATACTCGCTGTAATTGAATCTAATGATGATTAAATCTTCTGGATCCTTGGTGAGGATTCGCATTTTGTTTGACCTCTCAATGGTATAAAAGTGTAGCTGGTAATCATCCGGCGGGTACACTAAAACGGGCTCTGGATGTAGATAATAAATTTCAGGGTCTATCCAAGTGTAGTCCAAGCTAGTTAGATCAACCTCCCAAACAACTGAATAATCCTGTACCTCATAATCAATCTCAGGTAGCTTGGAGTACGAATACGTGTAATCCACTAAGGTGTAGGGTAAGGATGTGTTCTGTACGTAGTACAGTAGGGTGTGCCTGGTAGGTACAAAATCTACTTGCTGATAGACATAAACATAGGCATCAGCAATCTGGAGTGTGTCATATACAGAAGCGTTTGATGACCAGGATACAGCTACCGTATCCAGTATCGCCATAGTATCTTCTACACTAGCGGTATAGAGGTTATTCAAGAAGGAGGCATCTACTATGCTTGTCGTATCTACAACAACATAGTAATAGAATGTGCTAACATGGAAATCACCCGTTATAGCCTGGGTATCCACACAATCCACATTACTAATACCACTGTAGATCACATCCTCTGTTAGGGATATAATATCCACCACTTCTGAATTAAACTCACCTAATACACCTATGGATTCATCAACCAATGTTGAGTCATCCACTGTGGAAGTTAAGGTGTTGATACCATCTTGTTCATCTATAATGCCTATAATATCAGAGGCAGAAATATCTAATGCACCTTGCGGTAAGTAGTCATCAGAAATTAAAGTTGAGTCACCTATTCCTACAGAACCAATCTTAGAACCAATCTGACCATCAATTATTGTACTGGAATCCGATGCTACAGAGTTGGTAATCCTATCTCCAGTTTGAACATCTGTAATCGTTTGTGGATCTTCAACGGTTGATTCCTTGATTAGCAAACCTGTCTGACTATCATCGGCTACTGTAATATCAGTACCCTCACTAGTTAGATTACGTGTTCCTATCTGTGAATCGGCAAGCGTTTGTGAATCGGCATTGGTAGAATTAAAGGATGCTTGACTAGTCTGTGCATCTTCAACACTTAAGGTGTCAGAGGTACTAGAGTTGGCATCTACCCGTGTGTCAGAAGTATCTGTAATAGCCTGTGAATCAGTAGAAGCTGAGTTGAAATCTACTCTGGTAACTGAGGAGTCACTAATAACAACCGTATCAATAACGTTGGATCCTACTGCATTCTGAGGTACTTGACTATCCGTAATATTGGATGTATCGGAAGCTATGGATACCACAGAATTCTGAACTATCTGACTATCTGTAATAATCTGACCATCAACTATAGTAGAATTAAAATCTACTCTAGTGGTAGCACTGTCGGATACAACTAGGGTGTCAATACCTACTGAGTTGAAATGTACATTGGTACCGGCAGAATCAGTAATCGCTTGACTATCAGAAGCCACAGATGTAGTAATCCTATCTCCAGTCTGACTATCCGTAATCGGAGTAGAATCACTACCTATTGAATTGAAATTAGCTTGTGACGTCTGACTATCCGTGATGGCTTGACTATCCGTAGCAGCAGATGTTGTTACCCTATCTCCAGTTTGACTATCCGTGAGGGCCTGGGAGTCAGTATTAGCAGAGTTGAAATCAACTCTGGAAGTTTGACCATCTGTTATGGATTGAATATCCGTAGCTACTGAGTTGAAATCAACTCTGGAAGTTTGACCATCTGTTATGGATTGATAGTCTGTAACAGTTGAATCCAACCCTGTTGAATAGTTTGCACCGTCAGTAATACCTTGACTATCAGTAGCCGTGGAGTTGAGGTTGGCCTGAGAGGATTGACTGTCACTTATAGCTTGGGAGTCATCAGCAACAGATGTAGTAGTCCTATCTCCAATCTGACTGTCGGTGATGGCCTGAGAGTCTACGACACTTGATGTAATCGAACCATCCCAGGTTTGACTATCTGTGATAGGCTGACTGTCCACACCTGTTACATTGTAAGTCCCAGTCGTATTCTGAGCATCTGTGACTGCTTGACTATCAAGTGTAGCAGAGTTGAAAGTGGCTTGAGATACTTGACTGTCAGACAGGGATTGGTTATCTGTAGCTGCGGAGTTGAAATTGGCCTGGGATGCTTGGCTATCAGTAATGTCCTGTGAATCAGTTGTATTGGAGTTGAAATCAACTATAGATGTTTGACTATCCATAACTGCCTGAGAGTCCGTAACAGTAGATGTGGTAGCCCTATCTCCAGTCTGACTATCTGTGACTGATTGACTATCTGACCCTATAGAATTAAAGTTGGCTTGGGATGTTTGACTATCCGTAACTGCTTGAGAGTCCGTTGCATCGGAGGTTGTTGTTCTAACAGGATTCTGAATGTCAGTAATGGCTTGAGAGTCGATAGATGAGGAATTGAAATCCACTCTAGAAGCTTGACTGTCATCAATAGCTAAAACGTCATTAACCGTAGAGTAATTGGACCCTGAGAAGTCCTGAGAATCCACTAAGCCAAGAGAATCCTGTATATCGGAGTTGAAAGAACCCTGAGACGCTTGATTGTCGGTAATAGCCTGGGAGTCAGTCCCAACTACGTTGTAGGTACCAGTAGTAACCTGAGAGTCATTAATAGATTGACTATCAGTAGCAGCAGATGTTGTTACACTATCTCCAGTTTGACTATCGGTAATTGCTTGACTATCTGTACCTGATGAGTTGAAATCAACCCGAGAAGTTTGTTCATCGGTGATAGCTTGAGAATCGGTACCAACTACGTTGTAAGTTCCAGTCGTATCCTGAGCATCCGTAATAGATTGAGAGTCAGTGGCAGTAGAAGCAGTTACTCTATCTCCTGTCTGACTATCAGACAGGGATTGGTTATCAATACCTACTACATTGTAAGTTCCAGTTGTAACCTGAGCATCGGATAGAGTTAAAGTATCCGTTGCAGTGGAATTAAAATCTACTCTAGAGGACTGACTATCTGTAATAGCAACAGAATCAGAGGATGTAGAGTTGAAATCAACCCTAGAGGTTTGTGTGTCAGTAATAGCCTGGGAATCAGTATTATCGGAGTTGAGATTGGCTTGAGATGTTTGACTGTCTGTAATGGCCTGAGAGTCTATTGTAGTGGAATTGAAATCCACTCTAGAAGTTTGACCGTCAGTGATGGCTTGACTATCCGTAGCTGCGGAATTGAAATCAACCCTAGAGGTTTGTGTGTCAGTAATAGCCTGGGAATCAGTGGTAGCAGAGGTTGTAGTTCTATCCCCTGTCTGACTATCGGTTATGGAATGACTATCGGTAGCTGAGGAGTTGAAGTCGGCTTGGGATGTTTGAGCATCCGATACGGAAGTAGAATCCGTAGCAGTGGAATTAAGGTTGGCTTGGGATGATTGACTATCTGTGACTGCTTGGCTATCTGCAGCAACAGCGGTAGTAGTCCTATCTCCTGTTTGGCTATCAGTAATTGCTTGGGAATCGGTATTAGCAGAGTTGAAATCTACTCTAGAGGACTGACTGTCTGTAATCGCTTGACTATCCGTGTTGCTAACGGTTATCAGATTCCCTGTATCTTGTACGTCCGTAATAGCAACAGAGTCATCAGCAGCAGAGGTTGTAGTCCTGACAGGATCTTGGCTATCAGTGAGGGCTTGAGAGTCTGTAGCAGAGGATACTAGGGTTTTAAGAGAATCCTGACTATCTGTGATAGACTGAGAATCAGTAGTTGATGAGTTTAGATTTACTTGTGTAGTCTGACCATCTGTAACTACTTGACTGTCAGTCCCAACTACATTGTAGGTACCAGTAGCAGTCTGACCATCAGTAATTGCAACGGAATCAGTAGCAAAAGAGGTAGTAGTTCTATCTCCTGTTTGGTTGTCTGTGATAGATTGAGTATCGGTACCGACTACATTGTAAGTTCCAGTCGTAGATTGTATATCCGTGATGCCTTGACTATCAGTTCCAATAGAGTTGATTTCAACTCTAGAGGTTTGCGTGTCAGTAATAGCCTGGGAGTCAATTCCAACTACGTTGTAATTTCCAGTCGTGGTTTGAGTATCGGTTACTGATTGAGAGTCATCAGCAGCAGAGGTTGTAGTCCTGACAGGATCTTGACTATCGGTAAGAGCTTGAGAATCAGTAGTTGATGAGTTGAAGTTGGCCTGGGATGCTTGACTATCAGATATTGCCTGGGAGTCAGTCCCAACTACGTTGTAGGTACCGGTTGTTGTCTGACCATCAGTAATTGCTTGACTATCCGTAGCTACGGATGTGGTAGTCCTGACAGGATCTTGGCTATCCGTAATTGCTTGTGAGTCTGTACCAGATACAACATAGGTACCAGTTGTTGTCTGGGTGTCAGTAATAGCAACGGAATCTGTAGCATCAGACGTTGTAGTCCTAACAGGAGATTGAGAATCTGTGATGGCCTGAGAGTCATTATTAGCTGAATTGAAATCAACCCTAGAAGTTTGACTATCGGTAACTGCTTGACTATCCGTACCTACTACATTGTAGGTACCAGTCGTGGTTTGATTATCGGTTACAGATTGAGAGTCATCAGCAGCAGAGGTTGTAGTCCTAACGGAGTCTTGACTGTCTGTTATAGATTGAGAGTCCGTATTAGCAGAGTTGAAGTTGGCTTGGGATGATTGGCTATCAGATATTGCTTGGGAGTCAGTACCAACTACGTTGTAAGTTCCAGTCGGTGACTGTGAGTCCGTAATAGCAACGGAATCAGTAGCAGAAGAGGTGGTAGTCCTAACAGGAGACTGACTATCAGATATTGCTTGACTATCGGTACCAACTACGTTGTAAGTTCCAGTCGTACTTTGAACATCGGAAATCGAGATAGAATCATCACATACAGAAAAGAAAACTCTAAATCTATTGGCCTCAGCTACAATGTAACTATATGAGTTGGATAATTCACCCGTATTAGCATGGGTCGTACCTCCAGAAGCCGGTGTTATTGTAGCAGTACCTACAACACTTGAACCCTCTCCTATAGGCTGTTGACCAAATCCATAATTGTACCCATAATTTATAGCCGCTACATGGGATATTCTATCTGAGTCTTTAGTATCTGTAAAAGTAGCGGATAGTGTTCTAGATGAGCCACTACCCCAAGATATATAATACTCTGCACCCAATATTTGATTGGAACCAATCAAATTGAATCCAGTTCCAGCAGCCAATGTACCTGTTCCAGGATCTGTATAACCAACATCCTGTTCACCCCCAAATACAACCTTTGAGTTTGCTGTTGATGCAGTATTTCCAGATGCTATACTATCTGTACCTGTACCAACAGCATTCTGGGAGGCAGACTGAAACAGGACGTTATTTATATTTTTTGGACCAAAAATTTCTATAACTCTAAGTCTACGATATGAAACCAATCCAGTAAACGTCGCTACTACACTACAAGTTCCGGCATTTAAGGGTCCACCCAAATAAAGTTGGCCGGATTTATCTGCGGTTGTGTTTCTAGTCGCAGAAGTAGTTCTTATACCTGCAGTTCCTCCTTGATGGTTAACTACAACGTTGACTGTTTCTACTACTCCACCCCAACCTACTAAAATAGCTAGTATACTACCTTGAGTTACATTGGAGTCAAGGGTAAGAGAAATAGTAGTATCCGCACCTACGTCATCTACATTGTATTTATCCTGTAGGATAGTTATACCTAGATTTATATGAGATGAAGAGTTTACTATGGTTGGTGCTGAACCCCTTAATACACCAGAGGTATCATGATCTAAGGGGTGAGGTGCAAAACCTTCTACATATGAATCTGTAGAAATTAATACACCTGATGTTTCATGTGTTAGGTTACTACTTTCTAGTAGTAGTTTAGTGGTCCCATCCTCTAACAACAGGAAGCTGGTCCCATCTTCCAGTAAGAGGCGGTCAATTGCCATAAGATTTAACTCCAGTTACCCAGGGTATTAGTAGCGTCAGGTGCTATTCTGACAGCCCTAAAGTAGCTACCTGCTTTAACTACGGCTGCGGTAGCTGTAACAAGGGCAATGGATGGGATAACAGTACCTGATGCGGTAACATTAAAAGTCCCTCTAACTCTAAAACCTACGGCTGTACCTGTAGCAGCCGTAACAGTGTTTGTGGTGAAGGCTGATCCACCCTGAACAAATGCACCACCCTGAGCAGCCGCTGTTGCGGTTGTAGTAGCATCTATACCTACTGAGGACATTAACTGACTACCTCGAGTAGCAGTACCTGCCAAGGAGAATGCACCGTTACCAGATGTACTCGACATACCTGTGATATGAACCATACACTCGAACAGGTAGGTTCCCGTAGGTAGAGTAACTGCACCGTTTGTAGATGCATTGAACAGCTTCTGAACTCCAGTGGTGCTGGTTAATGTATAATCTGCGGTAAGCTTGCAAAATACTCCAGCTCTAATCTGGGAAGCTGTGGCCTTTTTGCTTGTTGCCGTTCCATCCGAAAGTGGGAATTCCTCCACTCCATCTAAGTAACTGGCAGCAGATAGTAGACTAACTTTGGTATCAGCCATGGATTATGCCCCAAGTGCAGTGTAGGTCAAGGAGGAGCAAGAAACGGTATCACCCGCTGATACCACTAGACCATTAGTCATAGCAACGTCCCCGGTGAAGGTGCCATTACCCGATAGTGTACCGGTATGTACCTTATCTACGGTAACAGTAGTACCTGTAATGTGAACAACTCTAGCACCTGTAGCTATACCTGTACCACTAACCAACATACCAGCAACAATACCTGTACCAGAACCTACTGTAATGGTAGGAGTACCGGAGGTACCTGAAATTGTGGGTGTAACGGTAAGTGCCACTTCACAGTGGATAACCACCGTACCACCAGAAGTCTCTAAGGTAGCCGTTGCTACAGCAGAAGCATTACCCGCAGCATTAGTATCGGCTGTAATAGTGTTTGCTGTTGCGGTACCACCAGAAGATGCAGCGAAAGCAGTGGATGATAGGGCTAGGTTAGCAACTGAGGTACCCGGTGACCCTACTGAACCCGCTAAACGAAATCTTAAGCGCCCAGATGTACCTATTAGGGCCGTAACCGCGTCCGTAGCAGCATTACGGGCAGCAGTAGAGTGTGTTGTCGACATAATGCTATACTCCTTCTTGTATCGCTACAGAATCTGCGTAATTTTGGGCTATTACAGCGGTATCCCATACATTCCTCTGTACTGCACCATCAGAATAGGTTCTAATTGTAATCAACCCTATAACCTGAACAGTTGAGGTAATCAATGGCTCGCTAGGAGTTAAGCTGTCCGACATTTAAACTCTCCTCGAATTCCCTACTAGCTGATGTAAATTTTTCAAAATCTTCTTTACTAACAAACCCTATTAGCTGATGGGTTTCAGCTAATCCTGTATCCTTCCTAATAATCTCCACAGTCATACAAACTTGACCCATATTACCACCGATAGGTGCGCTCATGTAATCTCCATCTATATGTTTAAGGTAGTCGGGGTAGTGGATTTGAGCCCACTACCCCTATCAAAAATTTACTTCGAGGGTGTTGCTGGCTTTACTTCCACCAGTGAATCGGCCTTGAAATACCTTTGATGAGATTCACCCTCATCATTCTTGTAATCTACTAGGTAGCTAACATCATTAGCTACGATAGCGGCCGATACAATTTTACCCTTTAGATTGGGTTGGGGAAATTCAACCTCAGTACCCGGAACGAGCAGTGACATAACAGTGTCCTTATTAGTCAGTTAGATTAGGTTAAAGTGGAGGTGTAGGTGACGTTGAGGACGTCGGTATTGACAACTACGCGGTCACCACCCGTGAATAGACCAGCAGATACTAGGATACCAGTAGTGCCATCCTTAGTGTTGTTGGTTGAGATCAAGCAACCCTTAACTGTACCACCATTGGAGAAGGTAAAGGAGGTAGCAGTCGAAGCCTTAGAACCGGCGGCAGCAGCATTCCAAGCGATAGCAACGCGAGTACCAGAGCTGTAGTTTGGTGCATTGGTCGCACCGCATTCTGTCCATGTGGCATGGGATGACTGTGTATCACCAACAACCGGGACGGATGCATAGGATACAGACGAAATCAGACCCATATACAGAGCTGCCGTGTAAGCAGAACCTGCATAAAACTTGTCTAGGATTTCATTCTTACCTAGCGTCATTACGGTGTTGTCAATGGTATCTTCCCATTTCAGATTACCATCTTTGTCGAAACATTGAACGTCGAAGCGACCATGAATGGACATACCATCCAAAGCCATACCCTGTCCTACTACCTGAGCGACAGCGGTGTCAGCCAAGGCGGTGGAATCACTACCTGAATTATTTTGCATATCAGTTCCTATTTGAGACCTAAGAATTTCACCACTGTTAAGAGCTTCTTAACCAGGGTACCGAAAGTATTTGGAGTAGTAGCATTGGCTAGGTTATGATTCCAAACCGCTGTAGCATTCTCCATTGAAGATGGTGATGTTGAATTTAAGATACTATTTACTACCAACACTAATGCGCTGGATAGATTACCCCCATTTGCCGACATTAATGCTACATCTAAAGTGAACCAACCCAGATTATTTGTAATTCCATTAATCTGCCATTTCTGGAATTTACCTGCATCCCACTTATCCTGTATGAATAGAGTGGAACCTACAGGAACTAGATCAAAGTAGTTTGTTAAATCCATACCTCCTTTAGTAATGTCATCCAGATACAAATGTGTTGCCAAACTCTGTGTTGCGTGGTTCCATCTAAGCTTACCCTTTCCAGGGTCAGATGCTGTTGTACTACCATTGAAATCGTAATCCAAAGGTACGGCAAAAGCACCGGTAGCAGAAGTTAGGGTCCTAGACATGTAAAGCCATACCGCTTCCGCTATGTCATCCTTTGTTAGTGTAGTTCCTCCACCACCTCCTGTAGCAACTGTGATAGCTTGCAGGGGTTGGGAGTAGTTTATCCTAACCACCCAATCACCAAGTGGATTGATAAAAGGGTCACCACCGCCATCAACTAGAAGGATACCACCTGTCACATTCAGTGTATGGTTAGCCTCTTGAGGCCTTACTCTCCAACCATTCAGTAGAAATAAATAGACAGGTATGAATTGGCCTGGACTTGTTTCGTTTCCACCAACGTAATCAAACGTTGGGGCGTACTTGGAGTTGTCATCTATCAATAGCCAATCAACCCATCTGCCCCAAAAGTCTGGTATTGACAGTGTAGTAGTCCCCGCAGATAGGGTGGCTATTTTATTAGGTCCATCAAAACTGATAGCCACTGTTTATCCTTTATGCGTAAGCTCTGTCTGTTTCTGCCGTTAGTGCAATAGAGATAGACTTGGAGTTTGTTATGACTCCAGTTGCTACAACAGGTTTGGCCTTACCATAACCCGGGTTACCTGCCACAATGGTAACGTTGGCATCCGTATTTCCAGTTCTACCACCTTGCACGTTACCTGTGTAGTCGAAGGTAAAGGATATAGTGGCACCAGAGATTGTACCGGCAATTGGGTTACCGCTTGCGTCATTCACTGTAACCGCATCCTCAGTCTCATAGTTACCCGCAGGGTTGGTAGTGAAGTACATACGATAATAGCCGGTACCACCAGTTGTTAGGTTGCTGTTGCAATTCAGAGTACCTGCAGACAAGGATGGGTAATCCCTAACATTACCTGAATTGTCATAGGATGTAAAGGAGTTGATATCCGAGGAAGCCGTACCCATCAACGTTACACCTGTACCACCTCCATTGGGGTTGGTTGGTGTATAGAAACCCGCCTTGAGTGCTGCACCCACAAAGTTTAGCAGCAGTGATGCGGTCTTGCCTGTCACAGAACCAGCAGAGGCTAGGCCATTGATGTTGGAGTTTTGTCTAAGTAGGTACTGAATCTTGGTGTATATCTGCTTTAGTGATGCGGATATGGGTACCAATCTCTGCAAAGTGAAGGAGGCACCAGAAGCAATGCCCAATAATCCACTAGTTAGAGGAACTGAGGATGCCGAACCACCACTACCCGCAATCGTATATACACCCTTCGCGGCACCATTATGAATGGTTAGAGTACCACCGTAGTAGTCTGCAATAACGATGCCAGCAGCCGCAGTAGTCATTGTCGTTGCAGCAGAGGCACCGGCACCATCAACGCCAGAATGAGTACCTACATCTATAACGATGCCAAAGGATCTAGGTGTTCCAACTAAGTCAATATCCTTCTGGAAAGCGGAGGGGAAAAACTTGGGGTTGATGCTAGTGTAAGGTGCCGTACCAATGGAAGCATCTGCTACCGTAATATCGAGGTCGTTTTCGTTTGAGAGTAGCAGGTTGACTAGATAGGCACCCGTTGCAGTTTTACCTGTATCTGCCAGTATGGAGTCCTTGTACTTCTTGTACTCCTCACGTACATAACCTTTCAAGAAGGTGCGAGTGTCAAACGTTGTGGTTGTAACATCTGCCGCCGCATCACCGTACACCTGAACGCCTTGGTTGGCCGCATCATCATATATGAAGTCGACCGGAGCTCCCGTTGAAGTTGTCTGATAGTACAGTTGGCTACCTACCGAGACTGAACCAAGGGATACCACACCTGCGTACTGGCGAGCCAAAACACCGCCTGAGTTGTACTCAGACCAACCACCGTCCCTCATGTAACCACGAGAGGCGTTGGAATCCACAACGCTAAACTTCCACCCATTGTACGTAACACCATCTGTACCCATCAAGTATTGACCAGACAGTACGTCCAGAGCGTAGAAAGGGAAGGGGAATTCGTTGTACTCAGGCAATGTCCATAGGTCGATAAACTTGGAGTATAGAGCCTGCCAACTGACACCATCCTTCGCTACAAGGTTACCTGCAACGTTGAGGGTAACAATCAACCCGCTCACATCTACTGTAAGTTCGGTTCCTACATTCAAACCCGATTTGTTTGTAATCTTTGCCATTAGCTCACCTTCTCAACGTCAATGGAGTAGTTAGAATTAAAGTATCTCAAGCCTTCATTACCTAGTGGTATCGGAGCAAAATCAGGGAAGAAGCTTCTATCTCCTAGTGTTATTGGAAAGTTGTCCTCATGAAGGGTTCCAATAAACTTGTTGTCTGTAGAAGCTATTATCTTGAATCTCATTGGAAGAGCCTCATGGTGCATATGACCTATCAAACTCCTGCACTACAGGTATAGAAGCATTGACAGGTAGCAAGGTGTAATTTCTTATGTAACGAGGTTTGTAGCCCGCCTTGAATATACCTATATCTACAGCACCTATGGCTGATATGGAGTAGGTGTACTCAAAAGTAGTACCTGCATTGTTGTTGACATCAATTCTCTCTACAGAAGTACCAGCATTCAACACTACAATATCGGATCCAGTCTGTAACCCTGTCAGTGTTAGGGTAGGTGTAGCATATGGGTACTTCTTGGTAGTGTCTGTATTGGTAAATACCCTTAGAGCCGAAACATAGGAAGTAGCCGCAGGCATAAACACGTCGTTGTTTGTAGCTACGATGGTAGATCTAGTAGTAGCTCCTGAGAAGATGGTGTTGGTAGTAATCCAAGTCCCAGTAACACTAGATACTATCAAAGTACCTATGCCAGCGCCTTCTTCCAAAACTTCATCTAGAACCATTGTAGCTGTAGGTGAGGATGAAGCATTAGCCAAGGTCTCACCAACTACAAAGGTTGTTGATCTACCGGTGTATTTGACTGCAAGCCTAGCTGTTAGCCTAAATTTGATACGGAATCCTAGGGTAGCATTCAACCCAGTCTCAGCCGAAATCAGATCAGGACGTAGCGTCAAACGTGTCCAACTGCCAGAGTAACCAGAACCCTTATCTATATCGTATTCAATCAGAACCGCCATACCGTAATTGACGTTGGAGGCAGAGCTTAAATCAACCTCATGTACAATGGGCATCAAGCTGTCAAAGGAAGTAACTCCAGTAATCAAGTGCGGCCACTCTATAGTACAACTGTCTCCCGGTGCTTGTAGGTACAATTTACCGGAGTTGTCAAAGTAGGCACTACCTGACAATGTGTAGGGTTTGACAGCTTTAGATGATCCTACCATCATAAGATGCAAACAACCTTTACCCGTAGCACCAAACGTCATCTCATGGAACATTGCATCATATACAGCCGCAGATGCTATAGGCAAACCATCTACTGTTGGCTGGGTACTGAGGTTCCATGCTGTACCACCCTGCACTCTGCCACTTCTAGCTCCAAATACCCCTTTGTATTGAGCATCTAGGATTTGAGAAGCCCAAGCAAATCTACTCCTATTACTACGACAATTTTGCAGCTTTAGGGTTTTGGAACTGTTGAGTGTAGTAGCAGAGTCACCATATAGACCAGCGACATAACTTCTAATGTTGTAGAAATCACAATTATGGAAATACACCTCGTAAGCAGGGGAATCAACGAAAGGAATACCCAATGCCCCATTGAAGTAGACGGTTGAATCTTTGACAGTTACTTTAGATGACCCACTCAAGCACTGTAATGCGGTGGAGTGACATGGACTCGCAACTGCTATAGGTTGATAGTTATCCAACACCACATTAGAGGATGAGGATGCTACGTACAGCAAACCATCTGCACCTGGAGCTTCATTTGAGTAGATTTGATTACCGTCACTTATGGTAAAATTAGCAACTGTCCCAAGATGGGCGTGATACCACATGGCACCTGTTGCCATTGTATAGTTTAGCTCTATACCCGACCCAGTTTCTTCAAAATTCCACCCAACAACACCGTTACCAGACGGTTGAGTTTGAGGACAAACAAAGGATTGCAAGGTCGTATTGACCAGCATAGGTGGCGGAACATCTGTACCCAAGGTTACCATTGGACGAGCGACATACGCCAAGGTACCCATTTTAGACCAAGTTAGCGAAGCCGTTGTATCACCCGCTGTTGCGGTAAATTGTACGCTAACCCTCTGCCAAGCATGTGTTAGGGTAACTACCGTAGTAGCAGAACCTAAGGTCAGAGTAACAGTACCTAAATTAACACCCAACTGTGGCTGTGCTGCGGCTACATACAAGGAGAAGACGTAAGTTCCACCTATACCTAACGTGATGAGTTGGGAATTGGTCGCACCTGCTGCCGTAGTCAGTATGGAACAGGCTGTTGATGTAACGGTACCTCCGAATAGTAGGTCAGTAGGACCAGTTGCTGCCGCGGCTGTTACAGTACAGTTGGTATTAGACCAAGGTGCAGTAGCCATTGTCTGGTTCTGCAATAGATTGTTTTGTATGATGCGCGGGAACTGAGCTATACCTGCAACTTCTGGAGATTCCCAATAGGAGTAGAATTGAAGCGTTAGGGACGTGAATGTACCTACATGCGGTACATTTAGCGTAATCTGCGTATCACTATCTACAGAGCTTATAACGGCATCTAAGCCTAAGGATGCACCAAATACGGTCATACCCGCTTTAAGACCAAAATAAACCGTACTGGACACCTGAGTAATTGTACCTGTCAAGGGTAGTGACAGGACAACTAGGTTGTAATCCCTAATTTCGGATACCACAGTACCGGCTTGGATACCCGTACCTGACACAGGCATACCAACTTGAATACCTAAAGCCCATGCGTCAGAGGTACCTGGTGTAGTGACAAACCTCAATATATTTGTACCATTTACCCCGGTAGCCACTGTAGTAGTTAGAGCTCGGTTGAAGTTGGCGGCCGTAGTTACAGTGTATTGACCCGAAGTACCTGAACAAGTTAGGGTGAAATCCTTGCCCGGCTTACGGAGTTTGTAGTAGTAGGTGGTGCCAGGTACCACCTTGGAATCCTGCCACGTTATACGAGCAGCCGTAGCAGTAGTTGCGACTAGATTACTGCCACTAGGTGTAAAGCCAGAGGAAGTTGACCTATAAATCTGCCAAGTGTGTCTATATACAGCAGGTGTTCTACCCGTCATGCTGAACAGGGCATTGGCATCCGTAACAAACGTGGTACCGTTAGTTATACTTGATACTCTTACTCCAGAAGTCATGCCATTACCAGCCGGTATCAAACCTGCTGTAGAAGCAAAACCTACTTGATCCAAAATAGTTCCGGGCTGCAACCTTGCTGTAGATGTGCATGTGCAGGTTGAGGAACCCGCTGTTGTTGCCATAGCAGCAATTGCGGTGGGAGCAGTAGTAAAGGAAGGAACCATGTTTTCCCATACTAGATTCAGGTATAACCCAGCAAAGTTGTCTTTATAGGTTGTCCAAGTAGGTGTGGCAGCAGTAATGTCTGAGGTATAGCAAACCCTACAAGTGAGGGTAGATACAACCATTACGGCATTGCCATTGCATTGCATACCTAACCATGAAGTGTTCTCTGGGAGGTACTTCAAAGCTGACCAGGTTATACCATCCGTAGAGGTAGCGCAATACCTACTAAAGTTGGATGCTGTTGCCGCAGCATATGAGGTTTCAACTACCCCTGAAAGGATTACAAATACGGTGCCTGTCCATACAATTTTCTGCCATAGACCGTAACCTGCTGGCAAGGTAGGTGCTGTCGAAGCTGTCCAGGCAACACCATCGGTTGAATAGGCTGTAGGACCGTTGGTAGCAGAGCCTGAGATGCAAACAAACTTGCTTGACCCGTAAGCAATGTCTTGCCACAGGGAAGATGCCAATGCACCACCTGCTGTCCATGTACTACCATTCGTAGTGTAGGATGTAGCGGTTGATGCAGTACCACCACCTGAAATGGCTACAATACGACCCGCACCGTTACCTACAACAGCTTGCCATGAAGCGGAGGCTAGAGCACCACCTGCTGTCCATGTAAAACCATCTGCGGAGTACATGGAAGTAGTACCTACGGTAGTTGTATTCGTACCACCCACAACTACAAACTTGTTGGTCGCAATACCGTTATCGAATGCTATTCCACCTCTCCACCATACTACAGTTGGGGCTGTTAAAGTCTGAGTCCAGTTGATACCATCTGAGGATACTGCAAATACTACGCCTGCGGCTGCTACAGTACCAGTCTGGGCAGCACTGATGGCATAGAATTTGTTGATAGATCCACCTGCAAATATGACTCTCCACCAAGGGGTGGCTGAGTATGGCAATGTACCCATTGTCCAGGTAGCACCATCATCAGAGGATACTGCAGATATACCTGTAGTACCAAACATTGCCACCCAGACACTGTTGCCATATGCCAGAGAGGGTGAAGCTGCTGTATTAGCGAAAGGATTTACACCAAACAACCTAGGAGCATGGTCGTTCTCATCAACTCCTTTGAATGCGGCACATACTGCAAACCCATCTGCATAGCCAGTAGTGTCATCTAGATTGTGCTGGTAGTAGGTACGAGTTTTGTACCAATACTGTGTCTCTTCTGCCAATTCTGTCTCAGCTACTGGATCGTAATAGCTCTTATGAGTATTGGCAAAGGAGTAACCCTCATTGAAGATGCCATTACGTGATTTAGGTGAGGTTATAGTGACATTAAAGGCATTCAAAAATGTCCCAACGTTTAGGTTGATTGCAACCAACCCGGTTACGTTGACGGTATCACCTGCTGTGAATGAACCTACAGCAGCCTCCTGCAACCTATTGCGTTGAGATATACCTAACCTAATCACCTTGCAATTGTTGATGGTTACGTTGTTGGAGTAGGCAGTAGCAATGCAGGTATTTCCCTGTACGGCATTTGCAGCGTTGCCCCCATAGGCGTGACCACCATAGGCAAAGACACAGTTGTCAAACACAGCACCGGATACGTAAGCGTACTGGCAAGCGGTAAAGGTTGATAGAGTAGCCGGTGTACTCGACTGCGTGAATCTATAATCCCTGTCAACCCAGTTACCGTAATAGGTGTAGGCTACGTTAGATGACGTAGTGTGAGCAGCCTTTGACATTGTTAGGGAGGTAGCGGATGCCACTGTATCAACTACTGAGGCTCTAATACCGGTACCTGTAATCAACACACCCGGTCTAATAGCAGTGGATGACGGTATAGTTACTGCGGTAAGGGTTGCAGTGCATGAACCGGTGGCACCTAGAGCAGTAGCTGCTGTAAGATAGCTTACAACAGGTGGTGCGCCAAACCCACAATTCAGCAGAGATAGGGTGTAGCATTCTGATACATAGGGAGCGTAGCAGAACCCGACGTTGTTGAAATATACTAAACCAGCCTGGGTATAGTTGGCATAGGATTCACCGAACAGGCAAGTATCAAAGCTGAATCTACCGGCATTGGTACCCACAAAGTAGCACGGCAAATCCGTACCTCCCCAACCTGTATTGCGATTCGCTGCGGACGTATAGTCCGTAAGCATAATGTTGGGTACTTTGATACGAGCACCATTCACGGGTATCTTACCGTGAACCCCATCGCCAAACTTGAGAGTTGTGGAGTACTGGCAGTAGATGGATGGAATGGCTATACCATCTAGAGCTGAATACAATGTACCACCTGTACCCGTGGCAACTACACTACAGATCAGAGTTGTACTATCTACCACAGACTCGACAATGGCATTTGTGTTTAGAGAGATACCCACCCCTGATACTACCAGCTTGTACCCAGGCTTGACACCAGAGGTACTATCGCATTTAAGTACAGTGGAGTTGCCGACTAGAGATACGTTTGTCAGAACTACATAAGCTGATTTCCCAACGTCCGAATTCTGGGTAAAGCAGGAGCCACCTTCACCTTTGCCAACCCCTCTCATGCCATTACGCATAGGGCTAAAACGTTGATGGGGCTGGTATCCTGTTATATTGACCCAAATTTCATAGACATTGGTACCGTTGCCAGTTTCAACCCACAATGCGGGTATGTAGTTACCTCTACTGTACGGAGACGTAAAGGTTTGATCCGCAGCTCCTGTTGATGTACCTACCACAATAAAGTCACCAACAGCTTCAACAGACCCTAGTCCGCTTGAAGGTGTAATAGATTGCAATGCAGCAGTAGCATTGGCTCTAGCCGTGGCAAACGTTATAGGCGTACTCGTAGAACTATTGACAATCGACACCTTACCGTTTGCCAGTGTTATGGCATTCCAGCCCCGGTTTTGGTCGGTATTTACAGTCATTACCGCACCATCTGATATGGTCAGGGTATCAACCGCTGTTTTCCATACAGTAGGTGCCCATATTATCTTAGTCCAAGCACCCGAAGCACAGGTAAAGGTGTACCAAGTAATACCGTCTGTCGAGAATATACCCGTAGTGGAGGATTGTGACCCAGCAATAAAGAGCTGATTACCCCGCAAGGATGACCTACCTCCAGCCAGGGCTTTCCAGTTGGCAGAAGGTACGGTTGAAGCATTCCATGTGACCCCATTATCAGTAGAGTAGGCACCCTGGGTACCAGATGAAGCTAGTGCTACCCAGGTACCGTTTGTACCACCTGTAATGTAGGCCAAGCTTGCCCAAGCCGCAGTGGAAGGTAGCACAGCAGCTTGGTTTGTCCATGACGTGCCATCCGTAGATGTCAATATATTGGAGCCACCTGAGCCAATTAGGATAAACTTGCCATTGAAATACTCTACGTCTGTCCAAGTACCTGACACAGGTAGAGTAACTGCATTCCATGTATTACCGTTATCCGATGAATAAGCAGCAGATGTTGTACCAGTTGCGATAGCGACGAAGTTGCCATTGCCAAAGGCACATAGGTTCCAAGTCGTACTTGATGGTAGCGTCTTGGTCTCCCAAGGCACCTGATTGATGATAGACATACGGCAAGAGGTCGTGGAACCGCTATTCACTGATACAAAGTAGCCGTTTCCATAGGCCAATTGCCCCCATGACGTACCTGAGGGCACAGATCCATAAGCTAACCAAGCTGTAGTTCCATTATCCAACGTTATATTGGATACTCCGGATGAAGCCAACGCTACAGCAAACCCATCACCGAAAGCCAACCCATTCCATGTCAAAGATGCAGTTAGAGTGGATGTTGTCCAAGTGAGGTTGCCGATAGGAGACCTAAATCCTGATGCTGATCCTGATTGTACGCCTACAAATGAGAAGCCAATCTCATCAGCATTTAGGTTTGTAGTTATAGTTTGTGCGGTCATTTAAAACCTTCAGGTAGGAAGTTTCCTATATCTCTCACAATCAACATTTGTACAGAAGCGGTTTTCATCATCTGCCAATCTCAACTCCAGTGAGTGTATTCTATCCTTCATCTCCAATATGGTAGATACTAGAGAGCGGTTTTCAGAATCCCTTTGCTCAAGTTTACTCTCCTTGTCTATCAACTTGGCTTCCATCTTCCTCATTGATTGCTCTACGTAATCCAACTTCTCTACGCGAGTTCGTAACTTGACAGCCTCCTGTTGCCAGGTGTCTCTCTGTATTATGATTTCTCTAATATCCCTAGCGTTTTGCTCTATCTGATTCTGTAGGTTCTTGTACAATGCGGCTGCGGCATCATCCTGAGCGTTGGCTGATTTATCCGACCTAAATTGACGGATTAGGCCCATAATAGGCTTAGATATGGTGATGAGAATCAGTAAAAATACTAGGAATAGAATTACGCTCTGTGACAACGGGTCGGATTTACCAGCAGCTTCCGTCATTGTATTTATTAGATTTGGAGTTTCCATATAAAACCGTTTCAATGAGTTGTGGTGTCTTCTATCCAGTACCTAATGAGGTGCCAGTAAGACATGGTACACATTATTACCTCGGGTGCTACAGTAGCGGGTGGTGAGAACGAAAGAATTTGATTTAAGCTAAAAGCACCTTCAGGCCAATAGGAGGCCATAACTAGGATTGTGGAGCTTGTCCAAAGCAAACACCCCAAAATACCATCTAACACCAGGGTGACACAGTTTTTGACACCTGTTCTAAGCGTGTAATAACCCCACACAGATTGAATAAAGAAGGCTATACCCCATAATTCTTCTCTAGCCCATAGGGCCATATATTTGAATTCATGGTGATATAGGGAACCTGATTGTATTTCTATATCTGTTGGGAAGGTAGAACCTGGCCACAGTAGAAATATAGCAGTTAAAAAGGCTCCCATACTAAGGTATAGTCTGGTTACATTTAATGAGGAACCGAAAATCAATTCCTTCAATGTAATAGGGCGTCTAGTAACCATTAGAATGTACCTTTATAGGTCAAATCATATTTTAGACACAGATCCTTCAAAAACCCATACTGCTTCTGACAATGTACTTCCATACCCTTTTCAATGGTAGGTATGTAGTCGTAGCCAGTGACCTCTTGTAGTAAGGATTCACCAAGTAAGGATTCCACCTTATTGTTTGACCAGCCTGGAGCTACCCATAACAATAAAGCACCTTGATGTGTTGTCTGGGATATCCAAGCATTTATCAGACAAAAACCTATGATTGTACTGGCATCTGAATCGTACGCATAGGATGCAACTAATACCTGATCTTCAATACTTCTCTCAAGTATTGCTTGCAGTTCTTTCTCTACGTCTGAACCCTTTGTAAGGTTGAGACAATCAGTTTTTGTAGCCTCTGACATTAATGACCACCTGGACACTTCAATGGTAGGTTCCCATCTAAGTTGTTCAATTTTGGTGTCCTCTACAGGTGCTGCAGGTCTACGAGGTGAGCCAGATTTCAGATTGATTGTTATAGGTTTAGACACTGTGTTGTTGGAACTTCCGTCATCCAACATGATGGTAATCAATTGTGTAATAGGCATAAATCATCCTAACTTAAATTAGTGTTGCGTAGGTACTAGGATAGCGCAACTAACACCGTCAGAGTGCGTTTGGGGATAGTTTCAGTGGTGCTCTTGGGTACTTACATTGTAAGACACAACCTAGTATGCGAGGGTCTTTTGACATATCGAGCAATATGCAATCAGGTTTAACGAACCACTTTCTAGGTGCCGATGTATGTAAGCATAATCCAGCTCTATAGCTTCTACAATTTATGTTGGGTAGTTTCTGTGGCATATATCTATCACCATTGAAGGGCCCTAACTGTAGGGTGTAGTTAATCTATTTGTCCAGGCTACATTCATATCAGTAGCAGACCCATTTGACCATTTGACCGTAGTATGCACGTTACCCATTTCCGCATCCACTGTTGTTTCAACCACTCTCTTGATCTTCCAAACAGGGTCGGTATCCAAGCTATTGGGTAAAGCGTACCCAATATAGCTTGTCCCATTACCTATCTCGTCAATTTGAATTGTGTACTCTACCACGTTTTCACTTCCTCCTCCCGCAGGTGATATAGAAACCTCATTTGGCTTATTGCTACCTTGTACGTAAGTACCTGGAAAATACAATGAGGAGACCAGGTGGGTACTGTTATCATCCCTAACCGTGAAAATTGCGTCAGGGTCTGGATCTATAGTGATGTAACCTAGTCTCTTAGCAGTACGCATAGATACGGTAATAAAACCAACCGTAGTATGTTGACCTCTAGCTAGAACTACATCATATTGATCTAAAGTGTCCCTAGTAAAGCGTATTTCTGAACCCGCATTGGGGTGCGATGTATTGATTAGGGTATAGAGCATATTGTCTTATTCAAACTTCTTCAAGAAGGAAGGAATTCGCAGACCTCTAGAGAGGAAGAATTGTGTTTGTAGTTCGGGAGCTATGTAATTTACCATCGTCTATCTCCAATATAAGCTTTCAACTGCTCTCTTGGGTAGTCAAACCAATCCTTTGGCACATCTACCTTTCTACCGGATTCCCTGAAAAGTAATAAGGTGTAATCATATCCCATAATGTGGCAGGTTATAGCCTTATCACAATTAACTCTGAACGTATCCTCATCATTTATACCCAAGGTATAGGTTGATTTAACTTCAATAATCCTATTTTTAGGTATATAGTAGAAATCCGGTATATAGGTGTGCCAAGCGTTATCTAGGCTACTTCGGTATTGAATAATAGGTTTACCTTCGGTAGTGTAAAACAGTAAATGGTCTGGATTTACCTTTTTAGTCTTAAGAAGATAATCCAAGGCAAATGGTTCATACCCCTGTACATGTACGGTATATAAATCGTCAAGTTTATAAGGTTTACGTCTAAAAGCATTTTTACCTTCTGTCTTACAAACGATACACCCTTGACGTTTATGGACTACATTATCGGGTTTAACCTTCCATTCAGTACCATGTATATTACATCTATGTAGAATCGGATGCTGTGAATGAACATACCTTTCGATTGGTTGTACGTGATGACCTTCAATCTTTAATAAATAATCTTCGTGGGTACAAAAACTGTTACCCCTGAATCCAGAACATCTTGGGCAGTTTGAACCTCTCCAATGAGAGTACAAAAATTGCTCAAATGGACCATGAATCCTACAGATAATGGTACATTTACTCTTACTATGTATGTTCCTAGGAATTAATGAGTAGTCATACCTATCCCCATGTTTTGATATGCATCTAGATATCAACTCTTCTCTAGTACAGGGTGCTGTCATATCAAGTAATCCTAGGACAACCTCTTCAAGAAGGATGGAATTCGCAGACCTCTGGAGAGGAAGAATTGTGTTTGTAGGTCACCATCTATGTAATTCTGAATAGCCGTAGCTGAGGTTGGTTTTTCAGTAGTACCTACACCGCGTGTATGGGATAGGGCTTCACCAACTGGCAGCATAGCTTCCTTGTACCACTTCTCTGTCTCAGCTTGTGTTGCACCTTCTTCTAATGGGCAATCTTCAAGGATTTTAAGAGCTAGTTCAGTACCTCTAACATGACGAAGCTTGTGGGCTGTAGCTGCACCCGCACCCAGCTTGCGTAGGTAGTTGTTGATTTCAGTAGGGGATATCCATGCACCATCTACCTCCCAAACATCATCCTCAGCATCCCTACCTGCAACCAATCTCTTCATGAGATTGATGATGGCAAGCTTCTCTTTATCTACGCCCTGTATAATGTGGTGCTGCGCTACACCCTTCTTACCTGTGTAGCGGATATCAACCTTGGCGGCACTAAACTTGACATGTCCAACAAGAAGGGTAGAGATGCCATATGTAGGCTTACCGCTAGTCATATTGCCGACAGTACCAATACGAGCACTAGTAAGGTACAGTATCTCTAAAATGGCGGCAAGAGTACGATCCCTCATTTGGGCTCTGCCACCAACTAAGGTTCTTCTCCACTTGTTCTTGATTGACTCAATCTTTGTGGCAAACTCTGTTACCTTGGCAAACTTCTCCTGTGTGGCCTTCTTCTTTGCCTCTGCTGTATAGTACCTTTGGGAGTTTGTTCCGATGCCAGTAGATTGAAACACATACGTTGCTGGGTTTGTCTTGTCATTGTAGCTCGGGTTCATCATAACACTGGAACCGGAGACACCATCAATCAACTTGCCACCTATGGTGTATAGTTTGCCATTCTCATCTACGTTGCCAATGAATCCCTCTGGCAAGAATTGAAGCACACCTACATCCGTGAAGTGCTTGACAATATCTCGATAGGAAAGGTAGGCTTTTCCACTCGATCTTACGTAGTTACGCAACTCCGTCTTGTAAATCTCTCTGATCTCTCTGTTGAGACGCAAAAATTCCTTGTATAGATCAGGAAACTTCTCCCTAGCAGTAGCTCTGTCTTCTATTGGGAGTAGGATGCCATTGCCACCTAGTTTCTGTACAACCTTTCTCAATGCCGTAATCAAGGGCTTCTGGCTACCTACATCACCAAGGAAGGATTGATTTAATGCAGGTTCCTGTAACCAACCTACCTTTTGCTCAATACGTCTAAAAGCTGACTCTGACTCTGTACGTAGCCAAAGGGAGCAATCTTTCAGCAGGTCATAAGCCTCTTTGGGGATAGTGTTGTCGACGTACACCTCACCCAGGGCTTGCTGAATATCAACACCGCACTCGTAAAACAATTCATCTATGACGGGGCTGTACTTGGCATTGTTGGTGATAGCGACTAACGCCTTGTTCAGGTTAGGCTTCTTGATCTTGAAGGCGTCCAAAAATGGCAGGCAAGCAGGCTTGTGTTGCAGAATGATGTTCTGTAGCTCCTTAGAGGTTAAACCTTCCAAGCAGTATTGGATCATCACAATGACGCATTTTAGAAATGATTTTGTGGCATCTGTATCCACAGCTAGGACGGTCAACCTCTTAATATTCTTAGACATATCAATCCTTGGGTTTAATATCTTCAATAGTTAGAGCCGTAAATTGAAAGGAGAAAGGTTCAATATGGCGTAATCTTAAATTAGCGAGCTTTAAGATTGAGTTTGACAGGGGTATTTTACAAACGCAGACAGTGATGTGGGGTTTGTACTCAGGAAAAGTGGGTATACAACCTGCATCCCTCAACTGTTTGTTAATCTCATGTAGGTATGGCGCATTCAGCTTCAAGACTATAGTATCTTTGTCTTCACCAAACATCTCAAACTGATCGCTGATAGCAGTACAAGGCAACTTGGGCAACTCTAGTATAGAGGGTATCCCAACGGGGCTGTACATCAAAGTAACATGCAGCTCCTCATCTTCCTGATTGAATGGGATATCTAGGAGCTGACAGATACGTTTGAGCTTGGCTATAGAAGCAGTGTCAAGAGTCAGAGAGGCATAAAAGCCAGATGTACCCGTATAAGGTTGTTGTGTTTTTGATTCTTCGTAGCCCATCTAACATTCCCTCCATTTACCAGCATCTAGATACCCGTGCCATACAAAGGTGTTACCCTGTTCAGTCACACCCTCAACTAGTATGGAGGGTTGCACTGTGATTGTACCGTCAGGATTCTCTACTACCTCATGTCTAGCTAAGTTGGCAGTGAATAGCCCACCTATGCTATTCCTAACGTTTGTAGGTACATGGGCATACCACGTACCATCCTGCTTATAGTATTCACCGGGATTCATGGCATTTAAGGTTCCAGTATTTTGGGTACAAAAGTGCGGTCAACAATCTATCAAGGGTACGCACAAAGCTGTCGTAACCATGACAAATGGTGTAGGTCTTTAAGGGTGTAACGGTCATAGCTTAAACGCCTTCCTAAATTGGGGTACATTCATAACCTTAATACCTAGTTTCTTAGCCCGGCTAAATTTACTGGATTCATTACCTGTTTTAGTTGAAACCAGCAAGATAGTCGTCTTGGCATTGACGGATGGCACATTCTCACCGCCATTTGCTTCAATCTCCAAAACTAGATCAGCATCCCTAAACCCTGTCATGCAGATACGCTGACCCTGCAACTTGTTAGATAGCAACTCAACCTCCTCCTGTTCAGCAAAGGTGATGGGTTGCTTTTTCACCCAATCCATGAAGGGTTTGATACCTTGCACAAACTGAGAAGCCATTGTAGAACTGAAACCCCTAATGCTTTCAATCTTTGTCTGCAACAACTTGGGGTTTAGCGTAGAAAGGTAGGTGAAGTCAGGGTACTCATCGTATATCAACTCCAAACGCTTCGTACCAAAGTTGGACCCGAATAGGCCAGAGCCATCGGCAACTGAGGGTAACCAAGCATCCGTACAAGCCTCCTTGATGTTGGTGTAAAGCTTCTCCGCGGTACGCTGTTGGAAGCCGGGTATTTTGAGGTAATCAGCAACCTTCATTCTAAGTATCTTGTCAATGGTATTGTACCCAGCATCGTACATCTTCACAATGTTGCCGAGTCCGATACCATCAACACCTATATTTAGGAAGAAGGATGTTATGCGCTTTGTCTCTTGTTCAGCATGACCTTCATCGGTAGCCATTATATCGACTTCCGTATCATTCCATTCATACTTTATACCACGGGGCAATTGTGCTCTAGTACCCTTGATTACCTGCTCAATTTTGGGTATCACACCGCCGCTGCGAATCAGTCTAATGACAGCACCTGGACCAATTTTGTTGTCTACGATGTACTTGGCATTGTAACCTGTTGCAAAGGTTACTGTAACACCATCCAACTTGACAGGTTCTATCTCAACACGGGGCTTGATGAGGCCATTCTTAGTCAAGGCCCAATGCACCTTGACGACAGTTGTTTGTGCTTCGTCACCTTGACTAGCCGTCTTGAAGGCGAATGAAGTCTTAGGATTGGCACCAAAGGTAGGTAAATTGGTTTTCTTATCTACA
>Ga0272412_1000023_pt1 | contig 29689 bp, 8 predicted proteins | sample WWTPWeurt_MetaT_FD_193540 | JGI IMG/M metagenome (GOLD analysis project Ga0272412, IMG submission 193540) | Metatranscriptome of activated sludge microbial communities from WWTP in Nijmegen, Gelderland, Netherland - WWTP Weurt (Metagenome... | ecosystem: Engineered > WWTP > Aerobic digester >...
CTTTATTGAACAAGAAGTTTAATAAACTTGGAAGGCAGACACGTGGAAATCGGAGCGAAGATAAAGAACCTCCGACTGGCCCGCGATCTGACCCAAGAAGAACTGGCTGAACGCGCCGATTTGACCAAGGGATTTATCTCCCAGCTCGAACGCGATCAAACCAGTATTTCCGTGGACAGCCTTATGGCTATCCTAAAAGTCCTCGATGTAAAGGTCGCGGACTTCTTCAAAGAGACACAGACCGATGAGGTCGTGTTCGGCAAGTCCGACCGCGTCTCCCTGGCCGAAACCGGCGCCGAAAAATTCGAGCTGCTGATTCCCGGCGGTGCGGATCGTGAAATGGAAGCCGCACTGGTCACTCTTGAAGAAGGACAACAAACGTATCCAATCAAGCCGTATCAGGGGGAAGCATTCGGCTTCGTACTGGCAGGAACGATACAACTAACCTTTGGCAACGAGACCTTCTCGGCTCAGGCCGGATCCAGTTTCTACTTCTCGGGAGAGCGCGAACACTTCATTCGCAATTCCGGAAAGCGCACCGCCGAGTTTCTTTGGGTAACAACGCCGCCCACATTCTAAGTCGCGTTGGTTTTTTTACCTTTCACCCCTTTGGGTAGGAGAACCTGAATTGAAGTCTTTGGGACAACAGATTGTGGTTGATTACCACAAGTGTAATCCTGAAATCCTCAATGACGTGGCCGCTGTCAAGCGTGCCATGCGCGAGGCAGCTCTCAAGGCCGGCGCGACGATTGTCACGGAAGCCTTCCATTTGTTTAACCCGCACGGTGTGTCGGGCGCCATCATCATTGCCGAATCCCATCTCGCCATCCACACTTGGCCTGAGTTCGGCTATGCTGCCGTGGACCTCTTCACCTGCGGCGAAGACGTTGATCCCGCCGTGGCTTTCGAGCATCTCAAGGCTGCCCTCGGTGCCGATGAGTTCACCGCCATGGAAATGAAACGCGGTATTCTCGATTCGCACGGCCTGCAATTCAACTCGCACAAGCCTGCGCAGCATCTGGCGGCGGCTGTCGCCTGATGGTCATACAAACGCCCGACAAGTACTTCCTCGTCAAGGGATTTGCCGAGGGGGATACCGAATTGAATGCCTTTGACAACGCCCTGCTCGCAGCTGGCGTTGGCAATTGCAATCTCGTGCGCATGAGTTCGATCCTTCCACCGGCCGCAAAAGAAATCGCTGCTGTGAAGCTCCCGTATGGCGCGTTGGTTCCCGTGGCCTATGCGGATGAAGTCAGCTCGGTGCCCGGTGCAGTGGTCTGTGCGGGGGTCGCCCTTGGGGTCACTAATGATCCCAGCTTGCCAGGAGTCATCATGGAACACCACATGACTGGCTCGGAAGACGAATGCCGCGAGATTGTGATTGAAAAGGTCAAGTCGGCCTTCCGCAAGCGTGGCTGGGAGCTTGCCGACCTCAAGATCGCCGTCACTTCCGGCAAGGTCGAGAAGATCGGGGCGGCGTTTGCTGCCGTCATCCTCTGGACTTAAATCTTAGCTTACACTCACTTTATCGGCCTCCCACTGGGAGGCCGATTTCTTTTCCAAGAACCCGTAAGTAGTTGTTTTTTGTTCATTCTTTGATTATACGGGTGTTGATAATCTGAGAGCTGTTCAGTATCTTCTCTTTTCTCAAAAGAACCCCATGGAACTCTGGTTAACTGAAACATACGGACCCATTCGCGGCGGCTGGAAGGCCGGTGCCGTCCTGTATTCCAAACAGTCCCAATACCAGCTCGTTGAGGTCGTAGAGACCGAGCGCTGGGGCAAGACGCTGGTTTTGGATGGCTGCATGATGACCACCGAGCGCGACGAGTTTGTTTACCACGAGATGCTCACGCATCCCGCACTCGTCGCTCATCCCGAGCCGAAGAGCGTTTGCGTGGTCGGCGGCGGCGATGGCGGAACGGTGCGTGAAGTATTGCGTCATCCCAGTGTTGAGCGGGTCGTGCTCGCGGAAATTGACGGCGATGTGATTGATGTCTGCCGCAAGTTCTTCCCCGATCATACTTCGAAGCTCGATGATCCGCGCTGCGATATTCAAGTCGGTGACGGCTTTGCATATTTGCAGGCGCATGCGGGCGAATTTGACATAATTCTCTCGGATTCAACTGATCCCATCGGCCCCGGAGAAGTGCTGTTTACGCAAGAGTATTTCGCTCTTGCCAAACGCGCCCTCAAGCCCGGCGGTGTATTTGTTACTCAGTCACACAGCGCCTGGGATCCTGATTCAAAATTGCGCCGCATTCGTGATGTACTCTTACAGAATTTTTCGCAAGCTCATTGGTACGGAGCCGTGATTCCAACCTATCCTTATGGTTGGTGGAGCTTCTTTTTTGCTTCCGACAAAGTGCATCCGTTCGATTCCGCAAATCTCGAGCGGCAGCAGGAAATTACGCAGAACTCGAAGTACTACACCCCCGCGGTGCATGAAGCGGCGTTCGCCGTTCCTGCGTTTCTGGCTCGCGAATTAGGCCTTTCCTAATCGGATTTTCTCGCGTGCTGACTTCCGTTCCGACCACTCGGACTCAGGTTTTCATGGGAGCGCAAGAGTCGCTCGACGGAGCCAAACTTGCGCTTTTCGGTGTGCCGTATGACGGTACCTGCTCGTTTCGCCCCGGCACACGCTTCGGCCCTCCGGCGATTCGCAATATCTCCGACGGTATCGAAACCTACTGCCCGGTGCTCGACCGGGACCTCGAAGATGTCCGGTTTGCGGATGTCGGCGACCTGGTTCTGCCTCCCGGCGACAAGGAAGAAGTCCTCTCGAGAATTACGAAAGCCGCTGGCGAACTCTATGGCAAGGGGGTGATTCCGGCCGCGCTTGGCGGGGAACACCTGGTCAGTTTGCCGCTGCTTCAGGCGGCCGTCCAGGCCCATCCGGACTTGGTGCTGATTCAGTTCGATGCCCATCTGGACCTGCGCGACGACTACTTGGGAACCCGTTTGTCTCATGCAACCGTCATGCGCCGGATCATGGAGTTTATTAACCCGGCGCGAATCTTGCAGATAGGCCCACGGTCTGGACCCCGGGAGGAGTTCGAAATTGCTAAGAAATTTGGAACTTACCGCCCGGCAAGCCTGAATCCGACTGAGATTGCCGACTGGGTGGCCGGTCGCCCAATCTACGTAACCCTTGACTTGGATGTCCTTGATCCTTCGCTACTTCCGGGAACCGGTACCCCTGAACCCGGGGGGGTCAGTTTTGCCACCCTCCAGAACTGGATTGTGGCACTTTGCGACAGTAGGTGGGTCGGTTGGGATGTGGTCGAGCTTTCACCAGATTATGATTCAAGTCAAGTATCTTCAGTAGTTTCTGCAAAATTGGTCCGCACCCTAATCTTGTCCTCTATTCAATGACTTGCAGATTGGCTTGCATTTTGCCACTGCAAGTTCCATAGGCTCCATATTTCACCTGCTATAAGCTCTATAAGAAACATTGAGATAGAGAGCTGTTAGCCCCTGAGGGTCTCTGTTCATTGCGAACCACTTGAAGAACAAAGACTTTCGTTTTGCCGAGGGTTGAGAATGTTAAAAATAGGCAAAACATTTTCCTTGACAAGTTGATTCTGAATGACTATATTTGGGGAACTTTGACCAGCATAAGACTTTTTTGAACTTAGGTCAGACCCCAGTTTATAAGTACTTGATTTCCAGCATAGACAAAGATCAGTCCCTCCCGCAAGCAATTGCTATGCAATCTGCAAAACGGAGAGATTGTGTTTTTTTCCTCAAGGCTGGACCGACTAAATACGGATGCGTTCATGCCAGATTCTAATCCCCCTTCAGATTTGAACGAACAGTTCATGACCACGCAAGTTATCCACAGTGCCCACAGGGCGAATAGCCCTATTTGTGGGCATTCGGCATGCGTATCCGACGCAGCCCCATCTCCACGGACTAAGAAGATTTCCCATATTCAGGAGAATCACAGAATGAGGTCCAAGACTCTTTTTGTGTGGCTGGTGAGTTCCATCAGCTTGTTGCTCGCGCTTGTGCTGCCCCAGGTAGCCACGGCGCAGATCAACGTTGACCCGACCGTCACGGCGGTGTGTATCGAAGACTCGGTGAACACGGTGCCAAATGGTATCGTTGACGAACTCACCGACCGTCTGCAAATCTCAGTTCGAGCCGCGTATTCCGATATCTTCTGTGATTCGGTGCGCGCCGGCTTGGATCCCAGCCCTCCGGGATTGCCCGGCACCTGGGAAAACCTCGGCCAGCTCACGCCGCTGTCGCCCCTGGCAATCTATAGTTGCCCCTCGGGTTTGACCGAACAGCTTTATGAAATGACCGTGACCGTCACGCTCGGACACGGGCTCGGTGGCGTTGCGCCGGATAGCTGTTTGGTCGAAGCAGTGCTCACCTTCTTCCCGGTTGGTGCGGACATTAGTGCGGGCGACTCCGTCGGCACCGGTGTCACCTTTTTGGGCTACGATGACGATGGCGAAACGCCGATTCCGACGGTCTGTTTGGACTTCGGTTTCGTGTTCGAATCGCCGTGCGACATTCAGGCAGGCTGCGCCTTCCTAAACTTCCGCGAAGCCGGCGGTATCGAGTTTGACGGCATCGTCGCGATCGGTGACTCAATCTGGCTCGATCCGGGTGTTTCTGCAACGCTGGATACTTTGCCCGATGGCGATACGCTTGTCTGGGATGCTTCGGCCGTTATCTGTGGGCCGGACGGTTGGTACTTCGAAAGCGATACGCTGATCGTTCAGCCCTGCGCCTACGAGAATGGCTTGGTCAATTCCTGTCAGAATGACACGATTTGGATCTATCGCTTGACTTGGGATGCCGCTGGCGGCGAAGACTATACTGACGGCCAGGTTGTCGACTCGATCGCCTGCGTTCGACCGATTGACAACTCTCCGCCGACTCTGGACCAGGTATGCATTGACTCCTGTGCCATCATCCAGAACAACTATATCGACAACGACTCGATTGCCGGTTGCGGCGACTTTTTCCGTATTTACTTGAGCACGGTTCAGTCCGGCTTCCCGACCCGCAACGACAATACCTTGAATTGCGACGGCGATTCGGTGCTTACCGATGCATCGCTGTGGCGTCCCTGGTTAATTGACTGCGACACGGTTTCGCAGAACTTCGACGTTGAGTGGATGGGTGTGGATTTTCATGACATCGTGCCGGATGACAGTCTGTATCCGATGAATCAGGATACGATTGACTTGCTGGCGATGGACAGTTTGTTTGTCTCGGCGCGCTTCGGCGTTGGCCCCGACCCCGGCAATGACAACAACCTCTTGTACATTGACATTCCCATTGACACTGTGTGGTGGGACTATGTCCAGATGTGTATTCTGGAAGGTTTGATTGCCGGTGATACCATCTATGTCTATTCAATTGACGACGCAGGTAACATTTCCAATCCGGCCGCCTTTGGCGACTCGGCTGGTTCGCTCGTTGGCTGCGATGTCTGCTTGGACAACAATCCGCCGGACCTGCCGGGCAGCGACATCTATTGGTCGTATGACGGTGTGGATAACTACTGCAACCAGCGCTTCTCTCCTTATGATAGCGCGCTGGCCACGTACTTCACCAACCTGTCTCCGGATTCTATTCGTTGGTACTTGGACGCGGTGGATTCGGCCTACGACACCACGAACTACCTCGATGTTCTGGAAAATGTCTATTTGATCGGTTTTGATATTCGTCAAATTCCTGACGACGATCCTGACACCCCGACTGGTTTCCCGATTGCGGCGTTGGATTATTACCACCCGTATGCCGAGCCGGATTCAATCAACTGGGAATGGCGCAACCCTGTCGTCCCGGGCTTGGATTCCAGCGCTTGCTTCACGTGGTATGGTAAGAATGGTCCCGACAGTCTCGATCCCGACTTCGACTTCCTGGACGACTACTGCCCGTGGGGTATGCTCGTCGGTATTACCGAAGCCCGTTACATGGACGCTGGTGGTTGTAACGCCATCTTGGGTTCGGATCATGACGGTTCGACCAGCATCTTGGATCGTTACACTCAGCTGAACGCCCTGTATTCAGTGGTTGACTCGTGCTTTGCTTCGACGACGATTCCGCTGGATTTGGACCTTGTAAATGGCCCGAACCTGCCGATTGGACCGGACTATGGTTCGGTTACCAGTCCGTACCTCTGGATCAATGGTGAAAACTACCCGATCTTCCAGTTTAAGGCTCGCCGTTTCTATACGCAGGGCTTGATTGACACCTGCTTGGCTGAGAATCTGTGCTACACGGTTCGCGTTGACTCGATCTATACGCAAGGCCCGTGGCCGTTCGCCGCTGACTCGTTCTACATTAATGAGAGCGACCTCAACGGCGAGCATGACCGCACCTGCTATCCGCTCGATTTCTTCTTTAACGACATCAATTCGGACACGATCTCCTTGGAATGGGAATTCTATGGCCCGACCGGTGATCAAGTTCCAGACGGTCTGTATTGTCTGACATTGGAACTTCAGGACAATGCCGGTAACGTCTATCGCGGCGACCAAGTTTGCATTTGGAAGAATGGAACCGGTCCGGATATTGACTCAGTGGCCGTTGTCAATGATAACCTCGACTGCACGACGAACTTCTTCATCGGTGAATCTCTGTGCGTCTGGATTCAGACGGACACCAGCGCTGCCGAAGTCCTGTTCGACTTCTCGTGTATCCTGAACATTGAGACGATTGCGCCGGATCAGGATTCTGTCCTCGTGACGACGCCGTACGCGACCGATGGTTCGACCTTCAAGCGTTGGTACGCCTGCCTGCTGGTTCAGCCCGGCATGGTTGACTCGGCCGACATCAGCCTGAACGATTACCGCATCAACCCGTATGAGCCTGACTGTGAAGACGGTGGCGACTTCGGCATTATCAGCGTCATCGCTTACGACTCCGATGGTAACTCGACTGAGGCCACGGAAGATGATGGAAGCTGCGTGATCGCACTGCTCGGACCCAGCCGCTGCCCGCGCATTGTTGGACCGATTGAATTCTGGTACTATGACCCGGATCTGGTGTTCTCGTCTGACGCGGATACCAATACGCTGGTCTATAACTTCGACCACTTCGGCCCGATGCCGGATTGGAACGCCTTCTCGCCCGGCTCCGTGGACTCGGCCGGTGCCTACAATTCAATGACGAATCCGGCGCACGATCAAATCCATGACTCGATCTGGGTTCGTATTCTGATTGACACATCCTCGATCACGCAAGCCGACAACTTCGGCGTGCCGTTCAATGACGATGCCTATCACGATACGCTGGTCATTGAATTCCGTAATCCGAACAATTCGCGTTCGCGTTACGTTCATAAGCCTTTGTTCGTCCCCGGCCCGACGTGTACCGACTATAATGGTATTCCGCCGTGCCAGGATCCGCCAGAAAACACCATCTACGATGTCCGCCTTGAGCTTGATGAAGAAAACAACGCGCTCGCCGAAGCCCGCTATATGTGGAACGGCACGTGGTTCATCAACGCGGGTCAGGACAGCCAGATGCTCGTTCCGATCACAGGTCAAGACACAATTATCGTCGCGGCTTGGACGGTTGACGGCGACTCGATGGTGGACTCGGTAAGCGTTGACACGATCTACTTCCTCGTCTGTGACACCACCGACGCGCTGTTGGACGTGGACAACGACAATCCTGACTTCCTCGAATGGACTGGTATCGCTCCGGGAACGCGTGAAGAAGATACGCACAGCACCGCGACCGTTGACAACATCGGTTGGGACGGTGACTGCGGCTTCCGCTATGCCGAAGGCGACACCTTCCAGTTGATTGTGCACGCCAGTGAGCAAGTTCACTATGACTCGACAGCGTATCCGAACACCGACGGTTCAGATTATGGACCGAACGGCGTCGGAGATTGGGTTGAGACCGCGCAGTGGCAAATCTCGCTTGTGGATAGCACAGCAGGTCTCTTGATCGAAAATCCGGACAATCCGGGTACCTATATCACGGTGGAGCTTGTCTCGGTCACGCCGGAAAGCCTGGACGTTGACGAGTGGAAGTACACCTTGCTTGGTACGATTACCAACTTGCCGGTTGACACTTTCATCTATAATGCGTGCTTCGTCATCCGTGGCGCGTGGGATCAGGGTGGTAACCCGGGACGTTATAACGAGCCTGCCTTTAGCGATGCTTACGAAGCCGACAGCTTCGAAGACACGACCTTCTGCCTGCACCTGATCCCCTGCGATCCGTGGGCGGCTGGTTGCCCGGACGTCTTTGGTCCGGACAGCATCCTGGGTTGGATTGCGCCTGAAGATACCAATATCACCGTCAACGCCACGATTATCGAAACGTGCGAACTGACGATGTGTACCCCGGGCGTCCGCGCTGACTCGCTGCGTGTTGTCGAAGGTGACTTCCAGCGGATTACCGATGATCCGAATCCGTGGATCGTTCCGGATTCCGTCGGCGACTGGTTCATCTTCTACGGACCGTTCGGTGACAGCCTTGGCTGGGCCCGCGAATACTTCTGGACGCTGCGTGCTGACTCGTCGGATCTCGCCACAATCTGGTGCGACGGCGACTTCCTTGACTTCGAAATTCGTTTCGTAAGTTGGGAAGGTGTGCGCGACTCGATGACCTTTGACGAATGTGTTCAAGTTGACGTCAACGAGCCGCTTTGGGTTGAATGGAATCTGTATGACAGCACAGGCACGATCATTGACGAATTGGATGGCGATCTTCCGTGCGCCCAGCCCGACCAAACGATGACCTTGATGGGCTGCGTTTGGGATAGCGGTGTGGACTGCGAGGACGGTGAAGGTATCGGCGTAGATACCTCCATGATTTGGGCCGACCTCTCGCAAATCCTGCAAGACGCGGCTGCCGATTCAGTTGAGCCCGACTGTGTCGTGGTTCAAGGTGTGTACACTGGCGTCTATCCGTACGTAGGTCCGCCTGTCCAGATATTTGACAACAGCACCTCAACTGCCACGGTGAATGATCCTGACGCAGGTGAAATTCTCGATGTCAATGTGACCATTCACAGTTTGACGCACACCTACGTCGGCGACCTCATCTTGGTACTCGAGAGCCCGAACGGTACGCAGGTACAGCTTGTCGAAGACGAAGGAAGCGGCGGCAACAACTTCATCGAAGTCGTCTTCGACGATGAAGCTTTGACTGATATCACCTCCATCTCAGCGTCGGATGATCCGTTCACGGGTTCTTACTATCCCGAAGGCTCGCTCAGCGACTTCGACGGTGAAAACCCGAACGGTAATTGGATTCTGTATGTTGAAGATGAGGAAGATGCTGACGAAGGCTTCCTCAATAGCTGGTCCATCGAAATCACGTACCGCACAGGTCCGGATCTGAAGGTTCAGGCGTTCTGGACGTTCGTGCCCGACGAGCAGTTCTTCTGCATCAATACGGTTGAGCCGTGGTTCCGCTTCCATGCGGCCCATGACATCATCGGTCACCATGACCGCGAACTGTACATGCAGGATACGCTGGACTTCTGCAGCGACTGCGTGCCGCCGCATATTGGTCTTTCAACGGCCTACTGCGAATGTGACACCGCATTGGCGGAGATATTCTCGCCCGAATGGTTGTTGAACCCGCCGACCGAACTTCCCTACTTGGGACCGGGCTCGCTGGTTAACTTCAAGTTGCTGGTCGTTGACGCCGATCATGATTCCAGTCTTGGCCTTGGCGAATTCCAGTATGCTGACTTGTCGGCCATCGACACGACCCTGGGTTGGACAGTTGACTGGTATGCAATTCCCACGAGTGGTGATGAGCCGGTTGATAGCGCCTGCTACTTCTGGGGCTTCGGCGAGTGCGTTGAAGACGATATGGTTGTCGCTCAGTATATCGAGCTCAATCTCCCGTACAACAATGGCGACACGATCTTCGTTGACTTCGCCTTGTCTGACTTCGCCGGCAATGTGGATACGGTGTCCTGGCCGATCGCGATCTACGACTCACTGCCGCCGATCGTTGACTTCATCTATACCATTGGCGATGACTCTGTCCGCGCCTATGTAACCCCGGGCGACGAAGGCTTTGATGTCTATGCTGACATTAATGGCTATGTGAATGATCTCGTCAGCGCTCCGGAAAACGTCTGGGCCGACTTTAGCCGCTTCTGGTGCGACCCGGCCATGCAGCTTCTGTATGATACGGTCTATGCGCACGAAGTCGTGCACCTCGGTGGCGATAACTACCGCGCCTACTGGGGCTGGACGCCGACGTGGGGTGATGCGACAGATACCCTCGGCGTTGATATGGACTATTCGTGCCACCTGATTGGTGCTGAAGGTACCTATGATTCACTGTGGATCTACGTGACCGACGTCGCCTGCAACCGTGGCCAACACTTCAATATCTTCGAGTTCTCGGGTGCCGATACGACCGTGCCGGATGTTGATTCGGTGTGGGTTATGGGTGCCGACTCCTGCGCGCCGGGCTGGTTCGACGGAAACAGCGGCGAGTGGATCTATATCTGGGCCTGGATGGACAGCCTGTTCAATGGCTTCGAAGATACGCTCCGCATTGACTCAATGATGGCCGACCTGTCGCCGTTCGGTGCTGCCTACGCCTGGACTGCTTGGACGACGCCTGACTTCTTCGGTGGCGCGCCGGTTTACGGCACTGTCCCCGACACGTCGGAAGATGTCCCGACCTACTGGGCCATCGAGACCGACTGCGACGGCAAGGACCGCTTGGTTGCTAAGTGGATTGTCAAGCATCCTGAAACGCTCGACTGCGGCCAGATCGTCACTGTCCCTGTCAAGGGTCAGCGTCAGACCGGCCTCGGCGGGTCCCACGGTTACTACCTTGATGTCGAGTACGGCACAGGTGAGTCGTTCACCGCTGAGTACCTGTCGTCCGTGGCTTGGGGTGATTTCACCATCGAAACCGGTTTCCCGGGTGACCCGGATCTGGACGGTATTGACAGCGTGCTCGTCCTGCAGAATTCCGTCTATAACCTTGACTGGGACAGCGTCCTCTACGTCTCGGTGCTGATGGACAATAACTGCATCACCAGCCCTGGCGACACCGTCTATGATTGGTCGGGCGTCTGGATCGATTTCTCTGGATTCCTGTGGGATTACAAGCAGTATCCGGACACCGTTTACTACAACGTCAATGGCGATAATATTGACTCGCTGTTGTTCGTGATTCCGCTTTATGATGATGGTGGCAGCGGAGCGTTGTTCAACACGAACATCGCGTCCGACCGCTACTGGTGGTCCTTCCACCTGTCCGATACGCTTTGCGGCATGCCGGAAGAATTCTGCAACGCCGCCGACTACGACAGCGTGATTAGCTTCACCATCCAGAACTGGAACGAGCCGAATCCGGGCATGCTCTTGCTGTGCGATTCGAGCACCGTCGCCGGTTCCGATACCGACTTCGTTGACATGTTCAACATGGAACTGTGGAACAACGAAAAGGTCTCGCCGGACGCCGCGAAGGAAAACCTCTACAAGATCTGGCACAACACGGACGGCAGCTTCTGGAACTGGTACTCGCATGAAGACCAGAACCAGACCCGCTTCTTCGTGTTCGTGGAAGATACCGTGCTGCAGAGCGACGATATTGACAATGATGCGGACGGATTGATTGACGAAACAGGCGAAGGTGTGGACTTCTACACTGCTGACCTGCGCATCAACGAGTTCCCGCAAGTTGGTCACGTTGACTCGATGAACGTTGAAGGCGTCTGGATCAACTACCTCTGGTTCGCCGATAACTTCAGCGAGGGCCGTTATAACGTCAGTCTGTATATCAGCGACATCTACGGTCACCGCGACACGCTCGCCTGCGGTGAATACGCTCTGACGTTCTTCGAGGACGAGACCTGTCCGGAAGGCATTCAGATCAGCGCTATTGACTTCACTGACACCGACACGATCAATGTGCCTTGGTGCTGGAATGGCGCGATTACCGGCTCGCTCAGCCCGAACGACTTCACCGCTGATGACAGCATCTTTGTCGGTGAAGACTTCGACTCGCTGATCGTGATGCTCTACGATCCGAACATTCTCGATGACGATCAGCCCGGTTCTGGTGTGGATACGGATCCCGCCACCGGAGTGGACAGCTCAAACTGGAATGCCGGCGGAACCTCGACTGTCCGCCTCTACGACCCGAATGGTGCTGAAGTCGCGTTCGTCCAGACGTTTGATGAAGCTGACGGCTATGCGTACAGCATGCGCCCCGTCTATCTCGTTGACCCGACCGGCAACACGCTCGAAGGTCACCCGGACGGTGTCTATACCATCAACGTCGTCGCCCTCGATAACATGGGCAACAGCTGCGAGTACAATTGGACGTTCGTCCTTGACCGCACCTGCCCGGATATCGCCGACTTCTACGTCACACATCCTGGCCAAATCGTTCCGCAGACCGACCTGCTCACCTCGTGGGACTATGTCGAGTTGCGCGCCAACGTGTTTGATTCGTTGGGTGTCTTTGAATACGTCCTCTTTGACTACGCCTTCGACGCCAACCGCGACGATAACGTGGATGCATACACTTACTGGCAGACACAGAACATCTGGGTTGCCGGAAGTTCGCCTGAAGACGGACACCCGTACTGGCCGTACGCCGCGTACTGGAATATCCGCAACTTGACATGGAATAGCGAAGACACGCTGGGTATGCCGCCGGTCAATGCCGATAGCTGCCTCAACACGTGGTTCCTCCGTGTCCGCGCTTGGGATAAGTTCGGTAACTTCTGTGCGGATACGATCACGGTTCATATAACCGATGACATCGCCCCGCTGGCCTATATCAGCAGCGTGGACGAAGACAACTCGCCGCAGGGTGCGTTGGTGCAGTGCTTCGAGCCGAACGTGGACACCGACTCGCTTGTCGAAATCCGCGCCTTCGACTTCCAAGGTGGTCTCTATGATCCGCTGCCGGGCGACACCGCCTTCGCAGTGTTCAGCTACGAAGATTCCGAAGCTGATGCCCAGTTTGATGAAGTAACGACGGAAGTCACGATTGATGTGACTGAAGACTTCATCATCCAGGACGTCAACCTGAATCTGCAGAATCTGGACTCGTACTACCAGGGTTGCTTGATCCTTGAACTTGAAAGCCCGTCCGGTACCGTCGTCGAACTCATGAATGCGCAAGGCGAAGACTGGTTCGAATGGACGAATGCGTCTTTCGTTCTGGATGATGAAGCCTTCATGGGCATGGAAGTGTACTACTGGTATGCTCAGATGGTGGACAACGACGCCTACTGGCCGTTGAACCCGCTGTCCGCTTTTGACGGTGAATCGTCGATGGGTACGTGGACGCTGCGTCTCACCAATGACTGTGGTTATGACAGCGAACTTGGCGGTTGGGGTCTTGTTCTGCAAGAGCGCCCGATCGGTGGTTTGGCCACCTATCAGTGGTTCGACCTCGCCAAGGGTATGTTCCAGTACAAGTACTTTGAAGCACCGGGTTCATACACCCCGGGCAACACTGATCCGGCCGCTGGCTGGGTGACGATGATGACTCCGGGTCAAGACTCGGTGACCTATCGTCAGCCCGGAACTGAAGACTTCGTGGCGATGTGGAATGTCGCCGGTCTCCCGAGCCATCAGTATAACCTGCGCTTCTTGTCCATGGACGTCTGCGACAACGTGGATGCCCTGAATACGCCGGTTATCACGGTGCGCATCGAATGCGATACGACGGCGCCGCTTGCCTTGATCTGCTTCCCGACGCCCGACCTGTGCGTGACCAACATGCACTGCGACACATCAGCGTGGGTGCCGGTCCAGTCGACTGCCCCGATCATGTCGGATGTTGACTCGATTGCTTACTTCTTCGTTGACTCGCTGTCCGTCCCAGGTCTTGGAATTCACCAGTTCATCGGTGGCACCAACACCGCTGACAGTGTTGTGAGCGGCTGGGCCTTCTACCACTCGACAGCTTGGAATACCGACAACCTGTTGTCAGGTTACTATTGGCTGTACGCAGTGGCCTATGATGACGCTGGCCTCTTTGACACCGATCCAATCTGGTCCCGCGTGTTTGTGGATAACACAGCGCCGAAGGTGACCGAATGCTGGATTGGCGACTACAACTCGGGTGACTATTTCACTTCGATTCAGACCATTGGTGAAGGCAACACCTTCTACCTGCGCGCGAATGCCGAAGACAATATCGGCCTCGACCAAAACTGTGGCCTCTCGGGTGTTCAATTCCAGTTCTTGGATCGTTTCGGCAACTGGAAAAACCTCGAAACTGCCTACGATTGGAACGAAGCGTGGGGTGCTGATGTCTATGTTGATTGGAGCTACGGTTTTGTGCCTTACACGACCGGTTCAGGCTTCTACGAACTCTCAGTTACATTCTACGACTTTGGCAACAGCCCGCTGGATAGCGTCCGCTTCCGTGCCTACGCCATTGACAACGTCGAGAACGAAGGTTGGGGCCAGAACAACATGCAGGGCGACGCCAACCGCGATTGCAACCTCGACCGCGACCTCGAGTGCGGTACCGAGATCTGCTGCAGCGCCATCGAAATCCGCGATGCGCTGCCTTCGGGAACGAGCCTGTGGTGCTTCAACCATGCGTGGTTCCAGTGGGGTCTGCCGCAGTACAGCGCGCCGACCACGCCGATCTTCGATGGTGACAAGTACTCGGTATGCAACTACCAGACTCCGTTGGATACCATGCTGTTCGTCGCCAACGTCGCCGATTACATCGAAGACGAATGGCTGATGTACTTCAAGTACTGGCGTGCCGACGGTTCGACCGATACCTTCGACATTCCGAACGACTACGTCATGAACCCGGCCCTTCCGCGTAATGCCGATAGCGCCGTCGTTCTGGAAAGCACTTGGGACAGCGTCTATGTCGTTTGGCCGGGCGCCCGCGCCTGGTTGGATTCGGCTGATGCCGCCGACGGTCTTGAGTTCTCGCGTTGGGACTTTGCCGCCTATGTCGAAGATCTGACCGGTAACCAAGAATACGCATATAGCAACAACACCTGCTTCATCTACACCTTCTGCCCGCCGAACACGCCGATTACCGAAGTCAGCTACGTCACGAATGACGTGAATGAGCCGGACAACCGCGTGCGCGTCGAAGAACCCGTGGCATGGCAGGATGCTCTGACTGATACGATCGAAGTCCTTTACAACCGCACAACGCATCCTGGATCGCAGGATCCTGAAGCGTTGGTTCTCTTCCGCGTTGACGAAGACGCCATCCGCAACTGCCGTGGCGATAGCGTCCAGGTGTTCAATCTTGAACTCTGGCAGTTGGATGACTTGGGTGAGCTGCAGTCGCTGTGCGACGAAAGCCCGCTGGTGGACTTCGACTACTTCAGTGACTTCAAGGCTTGGGACCAGTACCCGCCGGACAACGGTCAGGATTACGAGCTGGGTCTCTACTTTGACAACAGTTACGATCCGGGCGTTTACAACTTCGCCGTCGTCGTCAACTGGATAACTCCGTACGCGCCGTACTTGGTTGACACGCTGAACGAAGGTGACACCGACTGCGACCGTATCGTCGAAACCAATGAAGACGACTACACGAAGATTGACCTCGTCGTTCGCATCGTGAATGTGAACGAGCCGCAAGTCGTCTTCTGCTACCCGAACTACGGCGATGTCTGTGGTGCGCACAACACTGTGCCACTGTCGGCCAACGACGTGTCTGACCCGAACTACTTCTCCGGTGAAATTGACACCGTGTGGTTCCAGCGCTGGGACGGTAACGCCTGGGTGCCGGTGCAAGACGTCATCAGCGGCCGCAGCTACGACGTCACGCCGGGTGAAGGCTATGTCCGCTTTGAACTCGATGAGAACGAAGTTCCGGGCATGGCGGGTTGGTACTACGACCGCAGCAACCAGAACGCTGACCAGATTTACGCTTGGTACGCCGAACGTGATCTGTTCCCGGATGTCGCAGTGTACGTGTGGGAACTCGACGAGTTCTTCCCGATGACTGACGGCGGAGCAGGCTTCTGGACGACCGACGTGTACCTTGAACAGGGTGATGAAAACTGCTTCAATTACTCCTTCGTTATTGACGCAAACGACAACAACATTTGGGAGCCAAACGGCACTGATCGTTGGATTGACGATCCGCGTAATATCGACTGGGAAGATCAAGAACCTGAAGCCTATGACCGCTGCTCCAGCGATCAGATTGGTGAGTACAGTGGAGAAGAATCCGCATACTCCACCATCTGCCTTTGCGAGTACGCCATCAACTTCAACAGCATCACCGTCGGCGACGGCCACCACGAGTTCCGTACTGTGGTCGGCTGGCACGATGAAGTCGCCTACCATGTGATCGAAAACCCGGCTCCGGGTGACTCGCTGCACATCTTCTTCGTAGATAACGACGAACCTGTGGCGACGCATGACATCGAGTACGACTTCTATTGGCTGAATGGCGGCCGTTGTGATGATACCGACTTTGCGAGCTTTGTTACCGACATCCAACCGGTTGACGGCAACTACAACCTCGTCGTCGAAGACATCTGCGCGGTGATCTACCAAGTGTCCATGACCTCGAATCCGTTCGCGGACTCGAGCTGGATGAACGTCTATACCGTGTACTCCAACGATGACATGGGCTGGACGGAAGCTTGGCCGGGAATCTGGAATGCAATCAACCCGCTGACGGACAATATTGACAATGACGGCGACGGCTTGGTGGACGAAACCTATGACGTCCAGGCCGGCGACGGACGCGGCGAAGAGAACACGTTGTTCTACAGCCGCTCGGTTGTCACCGACCACTGTGGTAATACCTATGTCTCCAATGCCGAGACCCTCTGGGTGGACGTCAGCGAGCCGCGCGCCTGCGTGCAACTCGTCGAAGGTGTCGTGCCCGGCGTGAACGGCAATGACGTGATCGTCGTGCCGGATGACCGCGACCTCGAAATCGTGGCCGTGAACCAAGACTACGCTGGTTTCGACCCGTCTATCTTGGCCGTCTTCCAGTACCGTACGCTGAACCCGATCGGTGCGTGGACCAACATCCAGGCCGACGAAGCCAGCAACGACACGGTGCGCCACGTTGGTGATACCCTCCGTGCGACGTGGGACCTCCTGTCCTACTTTGAAGAAACCGGCAACGATCCGGAAGGTTGGTACCAGCTCCGTGCGATTGCGATCGATACGGTGAACAACACTGACCTCGCCTGTGACAACGACGTTTGCTACGTCACCATCCGCCTGAATGATATTCAGCCGGCTGCCCGTATCGCGATCTACCAGATCACGAGCGAAGGCGAAGAAGTAGCTTCGTCCTGCACGGTGGATTCCTCCTACTACATGCAGACGGCTGACGATCCTTATTGCATCCAGGCTGTCTTTGCCCCGACGGACATTGATACCGGTTTGGCCTCGATCACCTTCCAGTATGCTGAAGTGAGCGAAGGCGTGGCCTCGAACTGGCGCAACATCGAGACGATCTACGACCCGATCAACCACGGGCTCGACGGCGACACCACGCAGTGCGTGTGGTTCCAGCCGCAGCCGGAAGATGTCGGTGATCAGGAGATCTTCTGGATCCGCGCTATCGTTGAAGACTACAACGGTAACGATACCTCCGACGCGGTTGTCCTGTACATTGACGCCTTGCCGCCGACCGGTGCCGGCACTGCCGTAACCACGGCTGAAGTGGCGACCGCTTGCGGCGACCGCTGCTGGCTCGACATCACGCCGGGATCCGCGATGATCAACATGCTCTTCGACGCCGATGTGTTGTCCGGTGAGTTCAATGAAGCTGAAGTGTGGTTGACTGGTGTCCGTGAAGACAACACCTTCCCGTACAACTTCGGTGAGATGACACGTGCCGATGACGACGAATGGTACTTTGACTTCGGCGGTGATTTGTGCAACTACTGGGGAGCTCGTCTGAGCGAAGGCGGCCTAGACTATGGCTGCTATACCTTCACGGTGCACTTCACGGATTGCCAGGGCAACGAAGACAGCGTTGTGGTTAACACAACCTGCGACGGCCAGACCACGAGCCTTGTCTGCATTGATTGCTACCCGGCCGCTCCGGAACATACTGACATTCAGCAGTTGACCTATTCCGGTTATGACTGCGTTGACGAAGAGCATCACACACTCTATGACCAAATTCTGGACGGTACTACTGAAATCGGCGGCAACCAAATCGTCACGGTGTCAGGTGTCATCCCGACCTATGAACAAGATATCTGGTACATGGTACTGTATGTTGAGTCCGAGGATGCCGGCGTGAGTGAAACCGCGGTTGACACCTTCTGGTGGAGTCCGACGTTCGACTCACATAACAACCCAAGCTGGTACATTGGATGGTTTTTGCAAGACACGGACGATGAGGATAACCTTCTCTACCCGAGCGGCTACTACCGCGTCTGGGCCCGTGCGCACGACGCAATCTGCCAGATCGAGCCGACCGAAATGCTCGACGAGTTCTGGGTGCATGTTGACCAGGCCGAGCCTGTTGCCGACATCACCGAAGTCAACGGCGAGCCGGTGACCGAAGAGAATACCTGGATCGAAATCAACGCTGGTGAGGACAACCCTGCCACGTTGGCGATCGCATGGACTGACGGTCTGAATCCGGATGACTCGACGCAGACCAATAACATCGTCGAACTCTGGTGCAAGAACATCTGGCACCCGAACCAGGCTGACGCGTGGACGCAGTGCGGCTACATTCCGAGCCCGTGCAACCCGCACTATGCTGAACTTGACCTGACCAACATCACCTGTGGCGACTCCCTGCACGTCATCGCGATTACGCAGGACCGCTGGGGCAATGGCGACCTTGCCGTCGAACGCGTCATGGGTGCCTTCGATGAAGGTCACGCGATCAATATCTACATCTTCGATACGACCCCGCCGTCCTCGATGGTTTGGTCCGTCGGTCTCACGGAACAGCCGTGGTGCGACGACGACCGCCAGCAAGGCGTTGATGGTCTGTGGATCATTGACCAGCAGACGAACACCGTAAGTGTCGGCGCGCTGGGCGAAACCCATGACATCTGGCTGCACGCCTTCACCACCATTGGTGACGAGTGGCCGAGCATCAACGGCGACGTCGAACGTGTGTACTTCGAGTACAGCACGGACGGCACGACGTGGTTCGAGATCGGTGTTGACGAAACAGACGAACAACCCTGCGCGTGGAACGGTGAAGAGCCGAACCCGTGGTGGGACGGTGTTGACCATGACATCTTCTGGTCAGTCGTCTGGGATGTTTCCGGTTTGGCTGGCGACGTCTGGGTCCGCAGCTGGGCGCAAGATGAATGCGGCAACTCGGAAGAGATGGAAACCTACATCGTCTCCTTCGACGTGACCGCCCCGATGGCCCAAGTGTTTGTCTGGGACAACGGTGTCAACATTGATCAACTGAATACCTGTGCTAACTGGACCGAACCGCAAGTCGGTGACAGCGTCGAACGCTTCACGTGGCTGACGGTCGGTGCCTGCGCCGACGAAGCAGCCGGCGATGCTTACGGAGCGCATTGGTTCATCAAGCGCGCTGAAGACCACCCGCTCGAAATGTGGAGCTGGTGCTTCATCGGTGACGACTCGACCGGACCGTTCTCCGTGAACAACGTTGACCTCTGGCATAACGACTGCCCAGCGCCGCAACCCGGCCTGTGGTATGATGTCGCGGTGCTGACCACTGATCAGTCCGGCAACGAACTGACCTGGACGCAGTTCCTGAACTACGGTCAGGGCACGACGGTCGAAGAGAAGTGGGCGTGGTTGATGGCCAACGGCTATGTCAAGCGCATCTACATTAGCGACACTGAAGCTCCGACGGCTCACGACCTCGTGACGGCGCCGGATTGCACGCCGGATTCCTCGGTCATCTTCCTCCACGGTGACATCCAACTGTCCGCCGAAGTGGATGATGAAGACGTCGAAGCCGTAACGTTCGCCTTCCTCGAAGTCGGTTCCAACGGCCCGTGGACGGTGATCGAACGCACGACGCGTGAACACGGCATCGAGCTGGTCCAAGGCCCGAACGGCGAATACGTTCTGGCGGAAGGCTACTGGAATACCGAACTGTTGAATGGTACCTATATGGTCGGCGCGTTCGCGGAAGACAACTTCGGCAACATGGACGGTAACCTGTCCATCGGCGCCGACGGTGCCCCGAATGCCGTCCTGACCGTCAACGTGGACAACGAAGCCCCGGTGGCTAACATTGTCAGCGTTTGGCGCACGAACGACCCGAGCCATACGCAGCTGACGCAACTCGAACGCGGCAGTGAAGTGACCTTCCACATCGAAGCGTCCGATAACTTCACCGTGCGCAAGGTTCGCTTCTACTACCGTCACACCAACGGCGAACCGTCCGCTTGGACGCAAGTCGGTGGCGACCGCACGTGGCCGTTCAGCTTCAACTGGACTGTCCCGACGAATCTGACGGTGGGTTGGACGTATGACTTCGCGGCCGTTGCAGTGGACTACTGCGAACAGACCGATCAATTCGACGATCAAGGCAACTACATCATTGACTGGACCGCTCCGGTGATTGATGAAGAAGCTAACATCTCGATCTACGCGATTAACGACTACTACGATGTCGAAGGCACGCCGCATGTCAACGGTACGGAAATCTGCCTCTACGCAGAGTCTGAGCCGCAGCTTGACCACGTGCGCTTCATCTACGTGACCGCCCAGGGCGACACACACGAAATCCGCACCGTCCAAGGTTACGTCGGTCAGACCGATTGGACCAACTGTGTCGGCTCGGGTTCGTACTGGGATGTCACCACCCTGCCGGAAGGCCCGGGCCAGATCTGTGCGATCGGTTCGGCTGACCTCGGTGGCGACCTCGTCACGCTGGCCACGGATTGCCGTAACATCATCATTGACCACAGCCTCGCCTATTCGCTGAACGGCCGTCTGCCGGCATCGCATGGCTTGCTGGGTGGCTACTGCTCACTGGATGACGGATCGAACAACGGTCCGGAAGACATCTGGGTGCACTTCAACAACCAACTCACTGATGCCGGTCTCGACACGGTGTGGTTCGAGTGGAAGTGGGCAGAGTCGCCGAACGATCCGGAGTTCTGGTACAACGTTGGTTATGCCTATCAGGATAACGGCGTCACCGGTAACTGGGTCTATTCGTGGGATGTGTACGACTACTTCACAAGCGAATGGGACGCCTGCGGCACGATCAGCATGCGCGCCGTCCTGAGCGATAACGCGATTCCGCAGTCGAACTTGGCTTACGTCATGTTCGCTGATACGGTCCGCGTTGACAACTGCCCGCCGACGGTTCAGTTCACCAATGTCAACGGCGACCTTACGCCGAACCAGACGGTGATCCCGTGGGGCGAGATTATTAACATGGTGGTCACCGCCGAAGATGTCTTCGGTCAGGGTGGCAACAGCAATATCGCTCGCGTCTGCTTCTATGGTGAAGAAGACACCGCGCCTGACCTGATCTCTTGCGACGAGCAAGGACCGCTTTGGTCCGCGCAAGTGGCGACGACTGCCTTGACGCCGAATTCAACGTACACGTTGAACGCGATCGCCTGGGACGAAGCCGGCAACTGCAGCGAGCACACCATCGAAGTGTACATTGAAGACTCGCAGTACCAGCGCGCTACCATCGTCGGTTACGATGATGATAACGAATTCGGTTGCGACGACTACCTGTATGCTGTCACCGACGACTGCGACCCGAACTGGACGGATCAAGTTCAGTTCCAAGTGTCCACCAACCAAGGTCAAACGTGGCTGCCGTTGCAAGACGCAGTGAATACACGTGTTGACCAGTGCAACGAGTGGTTGGCTTGGCACCTGTGGCAGGTCACGCTTGAGTTCAACGAGTACCCGGCGAACGCCTGGTTCCGTGCCGTGGCTTGGGATGAATCCGGTAACGTGGATCCGAACGCACCGATCTGGCGCCGTCAGGATGTCACCGTCACTGAAGAAACTCAAATCTTCGCGCCGGATTGGGTCCGTGTCCCGAGCAACGGTGAACAGCAGCCGTGGGTCCTCACCACGCTCGAAGACTACACCGAAAACTGCTTGATCGAAGCGGGTGTCGTCTGCATCGAGCCTGAAGCTGGTTCTACCTACTATGCCGGCGAAATGCCGTCGAATACGACGCCGTGTAACTTGGAGGACGAAGACGGCCGCGTCACGGTCTTCACATCGAACACGGTTGCCCAAGGCGACTTGAGCTTCGTCCACATTACGACCTACTTCATGGACATCCATGAAGCAAATTACCAGGGTGGTTCGAACGGCACGCTTACCAGTGAAGACGGCCAGCTCGAAGTCACGATTCCTGCCTGGGGCACGGGTTGGGCCGGTTCTGTCTGGTTCCAGCCGTACCTGCCGTCGCAGTCGAACAGCCTGGTCCCGGCGTATCAGTACTACTACACTTTGATCTCGGCCGTCGAAGAAATCCAATCGGATGACCTCGATGACCTCGACATCGTACACCCGGCCTCGTCCTTCCGTATGCGCTTCGACAACAGCCTGCTTCCGGAAAATGCGGAAGAATGGCAAGTCGTCGTCGCCTACTGGAACTGGGATGCGTCCGATGAATCCGGTCAATACGAAGGTATGTGGCAAGAGTGGGGTATCACCTACAACGACCGCGACCTCGAAAACGGAATCGTGGACTTCCAGTGGACGCCGGATTGGGACATCTCTGACGTAACCTCCATTTGCCCGGATCGTGCACGCTTCGCGGTGTTTATCACCACGATCCGCCCGATCGACGAAATGGTGCGCCTCGGCAACGGTGGAGACTGTTCGCAGTGGGAAGAAAACCTCCCGCAGTACAATGGTCTGCCCGTGGTTGATTGCAACCCGCTGTGGTGGGTGGTTCTCGGCGAAGGCGAATATCCGCCGACCCCGGACCGCGTTGACGTCTGGCTCGATGGTATCCGTATCGTCAATGACGGCGAAGTCGCTGACATGGAAGAAGTCGAAGGCTACGACTACTGTGACTTCGACGCCCTGTTCACGACGCACTACGACAATATCAGTGGTATGTACACCGTTCAGATGAACGAAACGTACTACACCTGCCCGCCGTTCTTCGGTTGCCTGTCGCAAGGTATCCACACGATTCAGTTCTACGTGGATGACCGCCCGACCAATGTCACGCCGTTCTATGTGGACAACACGCCGCCGACGGCCTACACCGAGCCGACCTATATTGGTTCCGTGGATGTCACGCTGTGGGCGAACCTGGTTGACCGCGAATCCGGCATTGACACCATCGGTGTGTACCTCGACCTGGCCAACTGCGGTAACTACGACTACACGCATGAAATCACGGCTGAAGCCATGCGCTTCACGCCGATTGAAGAAGACGGCCACCTGATCGGTTACCGTGCCGAAGTCACCGTGCAGTGGGACGGACTGATCAGCAGCCTCTACGACGACTACTACGATGAAGAATCGGGTAGCTACTACGGTATCGAATGCCCGCTGACCCTGTGCGCCCATTGGCACACCTACAACAAGGTCTGCGACGCCAATATCGAAACGCAAGATTACCGCTACACCGTGGACATCAAGCCGCCGGTTGTTACCGCCGTGTCGCCTGTCGGCGCCGCGTATGACGATGACGGTGACGGTGTTGCCAACGAAGACGGAGTGGACTGCGAAAATAACGACGGCGACTTCTACTGGACCCAGGATTGGGGCTGGGAGCCGCGTTATGACGAAGACCCGATCAACTTCGTGGCCGACACGTTCAACTGTGGCGAGCGTCTGACGATCCAAGCTTCTGTCAGTGACTGGGCACGCTGCTGCTTCGGCGCCGCGGGTATCAATCTCGGCACCGTCCGCATCCGCATTGACGATATCGAATATACCGCCGCCGACTCCACAGTCGAAGGCCTGAACTTCGCTATCGTACAGCCCGGCCAGAATGACTTCGTGTTCAGCATTGGTGGTCCGAACTCCGGCGAAGCCGCCGACCTGTTCTACACGCCGGGCGAGCACCGTGTCACCGTCTGGGCCGCTGACGAAGCCGGTAACATCGGTACGAGCGACCAGCAGAACTACAGCTGGACATACTATGTGCGTTGCAGCGGCCCGGCCGTTGACTTCAACGAAGGCGCCTGCGGTACGTGGTTCAATCCTGAGTACGACAGTCAGAATCCGGAAGAGTTCAACTTCGTCGTGACGACCGTGGCCAGTGCCCCGATCGCCCCGAACGGTATCACCTACTCAATCGTCACCCTGCCCGACAGCACGCCGGTCAGTGGCCCGACGACGATTGATCCGGCGGGTGAAGACACCGTTGAAGTCTCCGTGATGCTTGACGGTTCGTTCCCGGATGGTCAGACCGGTCTTGCGGTGGTTGTCGAAACCCGCAACATCTTCTTCGTTGCTGGTGAGGAAAACAACGGCTACAACCTGAGCGCCCGTACCTATACGGCCGACGGTTGCGAACCGGTTGAAACCGCGCACTTCCCGGCCACTGGTGACAGTGTCCAGAACGAAGGCAACGTGGTGGTTGAAGTACATTACAATGACGATTGCAACGGCGCCCTGTTCAATATCGGCGATGGCAACGTGACCCTGACCAAGGGCATGGCCACCACGTCGAGCGTAACGGGTAAGAACAACGTTGCTTCCAAGAATGGCGAGACGATTTCCCGCGAAGGCCGCGAAACGCTGGACGACAACGGTTCGGGTATCATTACCGACCGCGTGTGGTTCGTTGTTGTGCCGCCGCGTGGCGAAGTCCTCCGCTACGAAGATGAAGGAGACTTCATCGAACGTACCACCTCCAGCGCCAAGATCGTCCTTGTGGATCCGATCGCCGGCGTCTGGACTGTGAACGCGTACGCTGAAGACTGCGTGGGCAACCTGGCTACTTGGACTTGGACATTCCGCGTCCTGAGCACCGGCCCGATCGTTGAGTTCGGTACGGTTGAAGACGGCAGCTGCCAGTACAACGGCTTCTGGAACCCGGATTATCCGTTGGACTTCACGGCCACCGTCCAGGAAAATGACGGCGCCAATGTCCGCAACGGTGACATCACCGCGCGCTTCGTCGGTCTCTATGACAACGATGGCCAGATCACTGAAGTTGATCTGACTGCCAACGTCACGCTGGACATCAACCCGGCCTATGACAACAGCAACACGAACCAGACCTTCACGGTGAATGGCTCGGCGACCTTCGGTGAGTTCGGTGGTCATGGTACCCCGAACGACATCCGCATCGTCCTGCACGCCGGTGACCAGTACGGCACGTGGCGCGAAGTTGTCCAGACTTGGGTGGTGGATGAGACTGGTCCGGTCATTCAGGTTATCAGCCCGCTGGATAGCAGCGCGGTGGATGGCGACCTGCCGGTGACGATCAGCGCTCACTTCTTCGATGACGACAACTACAGCGCCGTGACCCTGCCGGGTGGCGATCTGATGCTGCAAGACAAGAACGTGGCTCCGGCTACGGGCTTCATCGGCGGCGGCAAGAACGACAAGGGCGGCAAGGCTGCCACCGTGACCAGCACGACCAAGCTTGACCTTGGAAACTGGCGCGATGCGCTGTCGCGTGGCTTCTCAAGCCTCGACGGCAACAGCGGTGTGGATCCGGAATGCATCGAAATGTACCTGCATAACCACACGACCGGTCAGCGTACCGAGTTGACGCCGGATGCGGTGATCAACGGTGGTATCATCACCTGGTCGGGTAACCTTGAAGACGGTCCGTATAGCGTCATCCTCACGGTCTGCGATTACGTCTGCAATACCAGCAGCGAAGTCTGGTCCTTCTGGGTGGTCAGCGATGCGTGCACCGAAAATATGGCCTTCTTCCCGCCGTATCACGTGTCGGCGATGCCGCACTGCTTCGAAGCCCTCGCGGATTGCGAGCAGCTTGACCGCAGCACGGTAACCATGACACTCGAAGGCGCAATGCTGGTGGATGATCAGTTGGTCTGGGCACCGATCGTGGTGGATGCACCGGTCTCCTTCCATGGTGACACGGCTGTGTACTGCGCGAACTTCGACCTGACCAGTCTGGTGAGCATCCGCGCTTCGCTGAACGGCGAATTGGTGGGTGGCCTGCCGATGACCCCGATTTCGCAAGTCTATACCGTGGACACCGGTGCGCCGATCTTCACGGATTACTCGCCGAAGTCGAACGATGAGAATCCGATCCCGCTCGGCGAGCCGGTCACGTTCCGCGTGGACTTCGCCGAAGTCGGTACAGTTGGCTTGGATCCGGCCAGTGTTCGCATCTGGCTGACCAAGGACGGTGTGGCGGCTGAAGGTGAATCGAACGTCAGCATCGCCGGAAACGGCCTGACTGGCTACGCCACCTTGGCCTACGCAAGCCTCGAAGCTGGTGACTATATGTTGCACTCTGAAGTCGCTGACCTGGCTGGCAACCGTGCCACCGGTGAGTGGGCACAGCGTGTCGGTCACCGCGAGATCACGGTTGGCGGCGAGACCTACAACTATCCGAATCCGTTCACGAAGGAAGACGGTCACACGACCTTCGTCCTGCCGATCGAGCCGGGTTCAGGTAACGGTGCGCACGTCAGCATCATGATCTACGACTTCTCGGGCCGCTTCGTCGCGAAGGTGTATGATGGCGTCCTCGCCGACAACAACACGGCAATCACTTGGGCCGGTACCAACGACAGTGGCGAAGAAGTCGCCAACGGTGTGTACCTTGCCAACGTGACCGTGTCCGGCGATGGCAAGACCATCAACAACATCGTGAAGGTTGCCTACAAGAAGGCGAGCAACTAAACCAGACACAGTGGGTGGGGAAGGGTAACCTTCCCCACCCCTGAGTTTTTCAATTCCGGAAGATGAAATACTTTAGAATAGCCGATAGGACAGGAGGAAGGGATATGTCATCCCGAATTCGCAATACGGCGCTGGGCCTGTGCATGCTGATGCTGTTCGGTGTCTCGGCCGCCAACGCGCAAAACTACGCCGCACCGTTCCTGCGGATGGGTGTGGGTGCGCGGGCAATGGCCATGGGTACCGCCCAAACTGCCGTTGCCAAGGACGCGACCGCGGCCTACTGGAATCCCGCTGCGCTACACTGGCTCCACAAATTTGAAGTGGCGCTCATGTACACCGGCGGCATGGAAGCCGATCGCAACTACAATTACATCGGTGCATCGCTGTGCGCGGAGAAGATTGGTACCTTTGGCCTGTCTTGGCTCAACGCGGGCATCACCGGAATCGGTCAGTACGACGATCTTGGCGACAAGACCGGTAGCTTCGACGTGGGCGAAAACGCCTTCCAGTTGAGCTACGCCCGCGGGCTCGGCAAAGGCCTGTCGCTCGGTTTGAGCGCCAAGTACCTGCAGGAAGACCTCGCCGACAATGACGGCTGGGGTGTGGATGCAGGTTTGCTCTTCCGCGCGTACGACGAACTGCAGTTCGGTTTCATGGTGCGTGACGCCGCCGGTGAATACGGCGACGACAACGTGCCGTTTGAAGCCCGTCTCGGTGTCGGCGTCAATCCGTGGAAGGGTGTGACCCTCACGAGCGACGTCAACAAGGTCGAAGACGAAAAGGCCACGTTGGATGTCGGCGGCGCGTATGACTTCGAAGTCAGCGACAATGTCAGCTTCTATCTCGCGGCCGGTGTCAACGATCTCGTCGAGAACGATCAATCCAACTCCGGCATGACCGCCGGCTTCGGATTCGGTTTCAAGAGCTTCGGCATTCAGTATGCCTATGTCGAGGAACCGCAGGCCTTCTTGAATGAGAACCACCGCATCTCGCTGAACTTCTACTTCCGTGAGTGCAACGAACTCACGAGCGCGATGGGTACGCTGAAGCGCGCCCGCCGCGAAGAAGCCATGTGCCAGAAGAATGATGGCCCGAAGGAATTTATCCACCGCTACATCTTCGAAGGCAATCCGTCACTGAAGCTCTCGCTTGAATTGCTCAAGCCCGAGCAGAAGGATTCGATGGAGTCCGTGTGGATGGAAACCGGCGGCGTCGTCAGCTTCCCGGGTATCAACTTCGCCACGGGTTCGGCGGAAATCACCGACGAATTCGCGCGCGTGTTGGACGGTGCCTCGAAGTTGATCAATGAGCATCCGGAAATCCAATTGCTCGAAGTTCAAGGCCACACTGATAACACCGGTTCGGACGCGATCAACAATCCGTTGTCGCAGGCCCGTGCCGATGCAGTGCGCAACTACCTGATCTCGCGCGGTGTTGATCCCAGCCGCCTCGTGGCCAAGGGATACGGTTCGACCAAGCCCGTGGCCAGCAACGCCAACGAGCAGGGCCGCTACCAGAACCGCCGCATTGACCTCGTGCGCATTCGGTAAGCAAATTACGGTTTGAGAATGAGTCGAGGAGTGTGAACGCACTCCTCGACTCACTCCAATAACTCTCCATTTCAACCTGAGAACAGGCCATGAAGAGAATCGGTTACGTTTTAGTCACGTCCGTCGCGGTGCTCGCGGTCTATGCGTTGTCGCTCGCGCAGTTGGAATCGCGCAACACCCCGGCGAAATACCTGCTGCGTGTCATGGACGGCCCGGACGCGCGCGCCTACTTCGGCGCGGCGGTCGAAGGCTCCTACGCCTGGACGGGCGGCAACAAGCTCTATGCTGTATCCTACACGGGTGAAAACGCGGGACCCATCTCGCGCGGAGTCGTGCAATTCTATGATGGCCTGCTCGCATCTCAGCCTGTGCTGACGATACGCGGTCAGGACGATGGCGAGCTGTTTGGCTCTTCGATGTCAACGGGCGACTTCAATGGCGACGGCACTCCCGATCTGGCTATTGCCGCCGAAGGCGGTCAAGGCACAGGTACCAAGCCTGCCGGAAAAGTCTATCTCTATCTCGGCGGCGCGAACTTCGGTTCGGCTGCCGCAGTGATTACTGCAGGGGAAAGCAAGGACTCTTTCGGCCGCTCGATAGACATGACGCGCGATGTGAACGGGGACAACTTCGCCGATCTCGTCGTTGGCGCTCCGCACTCAGCCAAGAACGGCGCGACGTCGGGCCGCATGTATGTCTATTTCGGCAATGCCAACGGCACAGCAAAGAACCCCGATCTCGAAAGCAAGCTTGGCACGTTGAATGATCTGTACGGTTCGTCCGTTTCGACGGGCGACATTACTGGCGATGGCCAGGGGGATATCGTTGTGGGCGCGCCGCACTATGGCACGGAAGCCACCTATTACGGCGCTGTGTACGTTTTTAAGGGCGGTAAGGGTTTGGATGTCTCGAAGCCCACAAAGCTATACAAGGGCGAATTGACCAGCTTCCAGGATCAGTTTGGTTGGGCCACCGCAATTGTGCCCGATCAGAACGGCGACGGTACAGCCGAACTTGTTGTCGGCGCACCTCAGTTCACCAGCGGCGGTCGTCAATTGGGCAAGGTTTATGTCTATCACGGAGGCGCGACCCTCCCGGAACAGGCCAATGCGACCTTCACTGGCGGCGTGGAAGCCGGGCGGTATGGCGAGAAAGTCTTCGCCTTGGGCGATCTGAATAAGGACGGCAAGGGCGATTGGGCGGCGCAGGCCGCCAATGCGAATCAGGCCCGGGGTGTGGTCTATTTCTACTATGGTGGCTGGGAGACGGACTTCTACCAGTTTTCAGGTGAGAACATCGCTGATGCCGCCGGGAATAGCGTCTCGTCGTTCGGTGACTTAGATGGCAACGGTTCGCCCGATCTGGGCGTCGGTGCCCGCTGGTGGGATCAGGACATCGTCGAGAACGTTGGGCGGGTTTACCTGCTCAGTATTCAGTAGGGAAGACCCC
>Ga0272412_1000024_pt1 | contig 29590 bp, 23 predicted proteins | sample WWTPWeurt_MetaT_FD_193540 | JGI IMG/M metagenome (GOLD analysis project Ga0272412, IMG submission 193540) | Metatranscriptome of activated sludge microbial communities from WWTP in Nijmegen, Gelderland, Netherland - WWTP Weurt (Metagenome... | ecosystem: Engineered > WWTP > Aerobic digester >...
GTTCGATCGAAAAAAGGCGCTTTTGTGGGCGCTTTTGGGTTTGATTCTGGGGACGGTGGCAGGCGGTTTTGCGGTGGGTTTCAAAAGCATGATGGCGTCGCGGCTTTTGGCAGGTTTGTTTGGAGGCCCAGCTACGTCGCTGGCGATTTCTGCTCTGACGGATTTGGTGCCGATTCACCGACGAGGACGCGCGATTGGTGCGGTCATGGGCGCGTTTTCAGTTGCATCGGTTGCAGGCGTTCCCATGGGTCTGTGGCTGGCTCGCCAGGGGAGCTTTCGGACGCCGTTTTTCGCAGTATCGGGCTTGGGTGTGCTTGTGATGTTCTTTATCAAAGCAGTCTTGCCGCGGATGACTGCGCATCTATCTCGGAAAGAAGTCCAATGTAGTTTGCGGGAACTCTTGCAGCGAAAAAACGTAAAATGGTCACTTGCGTCTGTGGCACTGAGCAACATCGGCGCTTTCGCAATCATTCCAAACATTGCGCCCTATTTGATCATGAATTGCGGGATGCCACGAACGGATCTGGAATATCTGTATGCGATTGGAGGTCTGTGTACGTTCTTTTCGATGCGATTTGTCGGAAGACTCGTGGATGGATTGGGAACGCAACCTGTGATGTTCTTCACGAGTATCCTTCTGTCGATCGTGATTGGCGTTGGTTTTTTGCCTGGGCACAATATCGTGCCGATTGTTGTGGTTTTTGTGGGTTTTCTTGTTTCGGGAACGGCTCGAAACGTGTGTGTTGGGGCAGCGAGCAGTCGGGTTGGCGCAGCGAACGAAAGAGCGCGATATCAATCCATTCAATCTGCGGTTCAACATCTTGCATCCGCATGCGGCAGCAGTCTTGGTTCACTGCTTTTGTATGAAACACTCGATAAGAGGCTAGGCGGCATTGACAAATTAAGTATGATCTCAATCGTTGCAACGCTTCTTATGCCGTTGTTTATCTATCAATTTGAAAAAGCAGAGCGAAATCAGCAGGTGCGTACTTCCGTCGAATGAACGGCTTCGCTACTTGTCGAGTTGCTTGACTCCTGCGTCGATTTTCTTGGCGGAGAGTTCTAGAAGTTTCGCGGCCCCTGTTGCGAGGGCGGTGCCGAACTGTTTGCCGCTGGTCTTGAGCTTCTGGGTCAGGATGCGTTGCTTGGCTTGCTCGCGCAGCTTGTCAGGGTCAGGAAAAAGGGTGCCGCGAAGCTGGAAAAGAAGAAGCATCCCCCAAAGTATCGCGGGGATCAAAAGGGGGAGCCCCACAGACCATGCAGAGGTGGCTGTTAGGAGGGCCAGGATCGAGACATACACGACAGCATGGGTGGACAAGCGGCGGTAGGCCAGCTGGCGGATCTCTTGCTGGGCGGTGAGTTCCTCGCGATCGGCTTCAAATTCGGCCAGGGCTTGCTGCATGTCTTGCCCGGAAAAACCGAGTTCCTTGGCGTTTTCCAGAAGTTCTTGGGCCGTCAAACCGGCGGTTTCAGACTGCCGGGAGAGGGCGCGGTCCCGTTGTTGCGCCCGTCGCAAAATGTCGCGAACTTCTGCTGGTTCAAATCGCTTTTCGCCACTGGCCATTGCCGTAGTCTGCCCGTTTTGGCGGCTTTGCGGGGGATGTCGCGTGCTGTTTTTCGCAGACAGGAAGGACGTGCATCGCGCTACCATCCGCAGCCATGAGTGAAACTGCTTCTTCTTCCACAAATCCGACGACAACCAACCCAAAAGAGACGCTGCCAGGCACGATCGGCTTTTTGGGCACGGGCAACATGGCCGAGGCGCTGATCAAAGGGCTTTTGTCGGCTGGGCTCGTAAAACCGGAACAAATTTGGGGCTCTGAGCCTCGGGCCAGTCGGTGTCAATTTCTGCGCGAGCAATACGGAATCAACATGACGACGCACAACATCGACGTGGTGCGGCGGGCCAATCTGGTGGTGCTGTCGGTCAAGCCGCAGGTGCTGCTCGGGGTGATGGACGAGGTGTCTCCGCATTTGAAGCCTCGTTGCCTGTGCGTTTCGGTTGCCGCAGGAGTGCCGCTGCAAGTGCTCGAGGCGCATTTGCCGAAGGAAACGCGGATCATTCGGGTCATGCCGAATACGCCAGCACTGGTGGGAGCGGGGGCAACTGCGATCGCAGCGAGCACTTCGGCGAGTCCAGACGATGTGAAACTGGCGGAAAAAATGTTTGGCGCGGTGGGTTTTACGGTGGTGATGGACGAAGAACAGCTCGATGCGGTCACAGGGCTGTCGGGGTCGGGTCCGGCGTACATGTTTTTGGTGATCGAGGCGCTGTCGGATGCGGGCGTGAAGGTGGGGCTGTCTCGGTACAACGCCCTGGCGTTGGCGGCTCACACCGTGCTGGGGTCGGCGAAACTGTTGCTCAAGACGGGTCAGCATCCGGGGCACTTGAAGGACATGGTGACGTCGCCGGGGGGGACGGCAATCGCGGGACTTCATACGCTGGAAGAGGGCGGTCTGCGGACGACGCTCATGAACGCGGTCGAGGCAGCAACGCGGAGAAGCCGAGAGCTTGGGGAGATCGCGATCCAAAATGCGGAAAAACGGCGCGCGATGCAGAAGGGCTCCTGATGGGTGTGCCTTGGCGTGAGTGTGCGGAAGGGATGTCAATCGACGTGTGGGTGATGCCTCGGGCGTCGCGTGTGAAAGTGGGCGGGCTGCACGGAGGCCGTTTGAAAGTGGCGGTGACTTCGCCGCCGGTCGAGGGCGCGGCCAACGAGGCGGTATGCACTGCGGTGGCGTCGGTGCTCGGTGTGGCAAAAAGCCAGGTTGCGGTGCGGCATGGACACACAGGACGACAAAAAACCCTGGTGGTTTGCGGAGACGCGGGGATACTCTGCCGAAAAATCAGCGCGCTCGTCGGGACGGACGACGCAACGTCGTAAGAAAAACCGTCCGCCAAAGCGAGTCGGACAAGCAAAAAGAAAACGCAAAAACCATGTTCGATGCAAAACGTAGGGTGTTGTGGGTCGCTGTGTCACTTGTGGGCTTTTCGTGCAGCAAGAACCACAGTCTGACGGTTCGCGTCATCACTCCACCTGGGAGCGAGGACCCGTTTTTGGCCGCGAACCAAGTGCGCATGACGCTGGGCGACAAACAAACGACGTCGCAGGTCACGTCGGGCCGTTTCACCTCGACGATCGAAATTGAATCGCCGCAAGACAACCAGACGGGGCAACTGCTGCTCGAGGCGCTCGATGCGGGTGGGCAGGTGGTCGGGCGGGGAAGAACGCCGACGTTTGTGCTGCAACGCTCGGATGCTGAGGTGGCGGTGTACGTCGGGAAACCGGGCTTTGTGACGAGCAGCGAGCTCCAGCTTCCCAGCGACGATCGCTCGAAAGCGCAAGGTCGAAAGGCACTTTCGGCGTGCGCGTTAAAAGGTCGGCGAGGCAGCCCGAACGAGCCGAGTCTGGGGGCGCTCATCGTCGGTGGAGAGGCCGAGGGGACGCTTCCCATGGCGCAGGCGTGGATGTTCAAGCCGTCGTCGTTTCAATTGCTGGATGGGGGCACGATCTCGCAAGGTCGGCGGGGTGCGGTGGTGGTGCCAAGCGCAGACGGCACGATTGGGCAGCAGGCGTTGCTGGTCGGTGGGGCTTTTCAAGGGCAGGAATTGGCGACGCAGACGGAGAAATTCGATCCGTCGGTCAGCACGCTCAAAGACGTGTGGAGCAAACCGTCCGCAGAAATCGGCGACATCGGGAAGCCGGGTCTGTACGCGCCGGGCTCGGTTGAAATTCAAGACAGCGTATTTTTGGTGGCTGGGGGTTTGCTGGGCCCGACGAGCGAGCAGGCGAGCGGACAAGCGGTGTTGGTCAAACGGTTTCCAGCCGAGGGTTCGGACACGGTGACGCGGCTGGGCGTGGCGGTGGTGCAACCGGCGGGAGGACGTTCGACAGCGATGGTTGTGCCTCGTTATCAGCACAGCATGACGGCGCTGGCGACGGGCATTCTCGTGTTTGGGGGTCTGTCGTTTGCGGATGCCACAGCACTGAAATCCGTCGCTGAACTGTACTCCCCGGAGCAAAACCAATTTGCTGCACTTGTGTTCGCGGGCGGAGCGCCCCAAACGCGCCGGGGCCACGTCGCGGCAAAACTCAAGACGGGCCAGGCTTGGCTGGTGGGCGGGTATACCGAGGATGCGGCTCGGGCCAAAACGGTGCTCGATTCGGCCCTGGTGGTGGATGTATCGGCGCGCACGTTTGCAGAGCAGCCGGGCACGCTGAAAACCGCGCGGTTTGCGGCTAGCTTGCACGAAAGCGCGGGGGAATTTGTTGTCTGTGGTGGTTTTGACAAAAACAACAAAGTGCTGGCCGATTGCGAGGCGTTTTCGACGGAAACAGGTCGAGCAAGCCGCCCCGCTTTCGCGATGCCGAAGGCCCGTGCGGAGCACTTGGCCGTCCCGCTTGAAAACGATTTGACGATGTTTGTCGGCGGGGTGGATGCAGACCAGAAGCCGTTGCCTGCGATCGACTTTTACACCTCGAAGTAGCCCGCCTACACATCCCACATCCACTCTGCCTGGAATAGGTCCTGCGACACGCTTTCGACGGGTTGGGCCGACCCACAAGCGATGTCTGCGGGCTCGTTTTGTTTCCGCTTCCCGCCAAAAGAGCGTCCGTTTTCCAGGGGTTATGTATTCAATGTGGAAACTTGGTTGTTAAAAATACAGATTCGCATGCTAGAGTTTGGCGGTTTGGAAACCATCAACATGCGATCTCTGTGGTCTAGCAACAGCCTTTTTCATTCGGGAGTAGCGCTTGGGGCGACACTCCTTGTTTTGGCCGCATTGGTGTATGCGGCGTTTGCTCTCGGTGGCGACGGGACAACCCCACTTTTGCACGAAGTCGTACCGGTCCCGAGCGACTCAGGAAGCAGCCAACCATGGCTTGTGCTGAGCGCCAGCCTCGCGGCCATCGTCCTGGGACTTCTGGTCACGATTTTGGCCAGCGTCCTCTCGAAAAATCCGACTTCTCGACCGCCTCAATAAGAGTTTCTAATTACATTTATTTGGACGGAAATTCGGTCATCGAAGCGTGACGCCGTTTTGCTCACACACAGAGATGAGGCTTTTCCGATCGGCGGGGGCGACCCTGAAGAACATCGCCTTGGCGGCAAAGCTGCCCATTTTGCAGTGGGCAAACGTGAGCTGACGAAAGGCTCTGGAGGTGGGGTGGGTGAACAGCGTTTGGCGAGCCAGCTCGACGGCTTTTTGATAGTCGCCGGCTTGCAACAAGCGATCGGCTTGGTCGAGCTTTTCTTTGATCTCGGCTGGTTCGTTTCCGGACTTTGCTGACACCTTTGACGTCGGGGCCGTGGCGGCTGGCTTGGACTTCGCGGGTCTGTTTTCCACGATCTTGGGGTTCGGCGCTGTGTGTGCGACGGGTTCGGGTTTGGTTTCCGGTTTCGTCGCTGTTTCTTGGCCTGAAACAGGCTGAGTCGAGGGTGTGGTCGCACCGACGGGCTCGGTCGGCGTTTTGGGCGGCTCGACAACAGAAGTCGCAAGGACGGTCTGGGGTTTTGCGGTGCCAACGGACGCAGAACCAGCGGTGTGACGAGACCGAGCCAGCACAAGCACAGTCGCGCTCACGAGGAGTGCTGCCGCCGCTGCCCCACCGACGATCAAAAACCAAGGACGTTTGGGATTCCTACCGTCGCTGCCGATGGGTCGAATCACGGCTCGGCTCAACGGTCGGGCGTCTCGGCAATATGCTTCGCAATCCGAGAGCGTTCGCTCGAGGGTCGCGATGTCTGGATATCGTGCGCTGGGCTCTTTTTCCAAAAGACGCATCACGATCTTGGCCAGCGGTTCCGGCACTTCTTTCGGCAGCGGTGGAGGTGGTTTCGTCAGGTGACTAACCAACACGCCGGTCACGGTGTCGCTCGTGAAAGGAACGGAACCCGTCAACAATTCGTAAAGCACCACACCGACGGCGTATTGATCGGCTTTCGCATCAATTCGACTGCCGCCCGCTTGTTCGGGGGCCATGTACGCAGGTGTCCCAATGACCGCGCCGGTTGCGGTGAGCGACGTGCCCACTTCATCGCCAAGCTGTTTCGCGATGCCAAAATCCAGCACTTTCAAATAGACAGGCCCCGTCGGTGAATACCGCTGCAACCGGATGTTGTGCGGCTTGATGTCGCGGTGGACTACGCCGTTGCGGTGGGCTTCCTCGAGGGCTGCGGCAAGTTGTCGAATGATCAAAATGGCTCGCGACGGGGCCATCGGCCCTTCGAGCTTCATCACGTCGGTGAGTTCCTTGCCGTCCACAAATTCCATCACCAGAAAAGGCACGCCATCCGCGATGCCAAAATCCAGAACTTGGGCGATTCCCGGATGCAGCAACTTGCTGAGGACTTGGGCTTCGCGCACAAACCGGTCGTGGGATTCTTTGGTGACCAAAATATCGGCGCGGATCATTTTGATCGCGACGGTTTTCCCGAGGCTCAGTTGCGTGCCTCGATAGACGACCCCCATCGCACCCTGCCCAAGTTGAGCGTCCACGCTGTATTGCGTTTTGAGAACCTTGCCCAACATGCTGTCGGGCGGGGTAGAACTGGCGAGACCCGGTTCAGGAAGCGTCTCTTGGTTGGGGTTTCTTGACATGCTCAACAACGGTACTTTACGTCGAGAAAATGCTCAACAACTCCGCTTTCGCAGACCGGCGGTCGTGGGTGCTTCCACCGATTTTCGGATCGGCTACCATTTTTGACGATGATGCGCCGAGTCACTTTTTCACGCGGTTTCCTTCCTTTGGTTTTCCTTTTTCCACTCTCTTTGGTCTCGCAGGGGAATGCGTCTCCTCCGGCAGAAATTCCTGTTGCCGATCGCGCCAAGACGGTTGTTTGTGGTGACGGAAAATCGCATTTCGTTGCGCTGGCACCTGATGAACGCCTCAGCTATTCGCTCTTTTATGGCAACGGCAAGGTGTGGTATCGGGTCCCACCTCCCGAGGGTGGCATGCTGTCTGGCGGGCATTTTTTTGAGCCTCGGTACACAGCGCCGACTCGGAATCCGAACTTTCGAGGCCTGGATATGCGGGTGTATTCCGAGGTGGCGTACGACAAGGAAAAGAACACGTGCGAGGTCTTCTGCGGCGAACGAAAAACCACGATGCAGATTCTCTCTGAAAAGGAGAACAAAGCCCTGCTCGACCAAGCCAAGTTCGTCGAAAATCCCCGGCAATATGTTCCGTATGCGCTCGCTCGAGACGACCGTGGAACGTATTACTTCGTCGATCACGGTTTTGCGCCGATGATGTCCAAGAAATTCCGTTTGTTTGTGGGACCACGCGGCAATCTGAAGTTGCAGCAGATGACCAATGTGGTGAGCGACAGTGAAGGCGATGTGTTTTCGACGAAAACGGGCAGTCTGCGTTTGATTTTGGATCAACGGGAATCGGTTTGGATCGAGAGTGAAAAGCCCCGAAAGTTGACGCTCGTCCCCGTTTCGCAAAATTGGGCGGTGATTTACAACGACCTGGGTGTCTACACCGGGCAAAAACAGGGGACGCCGTGCGATGAGCTGTAATCGAATCGGAGTGGCGATCTTGGCCGCGCAGCTTGCCGGTTTGAGCCAGGCTGCGGCGGAGGTTCCATCGGCAGCAGCGGCGGCTGGCGTCGATGTCGCGGCCTATCGAGACAAACTTGCGGTGTTGTCCGACGGAAAGGGCCATTTTCTCGCGTTGACTTCCCCGGCAGAAAGCGATCGGGTGTTGTTTTATGGCGATGGGAAGATCTTTTTCCAGGTTCCTCTCGTCGGTGGAAGTCGGAACGGCGACAAATGGGAACACGCTTTCGCCGAGCCACGTTTGACAGAGGGAAATCGAGGAGAAGGTTCAGGTTACGTCGGTTTTGATGGAGCTGCGTATCGCGTCGAGTGTGGCAAGCGCGTGACACCGCTTTCGCTGGTGAAATCCGTCGAGGCGAAAGCCCTGCTCGATGCTGCGAAGTTCCAAAGAAGTCCTCGAAAGTTTCGACCGCATGCGTTGGCTCGAGACACGCGCGGAACGTACTACTTGGTGGACCGGGGTTTTCACCCAGAGGATCGGGAACGGTACCGCGTTTTCGTCGGACAAAAAGGCAATCTCAAACAGCAGAAAATGCTCAACCTAGTGAGCGATCCAGCCGGTGAGTTGTTTTCGACCAAAACCGGCACGTTGCGTCTTTTGCTCAACAAAGAGCCGCAGGATTTGCGGTGGATTCAGGGAAAAAAGGACACCGTTCTGACGAAGGTGCCGCTCGATATCAACACCATGATCGCGAGCATTTACAACGACTTTGGCGTCTACAGCGGCGAGCGTCTCGGGACGCCCTGCGACGATTTGTGACACGGCAGCCGGCCTCGTCTTTGGGTTGCCCTCTGGTTGCTTCATGAACGTGTCTGGTTGTTATCGCGTCGCCTGTGCACCGCTGCTAGCGGGTATTTCTCCGACGGAATGGAATGCCTTGCTGGAACCTGACGACGCGCCGCTTTTGTCTTGGGAATATCTGCATGGGTTGGAAGCAACCGGTTGCGTTGGAGAGGACACGGGCTGGCTGCCATTTCACATTCTGATTTTCAAGCTCCCACATCCCCGAGAGAAAACGGGCCCTCTTGTGGCCGCAGCGCCGGCCTACATCAAATTTCACAGCGACGGAGAATGGGTTTGGGACGGCGAGTGGCCGACGTTTTCTGCGCAGGTGGGAGTGGATTACTACCCCCGTTTGGTGTTGGCTGCGCCATGGAATCCAGTGACCGGAGGGCGGCTGCTCGTGCTCCCATCGCTGCCGGAGGAAGAAAGGGCCGCGCTGCGTGCTTCGCTTTTGCAAGCCTCGAAACAGCTATGCAAAAGACTGAACCTGTCTTCGGTTCACGCGCTGTTTGTTCGTGGATGCGAGCGGGATGTTTCACAAAACGAATCCGTTGAGAAACCGGGCAGGGCCGAGGTCAGCGATCAGGTGGCTTCGTGCATCTTGGAAGAATTTTTGCCGCGACGGCAAACCCAATATCACTTTCACAACCAGAACTACCGCTCGTTCGAGGACTTCTTAACGGACTTGCGCAGTCACCGTCGCAATACGATCCGCCGCGAACGTCGCGAACTCGCCGACGCTGGCATTATTGTAACGACCCACGTTGGTTTGTGCAAAGACGAAACGGCGCCAGTTGCGGAACAGGGCCGACCGCGCGGTTTTTTCGGTTCGGAATTGGATTTCGTGTTCGACCTGTACGAGGACACGTCGAAACGTCATACGGGGGAAAAACCGTATCTCAACCGAGCATTTTTCCATCTCTGTGCACAAACACTGGGGAACCGGGTCGAGTTGGTTTTGGCCAAAAACCGAGACGGAGAGGTTCTGGCCGGAGCATGGAATTTGCGCGGAGATACTCGTCGGTTCGGTCGGTATTGGGGAAGTCGTGTGGCGATGCCTTTTTTGCACTTTGAAACTTGCTTTTATCACCCGATTGAACAGTGCATTTCCGATGGGATCTCGGTGTTTGAACCCGGTCATGGAGGCGACCAGAAGCTTCTGCGTGGCTTTCGACCGACGTACACCTACAGTGCACATTGGTTTGCGCACCCTCGGCTACATCAGATCATCTCTGTCTACTTGGACCACGAGGCGAGGGCGGTGGATGCCATTCGCGAGTTTGAACAAGTCCGGTGCCCTATCCGTTTCCTGGGACATGAGACGAAAAAGGGCGGCTGTTAGCCTTTGGTTGGCGATCTCGGAGGTTCTGCGCCCGGTCAGCCGAAAGTCAGCCGAAAGTCGGTCGCTATCGGCAGATGACAGGTTTTGGCTTGTGTACACGCACAGGTTTGAGCGCACATGACAAAGCAAAATTACCCGGTTCTCAAATCGTGGCTGACTACTTACAATTGCGACAGCGTGCTGCGTATTGGTATCCGCCACAGTGTTCGGTCCACCGTCTGAAACAGTGAGTGTGGCTCGGCAGGCGAGGAGCCGTGGCACCCAGCGAGAAAGAACGCCAGGGAGAAAGAACGTAAGATGCCCAAGCAAATCCTGCTCGTCGAAGACAGCGTAACCATGCAGAAGGTTGTCCAGATCGCCTTTGCGAAAGAGGACTACCAGGTCACCGTGGTTTCCAGTGCGGATGAGGCGATGTCTCGTCTGAAAGAGGCGCGACCAGATGTCGTTTTGGTGGACGCCGGATTGACGGGAAAGAATGGGTACGACCTCGCGACAGCGGTGCGCGCCGAGTCAAACGGCAAGGATGTTCCGATTTTGCTCTTGACCAGCAATTTCAATCCATACGACGAGGCACGTGGCCAGCGGGCCGGTGTCACGGCCAGTTTGGTCAAGCCATTCGACACGCAATCCGTGATCGATCGGGTGAATGCGCTTGTGAAGGGTGGGCCCGTCGCCGCGACTTCGGCCCCAGCCGCTGCGGTGGCCCCGGCAAAGCCTGCCGCTTCGCCTCAGGCCATTGCGCCGCCTGCCGCAATTCAACCGCCCGCCGCGATTGCTCCTCCGGCCGCCCAAGCGCAGCCATTGGGAAGTCCGGGGCTTCGACCCCCATCGCCGGTGGCCAAACCCAAAGAATCTGCATCCATTGCTGCCGTTGCAGCCCCACCCAATCCGTCTGTAGCGCCGGCTCGATCAGAGGCCGGTTCAAATGAAGGAGCCCGTATGCCGGAGCCCACACGAGCCGCCCCGTCGGGTGGCCAATCCGTCGGGATACCAAACCAAGTTCCGCAGATGCCTCGTCCGTCGTTGATTCCGCGAGCGGCGGTTCCGGCACCTGTCCTTGCAGCGCTTGAGAAGATTGCCTCGCGAGGTGCCGAATATGAGGCCGTCGCACGGCTCAGTGCCGAGGCCATTTCGCAAATCGCCTGGGAGGTCGTGCCAGAACTTGCGGAGATCATCCTGCGCAGCGAAGCCGAAAAAGCGAAAGAGCGACGTGCTTAGCACGTTTGTCGCGGTGGACGGCTCGAATGCCGGCGACGTGTCTCTCCAGCTTTTCGGCGCTGGGCGATGTTTGCAGCGACAATCGGCCCCTTTGCGGGTGATAACACATCGTGACCAAACGGTTGACAGCAGCCATCGAGCGGATAGAGTGCAAGAGACTGCGACGTTTGTTTCATGGATGGTTTGCGGATGGCAGTACATTCGGTCCACAAAAGAACTCATGTGGGGTCCCGGTCGGGCATACTGGACAATGGCTCCGATGGTCTAACCGACACCCCCCAAAGCTATCGAGGTAGGCAGATGCTCAAACGCTCCTTATTCGCTCTTTCCGCTTTGTGCCTCGCTGGAATTTCCCAGCCTGCGCGCGCACAGGTCGTCATCGGCCCGTCGGATTCTGTGGCTCAGCCCCGAACCGACCCCGGCACTGGTATTTGTGCAACGACAGTCCACTTGCTTGCTGGCAGTTTCAACACGCCGGAGGATGCGATCAAGGTTCTGGACAACAAATCCGACCCGAACATCGATCAAAACCCGCCTCCGCCGTCCCGGATTTTTGCTGGCATCAACCTGAAAAACATGGACGCCAACAGTTTGGGCGACTTCACGGGCGCAAAATGGCCTGACGAGTTGATGTCGTACTCGACGCTTCCAGATGGAGACGGTTTCCGCATTGGTATGAGGGTGCGCGGCTACTTCAATGTTCCTAAGACATTGGCGGGCAAGAACATCGCGTTTGGTTTGAACTGCGATGACGTGTGCCAAGTCAAGGTTGGATCGAGCAAAAAACTGCTCGATCCGATCGCAAATGACGACGATCAGACCTCGCGCATCATCTATCCCATCAAATTCACCGCCGCTGGTCTGTATCCGGTTGAAATCGTGTACTTCCAAAATGGCGCGAACGGCTACGCAGAGTGGGCTCGGACCGATGTCGAAGTGAGAGAATGTGGCCGCGATGCAAACGGCAAGATCATGGGATGCAAGATTCCCCTGACCGACCCTGCTCGTGGTGACATGTTCAAGTTGGTGGACAAGACCGAGCTGTATAGTTCGATCATTGGCGAGAACAAATCGTGTCAGGAGTGTGGTGCTCCTGGGCAAAACTGCGAGTCAGGCCAGTATTGTGGGGATGGCCTGTGCCAACCGTGTGATGTGCCCGATCATTGCGGAAGTTCCTGCGTGGCTTGCCCTGCCAACGCTCGGTTGTGCTCCGCCGGGAAGTGTGTGGAGTGTGTTGCGGATGACCAGTGCCCTCCGGGCCGGACCTGCGACATTCCGAGTGGCAAGTGTACGGACCCGACGCCGTGCAGCAGGAACGAGGATTGCCCTCCTGGCAAGATCTGCGACCCAGAACAGGGGATCTGCATCACTCCTCCGCAGCCTTGCGCGGATACGTCGATGTGTCCTGCGGGCCAAGTGTGCGTAGATGGGCTCTGCCGTACACCTCGGACCAAATGCAACACCGACGGTGAATGCGCCGCCAATCAGTATTGCGACACCAGCATCAATGAATGCCGGTCCCGGATTACTGACCGCTACGTGGGTGGCCAAGCCGGTTGTAGTGCTGGTTCCGTGAATGGTGGTGGGGGCAGCCGAGGTTTGTGGTGGGGGGCAGCCGCGTTGCTGGGTCTGCTCGGTCTGGGTTTGCGAAGTCGACTTCGCAACCTGAGCAGGCGGCGCAGTCTACGGGCTTCTGCCGCTCTCCTCCTTCCTGTTTTTTTTTTCGCGTGGGGAAGTAGTGCCCAAGCGCAAACTGCAACGCAATTCTCGATAAACGCTCAGACTTATCGCCCTGCCATCGGTCCCGAGAACATCTTCACCGTCGAAGGTTCTCGGACGCCCGGACGGTGGGTTCCCATGGTCAACGCTGTCTTTGAATGGGCCTATCGTCCGCTTCGTTTGCTCAACGACACGAATCCCACAGGACCCCAAACGATTGCCGATACCGTTCCGAACATGGTGACGCTTCACCTGACGGGAGGCATCGGTTTGACCAACTGGCTGTCTGTGGGCCTGGATCTCCCGATCGTAGTCTACCAGGGTTTTGATCCCAAGACCCCCAAGCGAGACGTTCCGCAGGAGCCCTCAGCGGCGGGCGTGGGGGATTTGCGGGTGGTAGGTAAACTGCGCATTCTGGACAACACGAACGGTGGCTTCGGCCTCGCGTTTGTTCCGCAGATTGGTTTTCCCACCGGTGATGGGACGCAGTTTCGGGGCGACGACGCTTTCGGTTTTGAACCCCGCGCGGCGTTTGACTACAAAACAACAGGCGGTTTCATCGTCGCTTTGAACGCCGGAATCTTCCTGCGCACCGCAGAGCAGCAGGCACGCAACGTCAAGGTTTCGTATGCCGGTGCTCGATACGGTTTGGGTGCATACCTGCCTCTTCCCATGAACTTCGGCATCGCTGCGGAAGTGATTGGTGCAACCAGCTTCCTGAATGCTCAGGATGTGTATTCGCCGCTCGAGGTTTATGCCGGTGCGCGCTGGACGCATAAAACCGGAATTACCGTCAATGTCGGCGGCGGTCCCGGTCTGACTCCTGTGGCTGGTTCGCCGCAAGTCCGTTTGTTTGCCAGCGTCGGCTATCTCCCGATGTCAAAAGCGAAAGAGCAGGTCAAGCCCAAGGTTGTCGATCTCGATCCCGATCGCGATGGTTTGATCGGCAAGTACGACCGCTGCCCGACGGAATACGGTCCTCCAGAAAACCAGGGTTGTCCTGACGTGGATACGGACAAAGACGGCATTGTCGATCGGTTGGATCAGTGCCCGAACGAGCCCGGCCCGAAAGAGAACAATGGTTGCCCAGACAAAGATCGAGATGGCGATGGTCTGATCGATCGGTTGGATAGCTGCCCGGATCAGGCTGGCCCGCTCGAGAACAATGGGTGTCCGCTCATGGATACAGACAAAGACGGCATTCCCGACAAGGATGACAAGTGTCCGTACGAGCCCGGTCCGAAAGAGACGAATGGCTGCCCGCCGCCTCGCAAGTACATCAAAGTTGAGGAAGGCGAGATCAAGCTGCTTCAGCAGATCCTGTTTGCGACCAACAAGTGGGATATCAAGCCTGCGTCCTTCCCGCTGCTCGATGAGGTTGTCTCCGTGCTGAAGTCGCGCCAGACCATGACCGTGGACATCCAGGGTCACACCGACGAGCGCGGCAAGCTTCAGTGGAACATGACCCTGTCGAACAACCGAGCAGGTGCCGTTCTCAAGTATCTGGTGGAACACGGCGTGCCGGCGGAGCGGTTGAAGTCCGAAGGCTTTGGCCCGACCAAGCCGCTGTGCACCGAGAAGACTGCGGCCTGCTACGACAAGAACCGTCGCACGCAGTTCCTCGTCACCCATCAGTAGTCTGCGCGTGCCGTCGTCCTGACGGCGCGTAACTTCCCAGCCGCTTTTTCCTCCTTCTCTCTTTTTTCCTTCAGAGTTCGCCAAAAACCGCCGTTTTTGCGGTCTTTTCCCCATGGTTTGAGTCTTCGCTGGAGAGTCTGCTTTCGCGAAGGCAGGCACCTGCTGGTTCTTGCGCAAATTACCTGGGTTTATGAGGCAGAATCGAAATCATGAGAACTGCCCGCCAGGCCTCCTTTGGCACCCTCGTCTTTCTCTTGTTGCTCGTTTGCTTTTCGGTGCCTATCGACTGGTTGATTCTGAAAAACAAACACATGACTCCTGGCCTGACCGTGTTGCTCATGTGGTCTCCAGGGCTGGCCGCGCTTTTGACCAGACTTATTCGGTGGGAGGGACTTGCGGATGTGTCCTTTCGACTTGGTGGCGGTCGAGGTGCCAAAGCGCTTCTTCTTGCGTGGATATTTCCACTCGGAGCCGGTGTGTGTGCCTATGGAAGCGGTTGGCTTCTTGGTGCCGGACACTTTTCGGGTACTCCCGTGGCATTCGCCCAGCGACTCCTGTTGGCCATGACCTTGGCGCTCATCGACGGTGGAATCATGGCACTCGGAGAGGAACTGGGCTGGCGCGGATACCTGCTTCCTCGATTCTGTGAAGCCAGGATTCCAATGCCCATCTTGTTGACCAGCTTGATTTGGGCGGTATGGCATTACCCGTTGATCTGGGCTGGAGTATACGGACAACAGGGTTCCCTGACCGTGTTGCTGCCCCTGTTCACCGTGTCATGCATCGCGGCAGGCTTTGTTACAGCACGTTTGCGGCTGTGGAGCGGCAGCATTTGGCCTGCGGTTCTGTTTCACGCGACATGGAACAGCGTCATCCAACTCGCGTTCGATGCATTCACGGTTCCCAAGAACCTCTGGCTGGGCGAATCGGGCATCCTCGTCGCTGTTTTTTCCGCAACAGGTGCCTTTCTGTTGTGCCGCCCAGGCGGCCTTCTCTTTGCAACCGATCATTCTGCCCAGCGAACAGAGTCCCCCAAAAATCCCCCCTAAACAGATTCCTCTTCGTCCATCAGGTCCTCGTTTTCAAAACCGAGCGGCGTCCTGCTCCGCCACAACTGGATCTCCTGTTCGCTGACAAAAATGTCATCTTCCTTTCGAGCAAAGGAGAACCGCTTGATCGATTCCCCTTCCACACACGCACTCTTGCCTGTTTCGACGTGAAAATCCCAACCGTGGTACGGACAGACAAGAAAATCTCCTTCAACGCGGCCTTTCGAGAGTCTTCCTGCTCGGTGCGGACAACGACCATGTAGGACACTCAAACCATCATCAATTTTCAGCAGGATCAGGTCTACGTCCGCGACGCGAACGTGATGCGGAATCCGGTCTTTTAGCTCACTCCATCTTGCAACCAAGACCAGCGTAGTATCAGTCATTTCCATGTCCCAAACTCACTCCTGTGTCTCTGTTTCGGTAGTCGCTTCATCCAGAAGGATTCGCGCATAAGAACGACGACCATCTGCCGCCAGTTCATCCAGCGTCTTGACAACCCGCTCAATCGTCATCCGCCGAGCCATCGCTGCGTTCGTTTTGCAAACCACATCATACAAGGGAGGTCGGGGAGGCGAACTTTTTTGAAAGAACAAACCCAAGTTGTCGATATGCACAAATTCGTTGTCAGATCCGCGACCTGCGTACAGTGCATCCAGACCATCCAGTCGGACCCACTGAATCGTTGGATCAGGGGCTCTCCGAAACAGCGGTACCAACGAGTACATACTCTCGTCGGAATACGGAAGGGAGGGATGCAACGGAGCGCATGCGAGCACAGGTTTTCCCAACTCGTGGTGTCCTAGTGCTGTTACATCCATACAGAATTTTCTCCACGCTTCGGGGTCCACATCGACCAGCGGGAGAATCACTTGTGCGACCACTTGTTTTGGGTCTTCTGAAATCCGCTTCATCAGATCCACGAGCGGTTTCACATCCGGTTCCTCAAAGAGAAACACATACCGACTGGTCTGTCCTGACCGACGCCCCTGTTTCGCATAAGGGCAAAAGGAGGAACCTTCAATAAACTCTCGCAGATATCGCTCGTTTACGCGCAGTGCTTCCTCCCGAAGACGAATACGCTGTCGCTCCGAAAGCACCCCGAGCGCCTCAAAGGGGGGCACCACGGTAGGGATACGTGGTTTTGGCAAACGAATTTTTTCAAGTGCAGTTGCCCATGTACCACTGGGTTGCGGGGCCTCTTCATGATCCGCGCGCAACGACTGCTCTAGCACGTCCGACATTGGCGACTCCTTCAAGGTTTCATGATCGCAAGAAGTGCGCAAAAGTTGAAGTCCGAAACCCCAAAAATCTTGTTCCAGACTGCGCCTGTTCAAAAATCGTGTTTCAGTTTCGTGTTTCAGTTTCGTGTTTCTGTGCGCACCTTGGTTGTGATAGCGTTGTGGTGTCGCGTGGTGTCGCCTTTGGGGGAGCAATTCTGATGAGGCAAATGCACTCTGGCAACGGGGGAAACATAGCGACCCTGGCCTTCGGGGTTTTGATGATGTTCGCCGACATGGGGTGTGGGGATACGGGCTCTGGGCCCGTCGCTTATCGCGGCACACTATCGGTGAGACACCTGACCGATGCAACAGGGCCAACCAAGGATGTGTCTGTTCCAAGCACAGCAGGAATCGTAGATTTCTTTGCCTACCAAAACCGGCAAGGGGGCATCCGGGGCTACCATGTGAATGTGGAGACCGTGGACTTTGGCTACCAAGCGGATCGCGCAGAGTCCACATACAACCTATGGAAGACCGATGCCAGTTTTCCTGATGTCGTCACGATTTTTGGTTTGGGAACGCCCGATTCCGTCAGGTTGAGTCCATTTGTGACTCGGGACCAAATTCCGTATCTTTCCCAATCTTATCTGGGCTCTCTTGCCGCACCCCGTCCTCTGGATACGACCTATCGAATGCCGGATGGGAGTACCATTCCTGTAAAGAATGTGGGGGCACCATACAACTTCTTTGTGGGAACGGACTATTCCACAGCGATTCGGATCGCGATGGAGTTTGTGAAAAAGCGAGGGGGCCGGCGTGTTGCGTTCCTTCACTGTGGTGCCAATGCCTATTGCACGGGACCTATTCCTGCGGGCAAAAGTTACTTGTCAGAATTGGGGATTGCTGTGGCCCCCGATCTTCAACCTGGCGAATTTCCAGAACTTGCGGACTCCGAAGAGATCATTGCAACCAAGCTGTCTGCCTATTTGGATCGGAATCCAGACATTGATTGGGCATGGATAGGAAATCTCACAGCAAGCACAGTGTCCATTGCCAAAACCGTCGCTGCCAAGTCTCCCAATGTTCGCATGATTGTGAACACTTGGGGGTTTGACGAAACCGTATTTGGGAAGTGTGGATCTGCCTGCATAGATCGCCTGTTTGGCCTCGTTCCCTTCTCGGCGTATGGGGATACGCGATACTCCGAAATGGAAAATGTAGTCGCATGCCACGATGTGTTTCGTTTTGAACAGGGGGCGCCTGCGGGTCTGCATGCCAACCTGCGGTATGTCCAGGGGTACGTTACGGCGTTGATTTGGGCCATTGCCGTCGAACGCTTGGTCGAAGAGGGTCAGCCCATCACCCGCGAAAACCTCCGCAACATGCTCGAGACATTTCGGGGGATTCAGACCGGAGGGTTGGCGGCCCCCGTGACCTTTACACCTGAGGATCATCGTCCTACGTCGTCCAGTCGGATCTATTCGATCAATTCCGCTGGGAAACTCAAATATCAGGACGAAATTCAGATTCGTCTTCGTCCCGAATGGTTGGGGTGGTAGATGCGTTTTCCGGTCCTCCTTTTTTGTGGTTGCGCGTCGTTTCTGTGGATTCCCACAGAACTTGTATCCGTCTCCTTTGCGCAGGAGACAAAACCAGCCGCAGCGCCCCAAAAAGAGGGTATGCCACCGTCGAAAGAGGAGCCTGTTGGGAAGATGACTTCCGATTCCCAACAGGACCCGGAATATGAACCGCCGCCAGCACCCATGAAAGAGGAAAACAAAGCGAGCTCTTCCGCACAGGAACCCCTGGGTTCTGGTTCCGCAACGCCTTCCAAAGATCCTTTGAGTGAGCTTGATTTGTTTGCGGTCGAAAAGCAGGTGGAGGAAGTGACGGTTACGGCCACCAAGTTCGCGCGTTCTGCAACCGAATCGCCATCCATCATGACCGTGTTTCAACGGGAGGATCTTGATCGGATTGGGGCTCATACCTTGAGCGATCTGTTGAAATACGTGCCTGGGTTTTACGAAGTCGCGGGTCAATTCGAGCGGAACTTCGCGATTCGCGGAATCCATGCCTCCAGTGCCAGTCACTTTGTTGTTCTCATCGACGGTGTTGCTGCCAACGATTTTCTGTTTTCCAGTTCATCTCCTGACTTGTTCAATTTGGATGATGCAGAGCGTGTCGAGGTGGTTCGGGGGCCCGCATCCGTTATCTTTGGCGCGAGCGCACTCATGAGTGCCATCAACATCATCACCAAAGACGGAAGTCAGGGGCACCGCACGCGCGCCTTTTTCCGCATCGGTTCGGACATGTCCACGCGCATTCACATAGATCAGAGATTCCAAGCGGGAGATCATGGGAATCTCTACCTGAGCGGCACCTTTTTGCGAAGCGGGGGGACTCACTTTGATGTTTCAGGGGATCAGGACATCCTGATTCCGGCGATGGGGCAGAACATTGCCGACGGATTGCAAGCTGGAGAAAATCTGACTCGGCCACGTGCGACAATGCCCCTCACCATCAATCGGTATGGGCCCGGTGTGGACCTGTTTTTCCGCTACACAAGGGGCGACCGCTTCTCTGTTCGCATGGGGTATCACCGCACAGCGTTTGTGCCTCAGCGTGCCTACACACAAGCTCTTGTCGATCGTGACGCAGAGCAACAACCCCCAAGCTACGAAACGAATCGATTGTTCTTTGATGTCGAGGGTCGCGTCGGAAACACGGACAAATGGGGAGAACTGACGTTTCGCCTTACGGGGTTCTACTTTCTGCGCTCCTTTATGTCACAGGGAATCAGCCGCGAATTCTATGACGAGGCTTCAGCACAGAACAGTCCCGTGATCCTCCGGTGGTCTGGAAAGGACCTGCGAATCCGTCCGTCGGTTGAGTATGCGGTCAGACTTCCGTTCCATCGCATTTTTCAAGAGACCACGATCTACTCTGGCTTCGATCTCCAATACAACAACGCCCACAGCTACTCAATGTCGCGCTGTTACGTAGACAGCCAAAATGTCTATGCCCCAAGCCCCTATGTCGATCTGAATGCGCCGGACTTGTACTGTACAGAGCAGATGATGCTTCGTTCGTCCCTCAATGTGGATTCACTCGGAAATCTGACGCGCACCAAGTTTCCCAACTTGTATGGAGATGCCGATGAGTATCGTCTGGGGGCTTTCCTTCAGCTTTCAGCGTACCTTCCACACAAGATCGGTTTGATAGCCGCAGGTCGGATCGATTTTCACCCCATTTTCGGACCGCGTGTGAGTCCTCGCGTTGCCCTGGTGGCCCCCATTGCTTGGGGGTTCTACGCAAAGGCGCAGTTTTCGTCGGCGTTTGTGTATCCTGCGCTGCTCTACCAGATCGGAAATTCTCTTTCAGACTACGTAGGGAATCCCGATATTCGTCCTCAGTCCACCAACACGTTTGAAGCACTCCTGGGGTTCGCGAAATCGTCTGTCCGAATCGAAGCAGACTTTTATTACAACCAAGTCAAGGACTTCATTGCTTTCGATTTGGCGCGCAACGCAAGGACAGGGAAGTACCGTTTTGCGAACCAAGGAAACTTGGATGTGTTGGGAGTAGAAGCCACTGCGCGTGTCGCTCTTTGGAAAGAACGGCTGCGTTTTTCTGCCAGTTTTGGACATGCAATCCCGATGGAAAACTCCTCGCCAGGTCTCGTTTTCGACAAACAATTCACTGGGCCGACCAAATTCCCAACGTACATGGCGACACTCAATGCGGATGTTTCCCCGTGGCCCTTTTTGTCCTTGCAAACCGGTCTCTTTTACGTAAGTCAGGTGTCCCCCTATTTCTACAGAGAACAACAGTTCCAAGACATTCAAGGAACAGACGGGCAGTTGTACACTTCGCGAGCTGGGAGTGACTATCCGACGGAAGCAGTGACGTGGGATTTGCATGTTCGTTTTGAAGGGAAGCCCTCCATGACCCGTTCCCCGCGTGTGAATGCTGTGTTGTCAAAGATCATGTTGGCGTTTGGGATGCAGAATGTGGTCGGTTCCCAAGTCTATCGCCCGGGCTCTGTGTTGGTCCCCTACGCCCAACCCAACAGAGTCATTTTCGCCAACGTCGGCATCCACTTCTAATTTCTTCCAGAACCTGGACATGGGTCTTTCCTTTGGGATTCCCCTCTTACACCTCGATCCCGGCAGCTTCGAGGAGCATCACCGCCCACGGCTTGCCCTCCTTTGCTTTTGTGATTGCGCTTTTTTTGGTCAATTTCTCGACAAGCTTTTCGGCAAGTGCTCGACGCTTCGCTGGGTCGTTTGGATCGTGAAACTGTGCCAACAATTCCGGAACTCTCTGGGCTGCGTTGGACATGTCTACGGTCTTGACTTTGTTTTCGGCATCACACTGTGCAAGCAGTCGCTGCTTTTCCCGTTCGGCAGCCTCAGTTTCCTGCCTCTGTTTTTGCTCGGCCCTGCTTTCAAAATTGAGTTTCATCCGACCGTAACCGGCGTTGGTCTTGGCACCGATTCCGAGGTGTGAAAGCCCCAGCTTCAGGATACAGAGCGCCGCCTCCAGAAGTTCCTCTGTGTCTGCTTCTCGGTCATCTTCTTCCGGCGGATACGCGATTTCTACCACCACAAAATACCTTCCCGTCACCGACGCAAACGGAATCGGAATCGGGCTGTCCATGTCTGAAGGCAGCTGCTTCCCATTGTTGTAATACTCCTGATGATGCACCGTGATCACATCGGCATGGATCGGCAGCTTTTCCTCTTTGTGATTGGGGTTCGGAATCCACCACGCATCGTGAAAAATCACACTCCCCATGCGCTCTGTTGTTCCCCCAAGAAGCGCCAACGATCGCCTCCTTTCTTTGTCCTTTTTTCGCCACTCTTCATTTTCAAGCAAAAGGTGCGCCGCCGCCATCGTCAGACCTTTCAGCGCCGATCCCGGAATGATTGGAACGCCCCACGTGTGTTCCAGCGCAAGCCCTGCTTCCGCCGACCCCTTTTGACCCAGCCCAAGGATCATGCGACCTTCTACTTCTGCCGTGCAGCACTTCGCTTGGCGTTGACTCTGGAGTCCCTCAAAAAGGGTTTTCCGTCGCTCAAACGCAACTGGGTATCCCTCTGGAGTTTCGATCTTTCCCAGTTCACTGAACAGCGTCGCTTTCGCCGTCGTCGCTGGTCCGTCTTTTTGTCCGTCTTTTTGTCCGTCTGTCTGTTCGGGTTGATCGGTCAGGAATTTGTCCAGCCACAGACCGGCGTGCGTTGCGCTTCTCTTCTCCACACCTTGAAGGGCTTCACGTCTGGCCTTCATGCGCGCCCTCCTGTCTCTGCTCTGTTCCGGTCCTCGTCCGTATCCTGTTCGTCCTTCAGCTCGCTCTGTGCGAAGCGACGAAACCACACGCTGATCTCGATGAGATCACGGGACAAGACCAGATATTGATCGAGCGTAGCCTCTTGCGCCTTTTTCTGAAGTGCTTCCCCCGCCCTCTCATTCATCGAAAGACCATACACTTCCGCCAGCTCATCACAGAACGTCCGTCCTTCCCCACCATCGCGCGCCCGCAGAAACGCCAAGGACTGAACCACACCGCTCTGCTTCAGCAGCGCAGGCATCTTCAAGTAGAGCCTCCGGTACTTGCTTTCATCCTTCGTATTCAGGTGTGTTGTCACCCGCTCAAACGCTTTCTTGGCCCATCGCTGTTGGCGCGTCATGGAACACCCACCAGTTCAAGCCTGCATCGACCCCTTCCCACCGTTGCTTTGCCGCCCAGCTGAATTGACCGAGGCAGGATCTGCTGGGCGAATGTGTTCATGGTCTCGTTCGATTTCCTCACAGATTGCACAGAGAGGAGAGACACCAAGATCGACTCTGTAGGAAGACTCTCTTCGTACCACAGAGCCCCCCTTTGAACCGTTTTTGTGTCGTTTTCCAACGCAATCCGCGCCACCACATCGGTTGCATGTTCAGACAGAAACGTCATCACGTCATCGTGCACGATGCAGAATTTCTCTATGAGCAGGCCTCGCCAGACAGACTCTGCATCTGCAAAAAGCTTCCTACCCAGTTCCCGCGCAAATGTGTCTGCCGAAACATCTTTCGTTGGTGATAGGTCCAGTTCCTCAAAAATCACTTTGTCTGCTGCGACAAGCTTGCTCTGTGTCCCGATCACGCAGCCGTCCACTTTGTCTGGCAGCTTCGGCAGAGTGAATTTCTCATTCGCTGCGCTTGCATCCCGCAGGAAGCGATGCAGAAGATAGGGGGAGGTTACCCACGCAAAGGTCCCCGCGACGGAACGAACCGGCAACAGCAGCAGGTTTGCATCGCCCACGACGAGCGACCCCGCATGTTCGCTGGCGTTCCTGGAATCGGGTCCAAACAACTGGGTGACAACCGCTTGGTCCGTTTCTTTTTTCTGCTCTGCAACATCGCGTAAAGAGCCCTTGAGCGACGATCCCGGCAAGTACGGAAACTGCGTCGCTCGATCGCGCGCAATCGCCAGATCAATCGCACCAACCGACTGCCCCGTCCCCGCATGAAGCGGCGACAGCGCATGAACAAAAAGAAGTTTGGGGGTGGTCATGGAAACCGCTCCTGGTTTTCAGGGAGTTGAAAAAAATCAAGAAAAGCGAGCAACGGATCGACTTGCTGTCGCAAAGGACTCTTGTCGTAACGACGCGCCTCTTCCAGAGTAAGAACAGAAGAAACCGGTATGCGTCGTCCACTTTGATCTTTGCGAACAAGCTCCAACTGAACTTGATTGAGTTCCCGGTACGGAAGGAGCGCAGCCAGGCAGCCGTAGTCTCCATTCAATCGATACGGACGGATGATGAGCGGGCTGGCCAACCGCTCAAAGCCGACCGGTTTGAGTGTCGTGTCGTCGGGATCGCGATTGGACGCAAAGTGAAAATTGATCGGCAGGCCAAACGCAGCCCGCGGAAATTGGTCCACGTTCACAAACCGCTCTCGGTGTTGCGGATCGGACTGTTCCATCAGCGAACGGATACACTCTGGTTCCCGCCAGCGACTGCGTCCAGGCTTGTTCCGCAACCTTGAATCTGTGCCTACGTTACGTCCTACTCCTGTGCCTTGGCGAAACCGCTGGAGCTTTCCCAAACCAAGGCGGAGTGCGTCCATAGCATTCCCTGTTGGGCCCGAGAGACAGAACTTAAATCCCTTCTGTTGCAGCCAGGTAGCCGGATCAACAACCCTCAGATCATCACACTCCACCGCACCAAATCCTCGTCGCGTGCGACCGCCCACGCCACCCAACAGGAGCCACGCGCGCAGCGTCTCTGTCACTTGGTCTTTCATGCCCGTCGGAAAGCGCAGTCTGATGTTCACATGACCTTTCCAGCGATGCAGTGCGCCAGCCTGCGGTGCTGTTTCCCGACCACGCAAGTTTTCGGGTGGCCGGAGCGAAAACGCCGCGTACGCAACGGGTTCCATTCCTTGGGCCGGTTTGAAGTCCCATTTGGACTTTTCGTTCTTTCGCTCAACATCGAACACCGGCTCCACTTTCCTATCACCCTCCTGCTGTACCGCGATCGAGACTGCTCCAGGCGAGGAAGCCATGCCCCAGACTTCCTTCTCCTCTTTCCACAGTTTTAGGGAGTCCGCTTCCCGTTGAAGGACACGCCACCAAAAGCGAAGCTGACCCCGGATGGCTGTGCCGCGAATGGGAGTGATCAAATCAGGTTCCTTGAGGTGCCTTTCCTCATCGTTCCTTCCGCTGCACACGCCACCGCCAAAGACCGGTGTGATGACCTGGATGCGAAACGTCTGTTCGATGAAGCCACTCTGCTTTTCGCTTTTGAGCATGGTGTAATTTGCAAGCATCATCCCACTCCCACCGCGCAAAGGCCGAAGCCGTCTTTTTGGTCTTGCCCGGTCATTTGGTTTTGAAGGCACTTCATCCATACGGAATCGAGCCACGTTTCCACCTCTAGATCAGGCAGATCAGACGGAAATTTCACAAAGTACACACTCCCAGGCAGAGCCATTTTGCGACTCGGTTTGTGTCCTTTTTGGCGCATGTTCCCATCGGGAGTTCTTACCCGTTCCATATCCCATCCAGACAAATACGCCGGTCTTTGGACGGCCGCTGCGACGACCTTTGCCTTCCCGATTTGTTTCGGTGCGAATCCCTCCTGAAACAATGCCGGGGTCAGCAGAAAAACCCGCGCACGCTTGGCCTCTTTCAGTTTTTCCACCAGACCCGCAGGCACCTTGGGAAACGCCGATTGACCAACCGCTTTCTCCAAGAAGGTCTGTTTTCCGCCCCCGCCCAGCGTCACGATCCCTGCAAGGCCCTTGTCCACTGCTTGTTCCAGCTCCTGTTCCACCTCGCAGGAAAAAAACAGCCCCAGGTGTCGGAAACCGCCGCCTTTCTTTTTGGATACAAAACGTTGTGTTTCCGTCGCAAAAAGTACCCCTTCTTGGGCTGTCCGCGTGTCTTTTTCAATGCCCACGTGCAGCCTTTGTTCGCGCACAAGCGGTGGGATTCCCAACGCCTCTTCTTTCATGGGTTTCATGGGTTGCATAGCCTGGGTGGTCTGTTCATCTGGATCGCACAACCACTTTTCAAAACGCTCCCAACACCAAAAAGCCGGTCCTTGCGCGGTCCTTTTTTTCTTTTCGTACTGGGTCCCATCATGGTCTTTTTCCACAAGCAAACTCAACGTCTGTTCACGATCCGCTTGTGTGTCCAGATCGGAAAAAACACCGTCTTCGCTCGCGGCCTGGGGCGCCAAACGACGACAGATCAAGCCCTTTTGGGGGTCCTCCAGTTGGGCGTCGTAACACACACAATCGGCGGGTGCGGGCACAAAAAAACCACCGGGTTTCGCCGCGCCCCGTTCATCTGTTTCGCACAACAGAGGCCCCCGTACCGCGACGTTTTTCATCTTCACAATCAGTTCCGCCCCCCATTCACTTTTCCCCAATTTGGCGAGTCTTGCGCTTCCGATTCGATGCCGAACAAGCCCCGCAATCGACGATGGCCACGGCAGATGGGCGGGATGGGAATGCCACGCAAAGTCATACATCCGCAACCCTCCCGGACCGGCAAATTCGGGCCTCGTGGTCCGCAAGAGCAAACCATCGCGCGGGGTCAAAATCCACAAAGACGCAGCAGACATCACTCCTCCTCCTTTCGTGGCGTTTGGACCTTTCGGGAGACCTCGGCAAAAGCACGCGCGATGAACAGTTCGTCGCACAGCTTCTGCAAAGCGTCCAGCACGATCCTTGCGACCTGTTTGCACGACACTCGTCTTAGAATCACGCGCTTCACTTCCTCGGAAACGGCGGCTGCGCTCCCCCTTTCCTGCTTGCGGGACAGAACGCCTGACACCAAAGAGCGAATCATCGGGTCAAATTCCGATCGGTTCTCTGAAGCCCCAGAGCCGATGCACGGAACGACAAACGGTTTTGTCAGCTCCCGCAAATCCTGGGCAAGACCGCCTGGAATCATTCCGTCTTTGAAGTACGAAACCAGTGTAGGAAGCCATGTTGCCAAGTCGTCCCAGGTTCCCGACACAGAGCACGTCTCTCCGCTCCGTTTGTGCAGCGCAATCGCCAACGAGTTGCGTTTGCGCTTGGCATGCTGTTCGGCCTCCTTGGCCCAGGCGCGCACCCTGCCCAAGTGTTCCAGGTGATGAACGACAGCCAGGCCCACCGATAGGGAAGGCTCAAAGGTTGGCGCAGCACCCGTCGGTTCAGAAAAACACTCTTTTAGCCTGAGCGTAAGTACCTCACAAAAAGCCAAACGCAAATCATTTGCACAAGCCAGCGCAGTGTGAAGGGGAAGCAGTGCCAGTACGTCATCCCCACCTGCATAAATCAAACACCCATCGTGTTCATTTTCCACCAGAGCCTTGGCTTTCTTCGCAAACTCCGACAGAGCGGCACTGAGCCTTTGGTGGTTTCGCAAACCATCGCTGGAACGCGGACTGGCCAGACGCTCGATCAGGACCCCCATGTTGTCCCCATCTGCGCAGAGCATCGCATAGTACGCTGGGGGTGTCTGACGACTATCCACAACTGTTGTTAGGAGTGTGTCGAGTGCTTTCTTGGCCTCTGTGCGTGTCGCAAAATCGATTCCCGCATCCTCACATTCCGCAACCAAACGATCCGGGTACAGCAGACACGCATCATAGTCACGCCAGGGGCGATCCGGGGGGATTTGCGGGTCCCCAAGTCTGTATGCGTTCAAGTCCAGACCCTGATTACGAAGATGCTGAATGTACTTTTCAAACGCCTCTTTGCACGTCGACTGACCCTCTTCTTCCAGTCGCTTGAACAGGGGTTTGGCTGCGACCGAAGACGTGTTCTGAAAACGCGGTGGTTTTCCTGCAAAAAAGCCCGCATCCACCGACAGGTTTTTGTGTTCTCGTATCACGCGTGGTCCATATCGCTTCAAAAGACCCACGCCACACAATCGTTCATTCAGACCCAACCGACCCGGCCCCTTTTGCCGCAATGCAAAACTGCTTTCTTTCACCACAGATTCGCGCTGACCATCGATGGAGGATTTGGGCAACGCCTGTGCTTCCCCGTTCCAGTCCGCTTTCGAGAAAGTGCGGGTCCGTTTGCGCGAAGAAAGGAGTCGCTCCGCCCGCCTGTGCGCCTCGGCATAGGAATCCGGTTGGGACGAAAAGGGGACTGCGACCCACTGCACCTCCATAAGGTCTTTGATCTGTTTGAGCGCCATGTCTTTGTCGATGTCCAGACCGCAGGTCTCAAACGCCTTCTCCGCCAGCGAACGCAGTGCAGCAAGCAGGTCTTCTTTCGCTTTGGCCGCCGTATCGGTGGGATTCAATCCGGAAGGCAATTGCGCAACGATCTTGTTTGCAACCAAGCTGTCCTGGTCGCATCGACTTGGGAAAATCAGCGTTCCCCCCTGGTTTTGCAACGACCGGGCCATGACCTTGGCCAGTTCACACAGAAGCGCCGAGCCAAACCACAAATCCTGGCACTTTCGTGCGGCTGCGATGAAGTCCTGAACGGGACCGAGGCTGACAATGAGCAAATGATCTTTTGCGGTCACAAGCCACCCAAAACCCTTTCTCTGGCTGCATACCAAAAGACGCCGAAAACCGGGAAACTTCACGCTCTCGGCTGGTCTTTTTCCCGATTTTTTCAAAGAGTTCAAAAGCAATGGAGGTCTGTTTTTGAACGCGGTTTTGATCTACGTTCACGCGATGACGGACCTGCGGAATGAACCGGACATCGACGACTTCGCGGCCCTTTTGTCTGCGGTCAGGCGCAACGAACCCGGCGCATGGAGGCGTTTTTTCCGAGGCATCTTTCCTTTTTTGCGCAAAAGGGCCCGTTCGCTTCGAAAGTTTTATGTTCCTTTGGGTGTGTCTTCGCTGACCCAAGAAACCGCGCTGCGTTTTTCGCGTTCGATTCAATCGACCCAAGCGAAAGACACACCCCAAGTGAAGGCGCTGCTCGATCGGATCATGCGCAACACGGCACGCGATGCGGTGCGTGCTGAGCGACGGGCGAAACGCGACGCGACCCAAGCCTCTTTGGCCGATTGGTTGGAAAGTCCGCCAGGGACTCCGTGCGATCTGTTGGAGAAAAAGGAAGCACAGAAACGCCTGTTCTGCGCGCTCGAAAAACTCCCCCCGCGTCAACGTTTGGTCTGTGTCCGGTTGCTGGAAGGAGTCCCCCTTTCGGACATTGCGCAGTCCCTTGGCATTTCATTGCCAGCGGCCCAAATGCTGCTTCAGCGGGCGAAAGCGGAACTGGCCGCGCAACTGTCTGCCGACGAGGATTCGTCAGGGAATCTCAGTCGCTAACCGATAGGAATGCAGCGTTTTCACCTCATCGAAAAAGTGAATTGGCCCAAGTGTCGCCAAATGGAAAGACACAAGTGGGGCGATCGAAAGGAGGTATGCCGTAATTAGGAAAATCGGCGCACCCACAGGCAGTGCGGATCGAATGCGGCAAAGCGAACCCACGCAGTCCAAAACGATTCCCCTTGCAGTTGAGTAGTCCTCGACATCGCCCCTTTGAAAAGGCACGGGAAGAATTGGGTAGCGTTCGGGTTGGCTGTCATTCCAGGCTTCCACATCTTTTAGGAATCGATCCATTTTGTCACTCGGTGCCAAAAAGACGATGACCCCTTTGGACGCAGAGACAATTTCCGGCGTCCATCGAACAGCCGGAACGCTCGTGGTTGGATCAAACCCCATGGCCGTCCCGTAAAAATCGGAATCCACGCTAAAAACCTTGCCTGTTTGGTTGTTGAAAGTGCTCAGCGTAAAGGGCCTAGACGCATGGCGAGCCTCCCAGATTTTTCCGATGATATGGCCGACGCCGAGCGGAGCCTTTCCGCAGACGTTTAGTTTCGTCACGCTGCTGGCGATCTTCCGAATCAATCGCAACGCATCCTCGATTTCGCGCCACTCTTCACAAGTTGGCGAAAACGCTTGGTGGTTCGTATCTGGAGACATCCGCAAATCGATCGAAGGAGTGTCTTTCCATTCCGGTGGAATGTCGGCATCCAGTGCCTCCACGCGATGTCCCAGGTGCAGCGTGAGTTCCTGCGTGTCCCTTCCAATTCCAGCCGATTCGAGCATGCTCCTCACGTACTTTTCGACATACCCCTTGTCCTTGTGCGGTTCCAGCCAAAGCACTTTTTTTTCCTTGTACTCAAGCAAGTCCTTCAAGCTTTCTGGTAGCTCAAAGGAACCGGGTGGATCGAGCCAAATGGGCAGAATGCGCAGGCGTCCTTGGTCCATTTGTTCTTTTGCCCAACGCACCTCCTGATCGATCCAGTAACGCTTGACAGACTGTTTGCTCAGAAACAGTGTCACCGACGAACAATCGCCACCCACAATGGCCTGGCGCAGTTGCTCCCCCAAACGGAGTCCGATCTGGTTTCCCAAATCTTGCTTGTCGATCCACGGACGCACTCCATACGGAGCAACTTGGCGCAGAATGGGCAAAACATGTTCCACAAGGTCTCCACCGTGGTGGCTTACAAACGTCTTGGCTATCGGCATCGTGATTTTCCTTTCTACACGTCCTGTCGCAAGTCTTCCCACAAGACTTCGTACAAGA
>Ga0272412_1000025_pt1 | contig 28134 bp, 32 predicted proteins | sample WWTPWeurt_MetaT_FD_193540 | JGI IMG/M metagenome (GOLD analysis project Ga0272412, IMG submission 193540) | Metatranscriptome of activated sludge microbial communities from WWTP in Nijmegen, Gelderland, Netherland - WWTP Weurt (Metagenome... | ecosystem: Engineered > WWTP > Aerobic digester >...
ACGCTTGATTCCCTTGCTGGAGGCTGCCGCTTCTGGCGCTCAGGTGTCGATGGCAGCAAGTGATTTGCTCCGTGACGTGCGAACCCGTCTTGTTGCCTGGGAAGATTTCCAACCCTAATTGATGAGTGGTTCCACTGACGTAGCGCAAGGGAGGTGGGCATGGCAGGACTGGGCAGAGTGAAAGTGGCGGAAGTGCCGGCGTGGGCCTACGACGGGTGCGCGCCTTCCGCTTACACGTTCTTTGCAGCCATCGCCTTGGCTGGCTTGGAGGATGTCGCTATTCGCCTGGACGCCGCAACCCAGCGTGCGCTGTTGGGCTTCCCTGTATTCGGGAGGCGCGTCTTTCAGGTGGATGCCCGAACGGGGATGGTGCGGGTGATGAAGTCCGCGTGCTTTGGGACCGATTGCAATTCGGGCGATTACCCGGCGTCGATTGTTCGCCTGGCCGCAGAGCGGAAGAAAGGACTCAACCCCGGCTGCTGGCAAGACGTGCATGTCCCAGCCAGTCTGCTTCAGTAGGTGCTGGCATGAGCATGGGCACTCTCCCGCGTTTCCTCATCACTGAATCTTGCCCGCACTGCGGGAAGCCGGTCTATGCCGACGAAGGCTACTACTCCACCACGGGCGCACACTGGGATTGCCATAGCAAGGCCGTAGCCGAGCTGGATACCGCCATCACCAAGGCGAACGCTGCTTTCACTGCGCTGACGGGCAAACGCCCGAAACGAGTCGGGGCAAAGCGCGGCACAGGCGGTCCGACGAAGAAAGTCGCCGCGATGATCCGGTTGGCTCTCGAAAAGCACTTCGAAGGCGCTTGCGTGAGCGATGTTCAGATCTACTTGGCGTCGCCGGAGTGGTGCCAGGAGCGGTTCGATGTCCGGAAGTTCGAGGGCTCGGCACTGGTCGACGGCAAGCGGGCAACTTTCGGCTCCTGGGCCTCGGTTGGCGAGTTGCTGAAGTTCCGCGAACTGCGCGTCATCCAGGACGAGAAGGAGTGGTGGAGCCTTGAAATCGACGCGGCTGCAGAGACTCGGCGAATCCGGCGTAAATCGGGTGATGACGGCGCGTGCGCCACGACCAACAGTGCAGGCAGAAGCTCATAGGGGAAGAGCGTGGACGATCACCAGCAACTTGAGGCACGCCAGGCCCGCAGAATGGCTGCCGAAGCTCGCTTTCTGGAGCAGCGTGAGAAGCGCGAGCAAGCAGCCGAGCAGATGATTGGAGAGCTGTGCCGAGATGGCAAAACGGTCTATTACGTCTGGCCTCAAGGCGGGAAGTGCCGGGAAGGCAGTGTGAGCGAACTGATCGCTTTTCTGCTGCGCAACAACTACGCCTGAGCCAAGCAAAGGGCTTGCTCACGGCGGCTAGTGTGCGAACCTGAGTTATCCGCACGAATAGGAAAGGAAGTCACATGAAACCAAGCCAAGCCATCAGTAACGAACAAATTGTTGCAGCCCTGAAGCCGTTCGCGGAGATTGGCGCATGGCTGTTCGCCAGAAACCTTCCTGATGAAACGCCTGTGGTTGAAATCAACGGTCTTCATGGCGCCGCTGGCTGCCTGACTCGCGGCGACTTCAAAGCTGCATTCAATGCAATGCGAGCGCTTGAAGATATGCAAGAGGACGGTGATGCTGCCCACGGAGCGCCCGGCATGGCGGTGCAGGAGCCTGGGCATTACCTTCTGACCCCGAAGAACGGAGGCAAGCCGTACACCTCGACTACGGCTCCGGACTCGTGGGAACTGCGCGAATGCGACATCCAATGGGTGCCGGATGCACCGAGCCAACCGCATACGGAGTCGTCATGAGCGAATGCGACAACCCCTAACCGTGGAGCCTTGGCTTTGAAGACATTCCTGATCGTTGTGGCGGCCTTCGCTGGACTGGCGCTCGTTCGCTTGTTTATCTCCTTGCTGCTTGAGCGCCGGGCAACCCGGGCCTTCCGACATTACCTTGAGGCTGCCCGTGCAGCCGGCGTCGAAGAAGGCTTCATGGCGCGTTTCAACTCCACTGCAAGCTACGGCGATTCCATGGATCGGGTCATCCGGGGTTGGGGTGCTGCAAGGATTCGGCGCATGTACGAAGAGGCCATTGCAGAGCGATGAACTACGTGCTCACGGTTGTCTTGATTCTGGCGATCCTTCTCTTCGTCTCTGGCATCTATCGCCTGGAACGCGCTCGGGCTTCGTATGAGATTGAATCCGTGCGACCCCATAACCTGAGGCACATCCTGAAAGGCATGTTGCGCACGGTTGAGGCGGAAGGGGCATGGTGGCAATTGGAGCATATGCGCGACGAGGTGCGTCAAGCCTTGCGAATGCTGGATCACATGCGACACGACCTCAGCAATGAAGCTCTGCGCGCTTCAAAACAGGAGCGTGAGGCTATGGTATGTCGCTCAGCCGAACCCTCGTCGCTCTCCGAAAGCCAAAGGAACTTGCCATGAACGCCTCGATGATCGAGGAAGTAACCACTACGGCGCTGGTCGAGAAGATTCAGCGTCTCGAGAGATTCGTCGCGGAACTGCAAGACGAGCTTCAGCGGACTCGGGCGGCTACCCTTGAAGCCATGCTCGGTCCGCTTCGCCTGCGGGAAGCGGTGCTGCTATACGTCGGGACCCAGGATGCGGACCGATTCTCGGAACAACTGCACCGTGAGTATGGCTCCGAGGTCGCAAATCAGGTGCTCCACCACCTCTTCGTGCTCAACAATGCTCCACTACCAGAAGAACAACGTGAGTCGTTTCGCGCCGTCTTCGATCACGGCATGAGTCGGTGGTGAACCATGTTTGTCAGCACGCATCACCACAAACGGGAAACTGACCGTCTCAATGCCGAGCTGAAGGACCGGGACGAGCGAATTGCCGCCTTGGAACGGCGAGTTGTCGAAGCGGAACGTACACGGCACGAATTCATTGAAGAGATCCGGTACGTAATCGAGGCGAGTGGAGATCACGTCATCAGCAACGACCCTTTGCGTGGCGAACACTTACGGACCGTGGGCCATATGTTGCCCTACTTGTTGAGCGGGCGACGCCACTGGAGCGGCCCCGAACTACAGGGAGTCACGGACTCGGCAGTTCTGAGCGCCAAGCATCGAGGGCGGAGACCCCACGAACGTAGCTCACCGCGTGGCCTTCATCGAGAAGACGCCCCGCATGCGTTTCCAGCCGTTCGACAACACCCTGGGCGACTGGAAGAACTGGCATCAGGGCTGGAAAGAGGTTTATATGTGGAAGAGACTCAGCGAAGGCTGGATATGGATTGCGGCCGTCATCGACTTCGCCCTGTCCTTCGGGTTGGCGCACTTGCTCGTGCACTTTGGGGTGCGCTGGAGCTACATGATGGACCAACCCTTGGACGCCTCGAACAGCATCTTGGGCTTTACCGTGGTTTTCGGCGTGTTCCTTCCATTCATCGCGCTGTTCGGTGGCGCAATGGTCGCTGGACAAGTAGGGTTGGCCGCCAGCGATGGCAGAAGTCCAGTAAGAACCGGAGTATGGGGACGGTGACGCGGAGCGGTGTAGCGGCGCAAGGAGCTTGTCTCCCGAGGCCCATGTAGCCGCCAACGAGCCTGTCACGAAGCTGCCAGTAGGCGTAGAGGCCGGCTCTCCAAGCTGTTTGGCTTCAACGATTAGACGAAAGGAAAAGGGAGCCGCGATGGCGATTGCTGAGGAGCTTCACATGCTTGATGACGGCACGGACGCTGAGCCGGAGTACCGGCTGCTGACGCCCGGCGATCTTATCCAGGCGGGAGACGAGTTCCTTCAGGCCGACGCTGTCACCTGGCTCAAGGGGGCACCGATATCGGTTGGCATGCGCTACATGCGCGTAATGCTCCCCGGGCGCCGTCGTGTACCGTCCAGCTAGCGACATCGGCACCATCTAGGAAAAGGCATGGCGACGAAGCTGACGCAAGCGCAAATGCGCGTACTGAAGTGGATCGGCAAGGGCTGGGAAGCACAGCCCGGCGCTGGCAGCTCACTAGTGGTCAATGGGCAGCGCATCTGCAACACCGACACCATGATGGCGTTGTACCGTCAGGGGCTTGCAGCACAAGACGATAAGCGCTGCTGGCACGCCACCGAAAGCGGCAAGACGATTGCCCGCGAACTCGGGCTCTAGGAGAAAGCCGCCATGAAAATGAGAGAACATGTCGTCATCCCGCTAGAGTCTGCATTACGCCTGCGAGATGCTGCGATCCGGTACGGAATATTGAAGGCGGGACAGTGGGTGTCGCTGGCAATCGCGGTAGCTGCGGCAATCGTGGGAACTGCGGCGATGCAGTTTGAGTGGCCGGCAGTCTTGTGGGGTGCCACGGCCGCGTGCCTCATCGGATTCGGCGGAGCTTACTGGGTATCGCGCCAACTGGAATATCCTCACTTTCCTCGTGTAGCAGAAGAGGAGTTGGAGGAAATGAGAGAGATCGGCATTCCGGCCGCTGTTGTAAAGCGTACAGAGTGCAGCGTACTCGTCGGGTCGCTTGCCGAGCTGGATGCGATGAAGATGTCCGGCGAGATCATTGCGCGTCTGCGCAGAAGGTCAGCAAAATAGGAAAAGTCATGAATACGAACGCCATCAATACGGACCGCCCTGCCAAGTGAGTCGGAGAACAGAAGTATGAGCTCAGAAGCTAGAACCGCAACAGGAAGCTTGGCTGGCGATCTAGTCGTTCATTTGGCCATGATCGGCGGTGGTGTTGCCTTCATGCTCTGGATGTCTTCACTCTCTGACGTGGAGCGGCAAGTGCTCGTGGATCGAGCGCTGAACATCGTTACGTTTGTTCTTGCGCAGCCCGGGGTCTTTCTCTCGGCCAAGATCGCGATGAAAGCAAATACGCCGATGGCGCAGCGAGTATTTTGGTCGGCCGCGGTCTTTGTGCTTCTTGCGTGCGCTGTGCCGGCAACGCTCTCCTATTGGATTTATTCTGCGCTGCAGTGACGACGGGAAAGACTATGAACAAGCAACAAGCTCGTCGAATTGCATTAGCAGTAGAAGCGTCCTACATCCTGCTCGGTGCCGAGACGGCTTGCATTACGGACAAACTCAGTGAAGCCGATGCAATGCGATTCAAAGAGGCACAGCAAGAAATGGCGTGAAGAATGCTCCGAAAAGCGGGTTTCAATGGACCGATGAACGCGGATGACATTCTTGCTTTTGTTCTGGGCTAACCGAAAGGAAGAAATCAATACATGGGCAACAAGGTAAAGACCACCCGGAACAGCCGCTACGCACCGATTCGGTATGAGGCTACCAGGCCCTACGCCATGCGGCTGGGCAAGCTCCACATGGCGGAGGCAGAGAAAGGTGAAGCCAGGCGCATGGCCTTCGTTCAGAAGGACCTCTTGCCACTCCTGATCCGCGAGATCCAGCAGTTGGGCAACCCACCCGGACCAGGCCCCGGGCAAGCCGAAATTCTCAACGTCCAAATTTACGGCGGTTACCAAGACGGCGGCCGAATCATCTTCGACGTTCGAAACGAACTTTCACGCTCGTTGCTAGCGACCGACTCGACGGAAATCCCTTGCGACGCGGTAGTTTTTCCCGCCCGCTCGTTCTATTTGCAGTTCGGGCCGGGAACCGGCCTGCGGGACCATGGGCTCGAGATCGAGGGTGCTTTTGTCCAGCACCTGGCGGAAGACAAGGCCATGGTGATTGACTTGGTTCCGGCTGGGGCCTTCTCATACAAGGCATTCTGGCAGTTGCCCATGGGCGAACAGATGACCGGCATCCGGGTTGATCTCGACAACCCGTCCGAGCCCGTATCGGCCGCCTTGGATCGATCCATTGACAACGTGATGGCCCGCAACCGAGCAATCTTTGACCAGATCGCCGAGATTGAACGGCAGTTGGCAGAGCAATACGGAGAAGTCGTCAGGGTTCCGTCTCCGGTGGAAAACCTCGCTGACAAGCGGGATCTCCTGCATAGCGCCCTCCAACTCGTTCTAAATACCTTGTTCTTTCTGGCGGCTGAATCGGAAGATGTACAGGAAGATTGGGAGGAGGAGGCTCCGGCCGAATTCATTGCCCAGCTCCATTCCGAAAAGTTTGGAACGCGCAAGACGGCTGAGAACAATCTCGCGAATCAAGGTTACGTGCGGGTCCGTTTTGTCGGACGCCATTATGCTGAGTCGGCGGGAGCCAAAGCGGTTTCCGAGGCCATGGGAACCGGGCGAACGATGCCGACCCATCTTCGCCGCGGCCACTTCCGCAATCAGCCCTACGGTCCAGAGCGGTCCCTGCGCAGAACGGTCTTCATCGCCCCGATAGTCGTCAACCCAGGTAAGGGCGAGCCGGCTGGTCGGATTTACGACACTTCGCGTGATTGAGCCGCCAAAACCGCCATGCGCGAGGAAGTATTCGACATCATCCGCTCTGCCGTCACGATTGCAAAGGACCGCCAAATTCGAAGTGTCAAGGCGCTCCGAAGGCAGTTGCTTGAGCTCTACCCCGGCAAGAAAGCTGAGGTATCAGAAGCTCTTGCGGCCTGGAGCGATTACATCCGGGCACTGGCATGAGCCGACACCAAGGGTTTGAACACGGGCATCGAGTGCGACCACACTGAGATTGCTGATCTGACGTCATAGGGGGAACCATGCTGACCTACAAGCTTCTGAAAAATCATGCCGGACTACTGCTCACAGGGGATTATCAGACCCTGCGGGCTTTGCATGAGGTCATTCACGATGTGAATGAACGATCCCCCCTCATCAAGTACAAGGATGGACCGTTTCTAGGTCTGGCATATGATTTGCGCAAGGCGTACGAAGGGCAAAGAAAAACGCTGAAACCCCCAGAAGGGTACCCCGAGATTGGTCCTCGGTTTGGCGTTGAAGTCGTTTGGCCAGCGCTCCTTTGGCAGTGCCGCGCACTTCGCGCATCAATGGCCTTCATTGATACGACGAAGAACATGCAAGCCCATGCATATGCCCTAGAATCGGTAATCGAGGAGGGTGTTCTGGAAGACTTTGGCGGCGACCTTGGAGCGTCTGTAATTGCAGAATGGGAACGAATTAACCCCGCCCATCCATACTCAGAAGAGGCTCTAGCAAGCCGAGGAGCAGTATTCTGCTCGTGGACAAAAAACCAGCGAAAGAAGGGCATTGTCGGCCTCGTTGGCAGCTTCAACCCCATGTACTCAGCTCTTTATCCGATTTGGCTCGGTAACGGTGCAACCAACTTGGTGCCACCCGAAGAGTATGAGAAATGGTCTGCCGTCGAATGGCCCGACCCCAAGTGGTAATCGAAAGAGACGCATGAGTATGCCCCCCTGACTCCGGCGGAACTGGTCGCATCGCTATCTGAGGAAGCAATCCGCCAGATCATCGAAGCTGCGGCTATTGAGCACGCGCTAGGCGGTGACCTGCGGCTTTGCACCGATCTAGCAGCAAAGAAAGTTCAGGCAACGATATCCGGTGGCTCGAAGTGAAACCTACGGGAGGTGCGATATGGTTCGTAAACCCAAATCCTTTATGGAGCAAGCGCACCGACTGGGCTACCCGCAGACGGAGTGCCCGCCCGAGTACGGCCAGCAATGGCGTGAAGGCGAGCAAGCATCATTCGACGAGAGCCAGGATGCTTGCCACTATCGCATCGGTTCAACGGAAGCCTTCTGGTGGCAGCAAGGCTTCGATGCTGCAGAGGCTGTAACCGCCGCGCTGAGCGAAGACTCCGAGAACGGGGAGGAATAGCAAGGCATGTCCCAACAACTCACCGACTTCGCGGCTAAGAACCGCCGCGACATTGATCCGTTTGAAGCGGCCTATCGCGCCAAGGCCGAAGCAAATCCAGAGCAGTACCCGCTCACCCCGCTCGCCGGACAACAGGGGCTACGGTATAAGTTCTATGTGGATTACTGCGAGACCCGAAACGTCAAGGAGAAAGGAGCCAGCCATGGGATTTCGAACTGTCGTAATGCTGAGCAACGACTACGCGCACGAGTGGGGACACGACCCGAAGCTTGGGGAAAAGATCGCCCACGCCATGAACTATGCCAATGATGAAGCGAACAACAAGGCCCGTCTCGGCTCGTACGGCACGGTGGTCGAATGTGTTCACGCCGATACGCAGACCATCGCAGTGCTCGATGGCTACAGCCGTTTCGATGCCATAGCCCATAAGGGCTGGTCGCGCGGCGAGTCGGCGGAAGACGTCGCGCTGCGCTTGCTCAAGGAAGCAGCCGACAAGCTCGGCTATCGTCTAACCAGGAAAGCAACGGCCAAGCAGGCGGCGTAGCCCCATATGCCGGGACAGCACCCGCAATGCTTGTTCTTTTCCGCGATAAATGCGGAAGCAATTTCATTCACGCGTACAGCCGGCTTCGGCGTAAAGTGGTTTGCACTCGCCCCACGCACGGGTCGGTAGCCCTTGCCGCGAAAAAGCTCAATTGATTAGGAAAGGGATGGTGAAGATTTACAGCCTGCGCTTATCGGCAGAGCAAAATGCAGCGTTCGAACGTTTTGAGGCGCTGACTTCCTGCGAGCCGTTCGGTGCAGATTCCATTCTTCATGATCAAGCAGTCCAACGACATGATCGCGCTGATTGATGGTCATGATCAGCGGCTTTGAGGGGCGCGCTTGGGTTCGCTGAGTTCTTGGCTAAATAGTCTGATCCCCGATGTGCGATGTGGTAACGCTGCGAAGGGCGTAGCCCGAAGCAGCGTTACCACATCGCAAACCCCCTTGAGTGACTTGCTCGGCGACTGCTCCGGGGAATCGTGGGACCTCTTCTCGGGCAATACCGATCGGCGAAGTGGCAGATGCACTACGCTAAAGGCAAGCTCAAGGGCGATATTAGGGAACCTGACTGCGACGTGATGCAACGCCGTGTGAAGCGGGCGTCGGCAGTTATGAACAACTATCCAATTCCGTCAGCAGTTTCCTTCCGTCTTAGCAACAGAATCGTCATTCAAACGACTGCTTCACTCTGAAATCTTCCATACCGCGCTATGCGAACGGCTCAGCCACGCGGTCGTCCAGAATGTGTCGATTGACCGGCAGCACTGCGACTTACTGCTGCCGCACTGCGCTCATCCGATCCGAGCGGTAGGTTCAGACCTCATCGAACTGGCGGTATCGACCCGTTGCAGCCGCCCAGCTTTCTCCGTAGCTGTCGTTCGCCTAGGTCCGCCTTAGATAGACTTCGCTTCTACGAAGCAGCCATTCGCGGCCTCACCCTCCCGGCCATCACCTGCCGTTGGAGATCCGGCCAGAATTTCGCGAGCAGGTTCGCCTCGGACGACCGGTTTACGGCGACGAACTTGAGCCCCGCCTTGGCTCGACCCGGCCAGGAGCGGTCGGTCACACCCTCGATTGATCTGACATTCGACCGTCTGCTCGACCCGCATACCTGCCGCAAGATTCCGGGCCATCTGACAATTCATTCGCTCAGCGCGATTACCGGACTTATACGAAGACTTGAGTGGGCAACTGTCCACCTTCAACTAGCACTCCCAATTCTGCGTCCTTACCCGGCGTTGCAATCGACCAGTTTCGCGATTGCGTCGGCAAGCGTACTGTCAGCGTTGTTTGCAGCCGTACACTTCTCCTTGGTCTGGGCCGAATCCGGTGGCTCCCGCTACGAGAGCGGACGCGACGTACCGGAACCCACGCAACTGCTGCTAGCGCTCCGTCACCTGGGCCGGATCATCGACGATGAAGATCTCAGCGCGGCGCGCAGGTACCTCGAACGCAGCGCGCAAGGGTGCCTAGTTTTGGGGTATTCGCTGCAGGCCACACGGCGGACGCTGCAGAGTTCTTGAGCAGCGCACGTTCATTAATCGCAATAGAGCTTGCTTATTTTCGGTCATACGCGGATCTGTGCGCTCGGCTCTGCGAACACGGTGTAGGCTAGGAACGTCGGATCCCCCTTGGCCTTCACGACTTCTCTTGCCGCCCACGCAGATTGGGCCACGGTCTTGCCGCTCAGCAGGGAGTCGTAAAAGCTCTGCGCGAACTGGTAGGCGCCCTGATCGTAAATCGACCAGTACGAGCCTAGAAAGGCTCCCGCGCCCGCACGCAGAAACTGCGCTGCCCAGCCGCCGATGTCGCTCAGACTCAGCTCGCTGCGGCCGGACTGACAGGCGTTGATAAACACCAGAGGATGAGTTGCGCCCAAGTTTCGCGTACGCCCAGCAATATCCGTGGGCCTCAGTTCCTCTTTGGCTTCGAGTAGGATGCCGGATCGGTTCGGGTCCGCGTCGCGAAAGATGCCGTGACCGGTGAAGTGAATGGCTTCGTAGCCGCCCTGGGCCAGCGCTTCGATGACGTCGAGATAGTCAGCCGGCACCGTTTCGACCTGGCGTTCTTGGTTCGCGAGGGAGAAGAGGTACGCCTCCTCGGCTTTGGCGAGCGGCAGACCTGAGTCCTTGGGAGCAATGACCGCGACCCTGCTGAGAGCGAGCTCCGTCACCTTGCGGATGCCGGGCATCCAGCGGGTAAGTTCAAATGCTTCGCAAAAAAAGGGCCCCTCTACAATCCGGCCGCCTTCCTCGGTCTGCAGCCTGCACATCTCCCACGGAATCCACGGCTCCTCCGACTGAATCTGCACAGTCCGGATGCGTGTTCGCAGCGACCACATGAGCGTGCGCAATTCCGCCGGGAACAGGGTCTCGAACAGCCAGCTTCCGCGCTGCCCCAGCCGGTGCAATGTATTGGCGCGATCTTGCGGAGTCCTGACCTTCAGCTGCTCAATGTCTTGAAAGAAGCTGTTGAAGACGCCGCGCGGATCGCTTTTCAATGCGATCGGACCGAAAGGCTTGAAGTTCAGCCCGAGGTGCGGGTCCTGTGCATGCAGGCGGACGGTGAACGCGGGTTCACCCTGATGGAGGTGCTCGAGGATCAGAAGTGTGAGGTCCGGGGAGATGATCGAGGGGACATCGAGCCGCGCCGCATGCGACTCGGCCGCGGAAGTCTGCATAGCCGCTCCGGACACTTGGGCAGCGAGACTGATCGCCCCGAGCGCCTGGCCTTCGTGAAACGCCAGAACGCGGAGCTTGCCTACGCCGGCTTCGGTCGCCGTGAGCTTGAACTGTACCGGCAGCGGCTCATCCTCGGTGACGACGAGGCGTGCTTCGCTCGCTCCCTCGCTGACGAAGCCACGCTTCACTTGGAGCACGAGGTCCACCGCAGCGCCCGGCGGGAGTGCCATGGGCAGAGCTCTTGCGCCGGACGCCGACACAAGAATGGAGACCAGCAACGACCGGGTCTCGCCGACAACTACGTGTTCGGGAAACTCGACGTTCAGGTGCCATGTTCTGGCTGGCTCGTCGCGCGCGACAGGCGAGAAGGACGCCTGGCCACCTGCGCGTGTGCTGTTCGAGCTGGATCCGTCGAGGGCGAGCGTCTGCCCTCTTCGGGCCGGAGCAGTCACGTCGAAAACGCCCATGATGATGCCATCTTCGCTCACGACACAGCGATCCGGCGCATCGTCTGCTGGGGTGTCGGCATCGAGGATGGGGACCCGGAAAGAGTGGTGCGGCCCAGCTTCAAGCAGCACGCCGACCGTCTGCGCGGAATCCGCAGTGCGCAGGAAGCTCCTCGCTTCGTCCTCGTCCAGCAAAAAGGCCGAAGCGTCGCCAGCCACTATAACCATTGCCTGGCTGGCGATGCGCTGCAGGAGCCAATCGGCGTCAGCCGCGGTACGGCGGGCGTCCACTAGCAGGAAGTTCGAGTTCACAACGTCCACAAGCCTCATGCTGCCACCTATCACTGCGTATCAGACCAATGTTATGCGAGCCGTGGGGTCGCCATAGTAGACGTACGCCGGCCACGTCGGTGCGGACTCGCGATCCTTGGAGTACAAGCGCTCGCGGGCCACCCTCAAAGCCTCCCCGAGCGGCGCACCAGTAAGCGTCCGCTTGCACAACCAGTCCCACAGCAAACGCCTGCTCGTCGGGAACAGCGCCTGGTAGAACGTGTCGGCGAACTCGCACGCGAAACGGTCCTGCACTGGCCACTGGGTGCCGATGAAATAGGTGGCATCGCGAAGGAACCCGGAGGCGAGCCCAAACACGTTGCGGCCAGGGTGCCATTGCGATTCCCGCGAGCTGCTGCAGCCGTTGATGAAAGCGAGAAAGAGCGGGGTTGGCTGCCGCGCCAGAGCGGCGTGGATGTCTGCGGCGCTGATGCGGTCGCCTGCGATCGGAAGATTGCTCCGCGCTGGATCGTCGGAATCGAACAGCGCGTGGCCGACATAGTGAAACAGATTGGCATTGGCTAGCCCGTCCAGCACCATCCGTTTTTCTGCGTTCCCAGGCAGGACCACGACACGGGCGCCCCAGGCTTTGACGCGGGCGGCAACTAGCTGCAATTCGCGCTGCGCAGCGGCCAGAGGCGGCGCCCCCTCTACCGGTGGCGCGAACAGCAGTGCCGTGAGCGTCTTACCTGCATTCTGTTGTTTGTGAGCCAACTGGTCGCTCAGGACCGTTCGTGCCGCAGCGTTACCCACGCCCATCGGGACGTCGTCCTCGTGCACCCACAGCTCCCATGGCAGATCCATGAGGGAATCTTCCAATACCAGTCGGATCTTCGCGGGACGTGACTGCTCATAGCTCAAGCGTACGGTGTCCGGGAGCAGGTCGTAAACGGAGGAGCCCAGAGAGCGCAGCGATCGAGACAGCAAGTACAGGTCATCCCGGGTCATCTGCGGTTGCCCCAAGGCATCGAGGAGATTGCTTTGGTGCTTGCGCAGCTTGGCCAGCGTCGCGGCGTCGATCGAGTGCTGCGAGCGGGCCTCAACCGTAACCTGTTTCGCGGGAGCGCGCAGGCGAAACTCGAGACGGTCCTGCGCCGGCTGCGTGATTTCCATCTCTAGGTCCGGTTCCGCCGCTAAGAGCCGCCAGCGCTTACCGCCGAGAACGCGAAGCAAAAAGCCGATCGGGCCGCGCCTGGTGAGCACGATGCCGAGCCCCAGGGCGGCAGCCATCGTGGCGCCCGCAAGCTGGAAGGGATTCTCGTACCAGGGAAGGTCGACTCGAAACGACCCGGTCAGCCATTGACCGGCGCTGCCATACGCGTCTATGGCTCGCGCACGGTAGGAATACCTCTGACCATCGCTCAGTTCCGTCAGCGTGAACCGGGTTCGCACGTTGGCAACACCGTTCTCCAGCCCATGGGCCGGGGGATCAATCTCAAACTGCAGCAGCCGTTCCTCCGGAGGGCCCGAGAAGCCGTGGGTGCGAAATACGAACTGTGCTGCTCGCGAGCGAATGGAACTCACCGTGCCTGCGATCAGTTCAAGCTTGGCTGGTCCTGGCGGGAAGCGGACTTGATAAACTCCGTTCGCAACGACCCACAGGTCACGGCCGCCCGTCGGCGCCAAGTAGGTCGTTGCCGCCTCGAGGCGCGGATCGACCAAGGTGAGGGGACGCCAAGACCCTGCCTCTTCGTACCAGCGCATCAAACCCTTTTCGGTGGCCGCGAGGGTGCCGAAGGTCGGATGCGAAATCAGCCGATGAAACAGATAGGGTTGAGCTGACCCGGCGGTGGGCATCATAGGCTGGTCGATATACTTCGCACCCTGTTTGCGGACCAACACCGGATAACCCCAGGGGCCGTTCGCGATTACGCCGTCTGCACGCGGGTCGGGCACCACCGCTCCATAGAGATTCTTCTTGACGTCCGGCGCACTGTCATAAGGGCCGAAGTCCAACCACCGACCCTGTTCCAGCAGGTGGACCTGGTGCGAGGAGACTGCCCATAGCCTTCCGGCCGTGTCGAAAGCCATGGCCGGCACAGCCGAACCGCCGAAATCCGCCAAGGTGTTCTTGACCGACTGCCACTGGTCCCCCACCAGCTGGTAAATCTCCGTTCCCCACTTTCGCCCCACGTAGACCGACTCGCGATCTCGGACGGCAATCGTGGCGGCGGGTTGCGTGCGTACCGCCTCGGGGAAAGGATAGGGTCCTTCGCGAACGGCAGCGCTGCCCGCCATACGGTAGAGCCCGTTATGGTTTAGGATCCAGACTCCACCGTGCGGATCCTGGCTAAGCAAGGCGCCTGGGTAATAGTCAATGGGTCCAGGCGCGCTACCGTCCATCGGCTCCCCGACATCGATCTGTGTGGTCTGGCGGGAGGTATCGACTCGCCACACCATGCCGTCGTTGAAGCCTACGAGCAGACTACCAACCTGATCCTCGACAACACTGCTGATCGCGTGCTGAGCCTCCGGCAGGAGGATAGCCCGAGCATGGTTGTAAAGCCGCCATAGTCCGTGGCTACCTCCAACCCACAAATTGCCCTGGGAGTCGCTGGCGAACGCGCCCACGGGATTGATCTCGACGGCTTCATCGCCGAAGTAGCGCGTCCAGTTCCCGGCTTCGTGTCGGAAAACGCTGTCCTTGGTAGCGAGCCACAGCTCGCCGTCTTGGGTCACCGCCGCTGCCGGGCAGTAACCTTCGAGCAGCTCAATAGTGGCCGTGGAGGCATCGACAGGCACCGCATAACACGCGTCGGAGGTAGCGATGACAACCGTCTCGGAGCCGAGCGATGCCATATGCAGGGCGGGCCCCTTGATCTCCACAACGGGTCGCGCAGGCCGGCCGTAATCGTAGAGCTCATAGAGCGTCCCGAATCTACCTACGCCGAACAGCCGTCCACCGATCTCGACCATGCGGCTCACTTCCTCGCGGCGAACATGTGCTGGAATCTTCAGTTCGGCGAGCACACTCGTGACCTTGGAATAGTCGTCCGGGACCCTTAGTCCAAAGCTGCTGCCCACTTCGACGCGACCATCAGAGCGGCGGAGGAAGCTGAACTCGGCGCGATTCTCGAAATCGACTAGCTTGTTCAGCCCCTCACGGTCTGCTCGCCACAGGGTGCCGTTGATGGTTCCGACCAACACTGCACCGCCGCCGATCTCGACCAAGTCGTTGACGATGAGTGCCGTCGTTTCGTCCGGCTTCGCAAACGGCGGCACACCAACTGAATCACCGCCGTCATAATAGGCGAGGCCATTGGAGGTACCGATCCAGGCAAACTCGTCACTTGTGAGCAGCAGGCGCGTAACGCTCGACTCGCGAGTCCCGAGGGGAATGCGGTCCCAGCGACCGACGACACTTGGTCTGGTGGCAGCGGCGGGAACAGGCGAAGGCAACTCGCCGAGTGACGAGGTAGGTGCGCAAAGCCAAAAGAACACAAAAATCTTGGCGCCGGTAAGAGCCCGCTTCGGCAGGGTAGAGCAACGCATCATCGCATCGGAAAATCCAGCACTGGAAAGAAGGCCCCCATCCATCTGCACCGCGTATTCTCCTCGGGCTCATGCGGTCTGTTCGAGCAGGCCAGCTCAAGCCTGACCATCGTAAAATTAATCCCCCGCAATGCCGGGGTCCTTTCGGTTATCAGCCGCTGGGACTGTTCGGTCTCACACAACTCCGTTGCGACACAATCGACGGCAGCAGTGCGTACCGTTCCAACACACCCTCTCCCTCCACGCCCGCAAAAAGGTAGAAGACTCAGATCTGCGAAAGGGCTCATGCCTCGCGCGACGTCCACCAAGTCGAGAGCGTCAATATATAGCTTGCCACCGATGTCGGCATCCTCGTGTTCTCCATAAAAATTGTAGATCCTCGGGCAGGCCCATCTTCGCCCGCCGACACTGTGGGGCCATCAACGGCCCCGCACAATTCGTGCGCCGGGCCCTTCAGGGGCACGGATCCGGCCCCGCAGCCTCAAACGCCACTGCAGGCAACTGCGGCGTGCTTCAGCCGGCTAGACCGATAATCTGCTCGATCACGCCCAGCACTCCGGCCACCGCGTTTATGACGTCCACTGCCTGCTGCAGCGACGCGAGTTGGGCCTCAAGTTGTGCGGTGGCTGATTGCAGCGCCGGTAGTTCGGCCTCGAACTCTAGGACGATGCCTTCCAGAAGGCTGACCCGTACGCGTGCGATCGCGAGGTCGACGCGATCGAGTTCCTTAGCCCAGGTGTCGCGTTCCGCGTCCGACAGCGCTTGCGAATCAATGCGGTTTAGGCTCAAGCTAATCGCTTCGAGGCTGCGCTTAAGCGCGACCAATTCGTCGTGCGAACTGGCCGCGGCTATGGTCACGGCAGCGGCTTGCGCACCGGGGCCGCCACGCACTTGGCGTACCATTCGGACTCGTGCGGGTGGGGCGCGCTTGGTCGGTTGGCGTGGAATCTGCATATCTAGCTCCTTGAGGTGTCGTCGTGTTGCCGGGTCTCAGGCGCGCGGTGCGTCGCAGGTCAATTCGGCGGGTCGGTCTTGGCCTTCGCGGCAGCTTCGGCCTTGGTCACGTCCTTCAGCGCGTTCGCGGCGGCGAGGAGGTCCTCGGTATCCTTCAGCATCGCTGTTAATTCCTTGGCCGAGTATTCGCCGCTCACGATGCGTGCCCACACCGTTTCCATCTGCGCTGCGGAGGCCTGTGCAGAGTTCAGCGCCTGTTGGGTCTGGCCGAGCGCCTGGATCTTAAGGAAGGCCTTGCGATCTTCCATCCAGGCTGTTCGCTCCATCGTGCCGGCTGCAAACGGCCTTTGCACGCGGTCGCGATAGCCTCTGACGGCTTCATTGTTGAGATGGTTGCGGATGTCCTCCGCGGCTGTCTCCAGCACTTTGTTCTGAAGCGCGAGCGCACGGCCCACGGTTGGGGCGTCGCGCTCCAACGCGGTGGCCAGCTTCGCACCGTGGATCTGCTTGGCGACAACCTTGGCGAGGCCACCAATGGCGTCGCGCTTCTCCGCGCTAATCAGCGCCGCGCCGCTCCCCGTGTTGTCAAGCGCTTGGTTAACACCGTTGAGGCGATCGGCCAACGCCTTGACAGCCGTCTCGGTGGCGTCAGCTGTGGATCCGTCGGCCAGTTGTTGCAAGGCAGCAAAGTAGGCCTGCGTGACGTTGATCGAACGCTTCAGCCGCGAGTAGAGCAGCGTGCTGCGCACAAGCGGCACATCGCGTTCGTTCAACTGGGCAGTGCGTTCGGCTGGCTGCGCGCGTGCCGTTTGCAGGAGGCTGTTGCTGTCGAAGTCGATCGACGCATCGACCGCTACGTCGATGACAGCAGCGGTGGCCTGCGTGTAGGCGATGCCGGCCGAAGAGACGTCCTTCGCGCGATCGACGGCGACTCCGGCGCAGCCGCCAAACAGCGCCGTGCTCAGCAGCAGCGGCATCAAGGCGCCGAAGTCGACGGGGCGCATGCCGCGGAGCGCCCTGAATGTGAAAACCGGCTTGTTGCTCTCGTTGTTCATGAGAATCGACTCCTGTGGATACTGGTAGTGCCTGGTAGTGCCGCGACACCGCGTTGTCTCAAGGGCCAGGCTGCGGCGCGCGAACAAGGCCCGTGCCGATGTCGGTGGGGTCGAAGCCGGCCTTCAGCGCGCTTGACGCGCCAGATGCCATCAGCCGGTCCGCCCATTCGTTGCCGACGAGCCTGTTCTCGTGCACCAGTTTCTGTGCCCACAGTGCCGCGACGCCGGCGACATGCGGTGTTGCCATGCTGGTGCCATCCATCGAAACCAAGCCGCCGCCGCGGCGCGCTGAGACGATATCCACGCCGGGGCCGCTAATGCGCGCGCCGGTGTTTGAGAAAGGTGCTACGACTAAGCCCGCCGGCGTCTGGCCGAGCGCCGCCACTGAAATGATGCCGTCCGACACCGCTGGCGGGCTGACCCCGATCTCGAACTCTGCACCCAGCGCGCGGCGGCTTTCGTTACCGGCCGCCGCCACCAGCAGAGACGGCTGCGCTATCAGGCCGCGTGCTGAGACAAAGGAAGCCAGCCGCTCGAAGAACAGGATGTTCGCCCTGTAGCCCTCCAGCGCAAGTGACGTGGCCACCTCGGCAGGCACGTCGTCGTTGAGGAGTTGCTTAACGTAGCCAGGAAAATCCATGCCCAGCGACATCGAGATCACGTGAGCTCCGCCGTTCACCGCCCACAGGATCGCCTGCGCGATCTGGTCACTTCCTCCGCCGTTGCCACCTAGCACCTTGCCGATCATGGCCCTCGAGACACCCGGCGCCACTCCGATGCGCGTTCCGCCCACGGTACCGCCGAAGATCGTGCCGGCGCAGTGCGTGCCGTGGCCGTTGTCGTCGTCAGTACCCGCGTCCGTGAAGTTTCGGCGCTCAAGCTCCAACCCATGTCGTTGGAACGCTTCGTGGGTCGGGTCGATACCGGTATCGAGTACCGCAACCACGATGCCGCTGCCGTCGAACGGCGAAGTAAGGGCACCTACTGCGTCGAGGCCCCACAGCGTGCCGGCTTGGGGAGCGGCGGCGGGTACGTTGCGTTCGCCAACCGGCGCGATCAGCTTCATTGGCAATACCGGTGCGACGGCGGCCACGCGCTTGTTCTGCAATATCGCGCGCGCCGCGGCGGGCGCCATCCGGTCCGTCTCGACCGTAAGTGCTGCTACCGACGCCACACCCGCGCCAACCCGGGGGCCACCGCGGCGCAGACTTTCCACAGCCTGATCGGGCTCGTGCAGGATGACGTAATTTCGCGCAGTCATAGGATTCACTCCGACCTAAGCAGAAAATCGACAGGATGCGATATCAAATGCTTACGCAATACGGAGGGCATCCACAATATGCACGATAGTTCGTCAGGTCCATTTGGCAAGTATATTTTTGACGCCATCGAAGGTGAAGCCCGACAACCCAGCGCCCCACAGGAATGCGACGAGATAGGCGGTGGCACCGCCCCAAACCCAATCGTTGGACCAAAGCGCTCTTATGCCAGCCAGTACCGTGAGGCATGCGATGACTGCCAGCGCCAACAGGCTCAGTAGGCGCTCGCGCCGGCGTGCTTCAGTCAGCGCCCTGGGAGCTTCAAGTTGAGACGCTCTCGGGCCGTAGCCGAGGAAGTTCAACCAGTTCGTGCCGGCTGAAGCGCCGGGCGCCGAGATAAGCGTCTTGATGTCCAGATTGGCCTGCGTCTGGGCGTTCGGTCCACCTCGCTGGTGAGGAGCCGCGAACGCTGAGGCAGCGCGATGCACCCTGTCACTGTCGTCGATGAGGACCTGCAGATCGGCTGGTCCACCGGTGAGCGGCTGGGCGGCAATTCCTGCCAGCACCGTGCGCGCATTATTCAGCACCGTTTGCCATTGCGCGAGTTGGGCACCGCCCGCATCGACGGCGCGTTGCGCCTCGTCCTCCACCGCCTTCGCGATAGGCGATGCGATCATGGCGAAGGCTTGCGTGTATGCAGAGATCCTCGATTCAGGGGAAGGCCCGGCGTCTCGTAGCGTCTGGGTGCTGCTGGAGGAGAGGCCTCGCCACTGGGCCGGTTCGAGCTGTCGTAGCTGGGTTCGGCTTAGCAGGCTTTCGAGATCACCGACTAGAATGTTGACACGATCCAGGCTCAGCTGGTTAAGGGCTTCGGCGAACGTCACGATCGATGCAGCGTCGGTCGGCATGTTCGAGGAAAGTGCCTTCAGCTTCTTGCTGAGCGTGTCGAACCGCGGGTCTTTACTAACGGCCAGCGCCGCGCCCAGGGTCTTAACCGTGTCGGCAAGCTCATTCAAGGAAGACTGCTCCAGCCGGAAGGGTAGGCCGCCCAACACGGTGGTCTGAGCCGATATGTCGGTACTGGTAGCGGCCGGGTTGACCAGCGCCGTCTGCGCGGCCGCGAGCGCATCCCGGGCCAGCGTGTGCGTGGCCGGCGGCAGTTGCATACGCAGCCAGCCGCGCAGGTGCAGCCAGGTGTTGAGCAACGGGATCTTGGCCTCGTATAGGTCGAGGTCAGTGCTACCGACTAGTCGGCCGTTGTTCGCAAGCGTGTTCCAACGCGCGGCGAGAGCATCATGCAGTTGGGCAACGACGCTCGCTCCCGTTGAGTCGTCACTCCGCTGCGCGGCGAATCGGGCGGCAGTTAATTGCTCGAACACCGCCGCAACCCGCGTCTCTAGTGCCAAACGCGGCGCTAGTACGGCACCGTAGACGCGCAGCACGAACGCGACGAAGACGCCCAGCGTGATCCACAGCGCGGCCACCAGCCAGTGGTCGCGCACGTAGATCGTAACGGTGCGGGTTTCCGGCGCCGACGCCGGCTGTGCAAACCTCAGGGTTGCCTCGTAGCGGCCGGCACTGGGAAAACCCGTGAACGCCACTGGAATTTCAACGCTGCTGTTGGTCTGGAGTGGAAACCGGCGCTGCGCCGCCGTGGCGGGATGCAGCGTGACGCCAGGTGCCGCCAGAATCACCTTCTCATCGGGCCTGTAGAGCACCTGCACTTCCGGTGCGGGCAGCGTATACGCGCCGCTGCCGCCCTCCAGCGTGGCCTTGAGGAACTGCTTCTGGCTGGTGTTGGGGCCCCGCCAGCTCGCGACGACCTCGAAGGGCTGCAACTCGCTGATCGTCACGACCGCGGGCTTTTCAGTGCGGGTGATCTCAATCGAGGTCATCTGCGCAGTGGTGTCGGCGGCCAACCATAGCTTCGCCACATGCACACCGGGCTGCTGCAGCGATCCGCTCAGCTTCAGTGCTTGCGAGGCAAAGGGCCTCAGGATGAACGACGCGGGATCGATCCGGATTGACGTGCGCGAGCCGGTGGCATCCGAGAACGGGGCGGCTTGCGCCACGATGCCAGTAATCTCCTTGTTGGAGGTGTTGACGACGGTCAGCGTGACGTTCACTTCAGCAGCCGGCGCAGCAACCTTGACTATGCCGTTGGCGGCCTCCGCGACGACGAGGTCAGCCGCTCCCTGCGCTGCGGCGGTCGCGTGCGCCCCGGCCAACACTGCGACGAACATGCAAGCTATCAAATCGATCGACAGAACGCGTTGGAACCTGGGAAACTCTGCCATCATGGTGAGCTCCGCTGAGGGCACTACACACAGTATCGGCAATCTCGAGGCGTCCCGCCAAGCCGACGCGATGGCGGGACGCGCATACGCAACCCGCAGGTGGGCTACACCGTGTCGAGCCGCTTCAAGGATTCCCTCTTCCCAGACCCGGTCGAGTACTGCATATCGATCGCCGCCATGCTGGCATCCCGAGCGCTGCAAGAGCGAGAAAGGCTGCTAGGCTGCTCGAACGTTTCATGGAAGCCTCAGCACGCAAAAGTCTTTGCCGACTAATCCCCGACCTGCTCGGGGCCGGTGGTGATAGAGCCGTTCGGATGGATGAAAACGGGCTGTTCTTTGAAGATAGCCGCCAAGGCGGCGAGGTCCGCGGCTGGAACGTTGATCCACTGACTCCATGCGCTGCCCAACGGCTTGATCCGATAGGCGCTGCCAGTCGTCGGATGCCAACCCAGCGCGAACATCTCTACTTGTGGCATGTAAGTCTCCTGTTGGATGAGCTCAGACGATTGCGGACGTCCAACGCCTGAATTAAGCGTGCGGCGAAGCGGCATCGGCTTGAATGATTTGTTGGCTTGTCGGTACGTGAGCTATGCAATGGGCTTTAATCAAGAAATCACGACCAACAAGATGCGGAACACCCGGCATGGAATTGCAGTCGCTGCGACCTGTCTGCCGACGTCTATGATGGACGGATGAAGCGTAACAGCGACGTACGGATTTTGGCCGGCATGAACCTCCCGTAATTCCCTTGCTTCAAGATAGACGAGCGCCATCGACCTGCAAGTGAAATGTAATCGCCACCGGCCGCTCATGGCCGAGAGGAGCCCCCTGTCACGTCATTGCTTCAACATAGACTAACGCCTTAGACTTGCAAGTAAGATGTAACGACCATCGGCAACTCCTTGCCGTTACGACTCAGTCAGTAAGACGCCCCCAAACCAGCCGTCGATGCTGTACCTTTTAATGGCCAGCTACCCGCGTCGCATGGATCACCCCTGTTTTCCGGAGCTTGGTCACACGGATGTCGGGCCGAGGATCTCTACGCCGCTGACAACATTCGCGTCTGAATCGAGCACTCTGTGCAAAAGGCTGTACGAAACACGCCATTGCTGGTTTTCGCAAACGAGAGTCACAGTCTTATCGTTGAGGCGAATGGTGCGTCCGCTGCGCTCCTTGCCATCGCGACCGACAAAGCCTACACGATCACCAATCGCCACTTCGTTGCGACCGAGCCCTTGTCGCGGCTTTTCGCGAATCTCGACGTCGGCACCATCAAGATTGATAGCGGCATAGGAGATCAGCCAGCGCTGGCCGGTCGCCTTGTCGAGCACGACAGCCTGCTTGCGCCGCAACTCGAGGACGTGCCCGACATGTGAAGCGTTGACCTGTGGGTCAAAGTACTCAATGGTCTGCCCCACATTCAGCCGTGCCTGAACCGCGACCATCCAGGCCGGCTCGTCCAGTGCCCGATCGATGGCAGCGCGAAGACGGTACAGATCGAAGGCGGAAGCCACCTTCAGTTGAGCAAGAATTTCGGAGTAGTTCATCAGCTGTTCGTCATGGTCGATCCGAAAAGCGGCAATCGCTCGGTGCAGGCGACCGGTAACAATCGAGTTCCGATCAACAGCAAAGGAGCTTGAAATGGAATCCTACGAGCACCAGGAACCCTGGAACAAGGGAAAACTGATAGGCCAGAAGGCGCCGCTGAAGCCCAAGGACATCTGGGCCATCCGCATCCATCTGCAAAACGAGCACGCAGTCCGTGACCTGGCCATGTTCAACCTCGCGATCGACAGCAAGCTACGTGGCTGCGATCTCGTCAGTCTGAGGGTGCGCGACGTGACGCACGGAAACCAAGTGCTCTCACGTACCATGGTCGTGCAGCGGAAAACGCAGCGGCCTGTGCAGTTCGAACTTACCGAACCAACTCGCACAGCTGTGGCTGCGTGGATCGCGAAGGCCACCCTGAAGTCGGAAGATTTCCTCTTCCCGAGTCGGCTGCACGGCTCCCCGCACGTCTCCACCCGGCAGTACGCAAGGATCGTCGAGCACTGGGTAGTGGCGGCCGGCCTGGATCCGTCTGCCTACGGTACACACTCTATGCGGCGCACGAAAGCGACATTGATCTACAAACGCACGAAGAACCTAAGGGCCGTTCAGCTCTTGCTTGGCCACTCAAAGTTGGAATCGACAGTGCGGTACCTGGGGATCGAGGTCGATGATGCATTGGAGATCTCTGAGCAGATCGAGATCTGAGGTTGGATCGGCTGCCCGCCAGCACCTTTGAGTCGGCGGGCGGCTGCTTACGGCGATGACTCCAGGAGGGTACTATCGGCCAACTGCGGCCACTCGACCCATAGAAACCATTGTCATTTGAAGGTCAGGTCCACGCCGAAACCTGCCTGAAGATGAACATCGGCTGCTCGGCCTCAGCTGACGTCTAGGCAGCATCGAGTCAGCGGCGGTACTGCTGTCGAAAGCTGCCGTACGCCGCACAGAATGTGCCGATACGACCTTCAGAGGCGGCCTCACCATGACGCCCGTGTGGTGCGCAAATCTACTTCAAGTGTTTCTCAATCACGCGAACACGACCGTCAAGCATCGAGTCTCCCTCACGCTCGATCTCCTGCCTTACGCGCTCAAGATAGGCGCGCCCCCGGTCTCTTCTTGCAGCGTCGTTCGCTAACATCACAAAAAGCTGCTCGTCTTGAACAAGCCGCGCAAAGATCCTCGGCGACAGATCGCGATCGACGAACAGATCAACCACTCCGGCACGTAACCGCTTGCAGCGATCCCATTCGAACCAGATGGCAGACCACGGAAGGCAAGGTTCGATGAGACGCCATCCTTCCGCAGGCAAACAGTCGTGAGCCACCGCAGCATACGTCACCTCAAAGCCAAGTTGAGCAAGCTCAGCAGCAGAGTGGGTGCGAGAACCCAACGCTCGGCTGAGCAAGTACGCGGCGATGTACGCAAACGCGGCCTCGTCGAGCGTGCCGACGGAGCGGCCCCAACCTGTCAGCCAAGGATCGGAGCCATAATCGTTTGGTACCGTGTCCGGATGGAGCACTTGCGCTAGGCTAAATAGAAGGTCTCGGTCAATTCGATCCTCGCTTGCTAAGAAATCGGCGACAGATCCGGGGTCTAGAGCGGCCGCTTTTACCCACGTCATTGTGCGCTCGCAATGCGTACTATGTGCGCTCAAGGCACTCAGGATCGGTCTTGACCCAAGGGCCTCAACTGCTCGTGTCGCAAGATCGTGGCGGTTTGCAATGACCATCGCTTTAGCCGCGTCGAGTTGCCGGCTAGATTCTGCCGCTAATCGTAGCGCCTCATCCAGTCCTTCCGGTGCCCGCCAGAATTCAGGTCTTCCAACGAGTTCTGGCCGATGCGGGAGTACTCTGACGGACAGTTCTGGCATCGCATCGAGCCCCTTGAGCAGGTCATCGAGATCGAGCTCAGCAACTGTTCGCTCAAAAACGATCTCTAACTCGCCACTCTCCGGCGCCACTAGCCACCGGGGGTCATGACGCCACGCCAATCGCCCAAGTCGAGCGGCATTCGCAATCATCGTGGCAGGCCCGAGATCACCAAGATGGGCCCAGAGAAACTCAGCCGACGACTTATCTAGCGTATCCACCCGGTCCAGGGCAGCCTTGGCAATCACAACCCTCGCAGCACGTGCCTGTTTGGGAGCAAACTCGTCCCGCACGATCTGAATCGCTTCGCGGACGGCATCTGGCCGGTTGGATAGTCCACGCAACACATCGTGCAGTCGGCAAAGAGGTTGGAACGCATTTCTCCCATCTGACATGTCGGATCCAAGCTGACGAAAGAAGCTTCTCAATCCTTCAGCATCCGGCTTCAGTAGGTCCTGAAGCGCCAAGTCAACCCAAGGAGAAGTATTGGTACCCAACGAGTCAGCATCAACCGCTGATGTGAACCGGCTACGGGAACTCCGATCAAGCACAGGAAGGACTTGGAGATCAAAGCTTGCCCCCTCGACTGAACGATCGCTGGCAGCAAACGTGCAAAAGCGGAAACTTCTGCGCAGGCGCGGCCATTGCTGAGACCATAAGGCCAGAACTGCGCGGTCTACTTCCGGATTAGAATTCAGGGCAACGATGCGACTTTTTGGCTTGCCATATAGCGCAGCCAAGACCTGGCGTGCCCAGGATCGTTGTTCCGGCATCAAGCTGCCGTCAACCGTCGTCGACAATTTCTGCGGTTTGTCGTACCAGAGCGCGTCCCCCTGACCGGATGGTCGGCGAAAGAGACCGGCAAGAACTCCTAAGTATGGTAGTACCGCCAAGTCCGCAAAGTCGATCAAGAGCGTATGCGTCCACACGCATCCCGGTCGCGGCATCTCAGGTGCAGGCCAAGTCCGCGCAAGCGCGAACACGCCAGAGTCAGTTAGAGGGTAACCGGTTAGGTAACCCTCTTCCTCGAGGCGCGCGCCCGGGCCTGAGATATCGCTCAGCGCGAGGAGAGTCTTCTGGTCTTTAGGCTTTAGCGTCGTTGAGAGCGCCAGTTGTCGGTGCCCGTCGGCGTAGCCGTGGAACGCTTGATGGACCTTGGGCCTCTCGCCTTCTCTCACTCCATGAGCCATGCAAGCGGCTCCGTCAGATCGTGCGTCTTAGAGTCAATTCCGACAAGCCGGATCCGCATAGACGCTCGATCCAGATTCCGGAGATCCTCAGCCGCCGGTAGGCGGTCGGCATGCTCTTCGACAGGATCGTAGTCGCCGCCTTGGGCACTCAAACCGTAAACTCGGGATGTCCAGAGGTCTGCCCGACGCCCCAAGTATTGCGCGAGCAACGGCAGCTTGGCTTCGAGATACGCCGCTGGTGATAACCCTTCGCCGTCCGCTTTATCCCAAGCCGACAACATGACCGCTAGGCGCCGCGGGCCAACATCGAGCGGCGGCGTCCGAAGCAACTGCAGCAAGTCTACAATCTGGACTTGCGTCGGAGATAGGCGCGGATGCCATGGCACCACCTCTCCGTCTGGCACTTCAAGGCCAAGCCTCTTTGATAGCGCGACCTCGTCTACTATCCATTTAGGCGTCTGAATCGTATCAGCATGGATGAAGAGGAGAACACCGCCCGCTTGCAGAACTTCGGCGATCTCGACCTGGCAATCGCGATCCTCCCACATACGCCGGTATGCTTCCCCAGGTACGTCAGGGAACGTCACCCGCACAGGCACCCCGTCCGAGTTAAGGAGATTCATGCTTACAAGACGATTGCCAGAAACAGCGGTCCGATCCTGAACCTTGGCATCACGCCATCGTGCCGCAATGGCATTCAGGTGCGAGGCATCTCCGGCCCGGAGCCCACCGAAACGCAGCGTAGTTTCCACGTCGCGGGCAGTGACCAGATGCCAGAGCGCCGCTAAGAACGTTGTCTTGCCCGATGCGGGCAGGCCGATGATGACGACCGACCGCTCAGCCATGCTGTAACTCCAGTGACTCCTCGACAGCTTGCAACCGAGCAAACATCCTTGCATGTACTGGCCGCCGTCTAACGACAGACGTTGGCGCGTCTACCTGACCGAGCCAGAAAGACAGGAGAGCCCCGACCCCCGTTCCACGGGGCATGGTGTCGGTCTTCGGCGATGCTGCAACACGGAATGGCGTAATTAAGGCCAGCACGTCGCCGAACAACCGTTGCAGATCCTGCAGAAGAAGCTCGAAATCTCGCAACGCGCGCGCCGCCTCTTCCGCGGCCTGAACCGCGTCCAATTTTGTGAGGACCAAGGCGAGACGCCCTCCTTTCCGCAGCCCGCCTCCATCACGCAGTCCTTGTAGCATCATCGTGATGTCGTGTCGAAGGTTATGCCGCCCGCCGCCAAGAAGTCGCTCCCCGTTTACCAGTACGGTAAGCGTATCCGCACGCGCAACTTCAGAAAATCGGGACACAACGGTTATGTCGTCAGCGGCCTCTCGGTACTCCTCGCCCGCCCGATCTCCAATCAAAAGCGCCAGTTGCTCGCCAGCGGCCCCGCCACCAACCTCAAGATGGTAGAAGCTGACTTCACCACGTGGTGTACGGTGTGTATGTGGGACGCCACGCCGCGAAAGAGCGCGCGCATCGTGGCAGGTGTGTTCGAAGGCGTGCAGCGTTCGCGAACGCGAGAACTCGATACCGTCTACTGAGCCTTCTTGGAAAAGGTCATAGAGACTAGCAATCAGGCTTGTCTTGCCGGAATCGCTCGGACCAATCACAGCGACTACGCGGGCCGCCCCCCAGCGCAACACGTCCGCGGCTTGGGCGGGAGTCAATGCGCCACCGGAGGGGAGAGTGACGCTCTCAGCGCGCCCGTCCTCCACGGGCGCTTCGTCGTCCATCACTTCCGCGTCAACCCCATAGTGATGACAAGCGTCGAGCGCTAAGCCTTCGACGCATCGACCCGTCTCGGCGACCCGGCAGTCCGGGTTCGCGCAGATGATCTTCGGGCTCTCGTCCTCAGTGGTCATTTCTCACTCGAATAGCAGAAGCAGGCGCTCTCGATAGAAAAGCTCTCCCAAGGTAAGACTTGGCAGAGCGTACTCCGCATCCAAGCTGCAGCTTGCCGCCCATCCGGCAACCCAAGCCTCGCCAGCACCGGTTTCTCGTTGCCGCTTGATCGCATAGTGGAGCGGGGTCGACAAGGGCGAAAGATCCTCGTTCGCAAAGCGTTCCAGCCAGTCGGCGCGAGGCGCGTTAACGGCTGCCGTGATCTCAAGCGTGCGACGTTCCATCAAGCCCGCTCGCGACAAGAGTGCCCTAACAGAGGGCGGCCCGGGCAAGATCTCGGTGCAGTCCGCCAACTCGCTCGCGAACACAAACGGCTGTGCATCCGCAGGCACTTCGTTGAGCGCACAATTATAATCTTGACTCCGCTGGCCGATGAGCCACCAGAGCATCTGTAGTTCTTCATCTTGAATTCGGATAAAACTATCTACCGTACGAAACGCCCCAGCTTGACGCTGAGCCAGCGTTCGCATGCCTGCGCGCACGCTGTCTGCCGCTAGCGCAAAAGCCTTTGCAACACTTTCGGGGTCAAATTGCTCGCGGACTTTCTCCGCCGCCTTGTCGAATTCAATCTTCGGTGGCTCGGTCGAAAGGTAATTGCTGAATGTCGGCCGGCTGCGGTTTTCCTCAGCCCGACTAACGATCGCAGCCTCGCCCAACTCGGCGAGGTTCATGGGTAGATCAGGCTTACGAGCGCCGGCGAGCGAGGCCGTTGTTGCTCCCAGAGCTGCAATCGACCCCGCGCTCTTGTCATGATCTTCCATCAAGGCTGCTAGTGCCGCGCCCGCGAGAACCTGTAACTCGCGGTTGTTTCCGCTCATCTCGAAGGTTTCATCGGCAGACCTAAACGCTTCTCGGATCGACTGCACT
>Ga0272412_1000027_pt1 | contig 27446 bp, 1 predicted proteins | sample WWTPWeurt_MetaT_FD_193540 | JGI IMG/M metagenome (GOLD analysis project Ga0272412, IMG submission 193540) | Metatranscriptome of activated sludge microbial communities from WWTP in Nijmegen, Gelderland, Netherland - WWTP Weurt (Metagenome... | ecosystem: Engineered > WWTP > Aerobic digester >...
GGTAATTAAAATAAATTGTTTTATTTATAAGTTATTTGAGTACAAAAACAAAAGGGTTTAAGAAGAACGATGTTCTTTTGGAGTTGTTTTCTCGTGTTCTGACGAAGAGCTTTTGTCGTGAGTATTTTCAGTCTTGTGATGCGAATCGAATGTTTTTTCAGTCTTCTGTTTGTGCGATTCATCGTGAGAGGAGTGATCCGATGACTTGTTACTCTTTTCTGATTTCTTATCATCACTCGAGGAAGATGATTTTGATGAGCTCTTTTCAGATTTTGAAGAGGAACTGGAAGATGATTTACTTTCAGTACTACTCGAAGATGATTTACTTTCTTCAGTACTTGATGAAGTAGAACTGATGAAAGTCCATTTTCCTTTAGTTCCGTGTTCGTAAATAGATTGAAGGAGAGATGAGAAAGACCAAGAATCAGATCCAGATGTGGAAGATGAAGTGGGACATTTATCCATCTTATCAATGAAAATAGTGGAATTGGAGATTACTCCCGCATTTCCTTTTTGATCGAAACATTGAACAGAAATTGTTTGGATAAACGTGCTCGGGTCATTCAAACGAACATACTCAACTGTAGAAATAAAAGTAGCAAAATCATCAAGAGAAGCGGGGCCCATTAAGAACAATTGACCATTTTCTGGTTGCCAAATCCAATCAATATCAGCAGTGGTTGGGAATAAAGAGAAACCTTCACCAGGAGCCGCTGGATTAGCAAGAGAAATAACACAATAATCGAGGATTGGAGTATCAGGATCAATAACAACGTCATCAAAGTTGGAGATGGGAATGGACTCACTTGTGGTGTTCAAAGTTGTAACCCAATTATTACCAGGAATGGAAGGTCCAGATAAGTCAACTACAGAAGGATCTTCTGCAGGAATAACTCGAACGAGAACAGAAGGATTGGGAAGAGAAGAATTAGTTCCTTCTTCATCTTGACAATAAAAGTTAATTTGGCGTAAGCCTGCGACTGGATCGAGATCGGCGTTATTGTACGATACTGTTCGAAGTACATCGATATATTCCTCAATTGAATCAACTCCTGTCATTAATAATTCACCAGTAGATGGATCGAATGAAATTGAAATTGGACTTCCTGCATAAGTAGAAGCAGATAAAGTTTCAAAGTTACCATCGGGTGCTCCAAGTAATTTGGCAACGCAGAATTTGAGGTTATCACTATCTGGGTCAACGACAGTTATTTCTTCAGCAATTGGAATACTTCCATTCTTTTCAATAAAATCGAGAATAGAATTATCGTCATTTAATAGAAGGACGGGAGGGTCATTGACGTTGATTAAGTTGATTGGAATAACTGCAGAATTACTGACTAATCCTCCGTCATCATAAGTGGTAATATCGACATATACAGTTGGTTCTTCGAAAAGGTCATCAGTATTTTGATAAGTTAATGTTGATAATACTTGATTATATTCGGAGATAGGAGCAAGACCAGTGAGGAGTAAAATACCAGTGATTGGATCGTATGTTGCAATGATGGTGGTACCAGTTGTGTACACTTGTAAAGTTTGAGTAGGAGAAGGTTTTTCTAATTGGACGACAGTCTTTTCCATATCGGGACTATCGACATCAGTTATTTCGATATTGGGATCGGTGATTGGGAAGAAGCCAGATCCTTCTACGTAATTGATGGCAGGGACAGAGACTGTTCCTCCTTGCACGTCAACTCCATTCAAATCGACCACAGGTGGATCATTGACTGGAACAACGTGTACAGTGGTAACAGTGGTGTGAGTAGAAAGATTGCCATCGTCAACACAGAAAATAGAAACTTCTCGGTCTACATCTGAAGGATCTTGATCAGTGTTTATATAAGTGAGAGAACTTAATACGGTTGAAAAGTCTTGGGTAGCAACGGGTCCTTCGATTCGGAAAGTGTAATAGTTATTTGTTAATTGTGAGGAAACAGTTACACCAGTAGAGTTTGCTAACTCAAGATATTCGAAGATTCCATCATAAACAGTAAATCGAGCATAACAATATTTCATCGTGGGAGAATCGACATCATTAAGAGGATCGTCAGTTTCAAAGATATCAACAGGAGAAGAGTCTTCAACAAATGTGATTTCATTCTTGAGATCTTCATATGGAGTAACATAAAGGGTTGGGGCATCATTAACAGGGATGACGTTAACAATAGAAGTCACTGGGTCTGAGTTTTCTCCAGTAGAATCTTCACAAACGTAGTTGATTTGTCGATTTCCAGCTTGAGGATCTTGATCTTCATTATTATACTCAATAAGTGAAATAACATGAGCATAGTTATCCAATGAGGAGATTCCGTGAAGGGAAACAGTGTGATAATCGTTTGTGAAACTAACTTGAATATGATATGTTGAGTAAATGCTTGATAAGTTATCAATAGACAAGTATTCATAATCTCCATCAGGTGCAGAAGTGATCCAAATTTCACAGAATTTCAAATCTGTGTTATCTGGATCGGTGATTGATGTTAATGGATCAGCAACAAGAACTGGATCTTTTCCTTCAGTAAAATCAACTGTTCTAACAGTTTCACTGGTGAGTGGATCAGTAACACTAATAACAGGTGGATCATTGACTGGGGTAATATCAACATAGATAACAGCTGTGTTACTTGAATCTTCATTAATTGTATCAACACAGAAAATATTAATAATTCTTTCAATATTCGAGATATCTTGGTCATTATTGAAATAAGATAATGTTTGTAATACAGTTGAGTAGTCAATAGGAGTAGCAGTTCCGAAGATCAAGAGGGTATGTCTTGCCTTGTTATAGGTAGCGGTTATTCCTGTGATGGTTGTGACTGATAAACTTTCAGCGTCACCATCGACTGGGTTGCTGATAGAAACTTCACAATAAGCTACATTGCTATCTACATCAGTTACGATGAGAGCTGGAGTTGAGATAACAGTGGGAGCATCTCCTTCAGTGTAAGAAGAATAACTGTCATCACCTGGAAGATTACCATTGGTATCAACGTGAGGAGGATTATTTTCTGAGAATACAGTAACAATAGAATGGACAGGAGGACTGGGTTCTCCTTTATCATCAGTACAGATAAATTCAATGTTTCTCTTGCCAGTAGTGGGATCAGCATTCTCGTTAGTGTAAGTAACGCTAGAGAGGATGATTGACCACAAGTTCAAAGGAACAAGAGAAGTTGTATCAGTAATTGTTAATTTGGCAGTGGTATCGTCATAATTCCAGGTAATTCCATCAATTCCAGAAGGAAGAGAAAGAGATAAGTATTCTTGAGTATCGAAGTGATTGAGGAGTTCGACTGTGCAGAATTCAAGAGAAGTTGAGTCAACATCAGTCACTCTTGGGTCAGAAGTAATTGGTATTGTGTTCTCTCCTTCAGTAAATTTAACAGAATAATCAAATCCGGGTTTGTCTCCATTGAGATCAGTGATAGGAGGATCATTTACGTTAACGAGAATAATTTCAATTGTTGGAATATTGCTTTGTGTACCTTCTTCGTCAAAGCAATCAATATTTACATAGGTTTCGGGAATGGTAAATAATTGATCTTTGTTGCTATACATTAAAGAAGTCAAAATGCGGAGGTAATTGTCAATAGAAGAAACTCCAGATAATATCATTACTCCTGTTTCCTCATTATAAGTTGCTTTAACGTTGGTTTCTCTAGTAACTACCGATAATAGTTGAGCTGTGTTTGGATTTTCCAAAATAATACTACAATTTTGGAGATTTGAACTATCCACATCAGTAAGAGTGGCAACATTTGTGATAAGTGGAATAGGGTCTGAGTCCTCTAAAAATGTGATTGGGTCGCTATCGAAACCAGTTCCGGGTCCATTTAAGTCAACTACAGGAGCATCGTCAATGTCAATAATATTAATGATTGTTGAAGTTGGGGCTGATGCTAGTTGGTCAGGTGAATCATAACAAACGATCATTACATCTCGAGGAGTAGTGTTAGAATCTTGGTCTGAATTTTGGTATTGGAGTGTGCTTATCACAGTGGAGAATTCATTCGTATCAGCGGGACCAGTGAGGGTCATAGAAAATACATTTTGAGCAACTTGAGTATTAACAAGGATGTCAGCGAAATTATTAGTTACTGAAATTGATTCAGATCCAATATCGAAGGAATAGAAAGAGATTCTACAAGATGCAAGTTGAGGTGAGTCAACATCATTTACTGGATCTTCGCTACCAATTAATGGAACTGCAGGGCCATCTTCAGTCCAAGTAACGGTATTAGTAAGAGAAGTTCCTTCGACAACAACTGTTGGTGCATCATCAACAGGGATAACTGTGATAATTGAAGTAACTGTTGCACTTGGAACGCCAGAATCATCGGTAACTTGGATATCAACAGTTCTAGTTCCAGCTGTAGGATCTTCATCTTTATTAACATAAAGTATATGTGTTAATAAATAAGTATAGTTTTCGATATTGGAATCTCCAGCTAATACTATTGTGTGGTGGTCATTCAAGAAAGTAATTGAAATTCCATTGTAAGTTGATTGAATATCATTAGGGAATAACAAGTATTCAAGTTCATTATCAGGAGAAGAGAGGATAGAAACAGTAGCTGATTGTAAGATTGTACTATCAACGTCATTAACAGTTGAAAGAGGACTGATAATGGGCACAGGTTCATCACCTTCAACAAAAGTAGCGGAGTAACTGACAAGTGATACAACAGGTGCGTCATCAACAGGAGTAAGATAAATGTGGATGGATGCATTGTTGCTCAAAGCTCCGAGCGTATCACTGACGTACATAGTAACAATTCGAGGAGTTGAGTCTGGATCTTGGGCGGTATTATCATAATAGAGGTTACTTAACATTGAAATGTATTCAGCAGTCGAAGCTGAACCGATTAAGAAAAGTGTATAACTATCAGGGTTATAAACGACTTGAATATTAGCGCTAACGGAAGTGATTCTAAGAGATTCTGCAGCACCATCGAGAGGATTAGTTAAAACAACTTCAGCCCAAGCGATTGGACTATCGGGATCAGTGACAAGAACGTGCGCAGTGGAAATCAATGTGAGTCCAGTACCTTCAGTAAATTGGGCAGAACTGTCAAATCCAGGTAAAGTAGAATCAGCATCAATAGTTGGTGGACTATTTACTGGGATTACAGTAATAATAGCATGAGAAAGTTCACTTGCGTCGTTGTTATCGCTAGTTCCAGAGATGATAAGGGTTCTTGGGCCAGGAGTTGGATCTAAATCAGTATTGTCGTATCTAACAGAGGATAAAATTTCCTCCCACTCGTTAAGAGAGATTGAATTATCAGTATTGGTAATTGTAAGGGTATTCAATAATGGGTTATAGTTCCAAATAACGTTATCAATTCCAGTCGGAATAGTGACAGACAAAGACTCAAAGGTGGAGTCGGGATTGTTTGTAAGTACCACTGTAACAGAGTGTAAGTGTTGATTATCGGGATCGATAATAACATTGTCAGAAGAGGAAATGGGAACAGGAGAACCTCCTTCAGTGAATGAATTGTAATAATCAGTACCATCTTTGGGACCATTAAGGTCAAAGATTGTTGGGTCATCGACTGGAAGGACAGTAATAGAAACAAAAGCGTTATCACTTTGAGCTCCTTTATCGTCAGCGCAAACAATTGTAATTACTCGAGATTGAGAAGCGGGATTATCACCAAGATTATTATAATAAATGGTGGATAAAATTGATTCATATACAGAAATAGGTTCAACTCCAGTAAGCGAAAGGACTCCAGTTGCACTATTGTAAGAGTCGTTAATTCCTGAAAGACCAGTATTAACGCTGAGTGATTCAACACTAACACCTGCAACAAAGTCGACTAATTTCAAAGAAACAGTACAATAGCTAATAAGGGTACTATCTACGTCATCGATTTCAGCTTGTGGAGCAATAAGAACTGGTCCGTTGTTTTCAACCATGATTACAGAATTAGTAGTTGGTATTGTTGAGAATCCGTCTAAATCAACAACTGGTTTATCGTTCACTGGGACAACGGTAACCTCTACTTCAATTGTATTTGAAGGAGCAGAACTTGTATCACGGCAATAAATGCTGATAATTCTATTGGGGTATGTTGAGGGATCTTGGTCAGTATTTAAATATGAAAGAGTGTGTAAGACGTTGTTCCACTCTGAAATTGGAGATCCGCCAACTACAACAGAATTGATAGTTAATATTCCAGTATTTGAGTCATATGATGAAGTTGTAGTAGGACCATTTGTAACCATCAAGTTCTCGAATGAACCGTCTAAGATTGGATTCATAGTAGCAGTACAAGTAATTAAATTATCTAAATCTGGGTCAGAAACGAAAGAATCTGTGGTAAGTAATGGTACAGCAGGTGATCCTTCAACGTAAGTCGCAGTATTATTTGTATTGGGTTTATTAGGACCATTTCCATCAAGAACGGGGTTGTCATTTGATGAGACAACATTAATGATACTTTGGGCAACATTACTTCTTCCACCTTCTTTGTCATAACAGAATGTATTGATTATTCTTGGAGTTGTTGAGGGAGTATCGGAATAATCCACATATCTAATGTCACTCAAGAGATTATTATAGACTGTAATATCCGCCACTCCTTGGATTGTTAAAGTAGAAATACCTGGAGCATAAGATGAAGAGAAAACCAAGGAGTAATTTGAATTGAATAACAATTGTTCTTTATCTCCATCGAGAAGATTAACAATTTGAACAACGCAATACGAGATTTGAGTGCTATCAACGTCAGTAATGGTTGTTGGATTGTTGGTAATTGGAACAGGAGTTGAATCTTCTGTAAATGTGGTTGTAAATACGTCTGTATTCAAAGCAGTATTCATATCCAATACAGGAGGATCATTTACTGGATTAAGGTGAATAACTGTTTGAGCAACATTACTTGTGGAATTTGTTGCTCCTGCAGTATCAACGCAAGAAATGAATATTGTGCGAGATGAGTCCACGAGTGAAGGATTTGAATTGTCAAAAGTCAATGTGCGAAGAACACTTTGATAATTTGTAATTGTATCTGTTCCTAAAAGTGAAATACTTCGAGTTGTTACTTGAGCAACGATTGCAGTTGTAGATAAGATTCCAGAATCTACTGCAAGTGAATCAAAAGAAATGTCAGGATTAGTGGTATAGACAGTACAACTTTGGAAGTTTGTGTTATCAATATCCATGAGAGAAAGGAATCTTGTATCTACAATAGATACTGGTCCATTTCCTTCTACAAATTCAACAGGTCCGTAATCAAATCCGTTGGTAGGGCCATTCAAATCAACAACAGGGCTATCGTTTACAGGAATTATATCAATCGTAGTTGCTACAATAGAACTATCTGTTCCAAGCGCGTCAGTACAAACAAATGTAACAACTCTTGCTGTAGGATTTGGATTTTGTACAGTATCGATATATGTAATACTCTTTAAGGCAAGGACATAGTAATTAATTGGTAATTGACCAAGTAATATGACAGAATTAGTTGATGTGTCATAAAGTGAAGATAATCCTGGAACGTTGATTGTAGGAGGGTTTAAGTATTCACCAGCACCATCTAAGGGATTGGTTAATGTAATAGTGCAAGATGAAATTTGAGTTGCATCAGGGTCTGTAATAATTAGGTCAATATCAGTTACGTGAACAGAAGAAGAGTCCTCGACATAGGTTGTTCTGAAATCATTATTGGGATCGTTTGCACCATTAAGATCGATGGACATAGGATTATTAACTGAAAGTACAGAAATAGTCGTAACAGCAAGATTACTACTCAAAGGAGTTGCTTCATTGTCATAGCAGCTTACTGTCACTGTTCTTGGGACAGTTGGTGGATTGACTTGGGAATTGACATAAGTAATCGTTCGTAAAGTTGATTCAAAGTTAGTAATAGAGGATGGACCAATAAGTACCAAAACTCCAGAACTACTTGCGTAACTAACTCCTACTAAAGTATTAGAGGCAGATAAAGCTTCATTTGTAAGATCAGGAGAATCAAGCACTGCTTGACAATAAAGGATTGAAGTGGAATCAATATCAGTTAAAGATGTTAAAGGAGATGTGATAACAACTGGAGAACTTCCTTCAACATATGTTGCAGAAAAGGATGTACCAGTAGTCAAGGGACCATTCAAATCAACAACTGGAGGATCATTAATATCTTGCATAGTAATTGTTGTACTTGGTGAGTTACTAACAAGGTTTTGTTCATCATAACATACAACTGTAACTGATCTAGGAGTGGTATCCAAGTTTCTGGTGAGAGTATTGAAAGTAGTTTGAGCTAATACACTCTTAAAGTCCGTAAGGGTAGCAGGACCAGATAATGAGAGTACTCCTGCACTATAGAGTTCTTGGATTGGGGTAAATTGAGTTGAAGTGGTAAGAATATCTCCAGCTACAAAATTGTTAATGGTAATTGAACAAGAGTTGAGGATTGTTGAATCAACGTCTACCAAAGTAAAATCACTGTCAAATACGAATATTGGGGCACCACCTTCAGTGAAGGTTGTTTGCCAATTGTATCCAGGATAATTGGGTCCTCCAATATCGATAACAGGGGCATCATCCACTCCAGCAACTGGAACATATCCGGTGGGAATATTACTTTCGGCATTAGTTGCTCCAGAGTCATCATAGCAGGTTACCTTGATTTGTCTAGTTATTTCAGTAGGATTGGGTGAACCATTTGCATAAGCTACAGACTTTAAGATTTGTTCATAAAGTGCAAGGGTATTTGTACCTACCAATGACAATGTATAAGTGGATGGATTATAAGTTGAAATAACGTTGGCAAAAGTTGAAGCGGACAATGCTTCAAATGTGGTATCATAAGGGTTTGAAATAACAATAGAACAAGATGCAAGATTTAGACTATCAACATCAGTTACTTGAAGACTATTTGAGAATGTAAGAACTGCAGGACCTCCTTCAGTAAATGTTGAAGCGGTAAAATCGTATCCAGAGGTGCTTCCTCCATTTAGATCAACAATTGGCGGATCATTGACTGGAACAATGAAGATAAGACTAGATGCAACATTAGATGCTGCGTTTTGGTCATCAAAGCAAACAACATTGGCTCTTCTAATTGGGTTTGCGGTGGGGTTTTGTGACAAGTCTGAATAAGCTACAGTGAGTAACACTTGTAAATATTGATCAATTGTAGCCGCTCCTTGAAGGGTTAATGTTGGATTAGAGTAAGTAGCGCTGACGTATAATGAGGAGATAGCAGATAAAATTTCATTTGTTGTATCAGGAGTGCTGGCTAAAGTGATAGTGCAGCGAGAAAGATTTACACTATCTACATCAGCAACAACAATGTTAGTGTTAAAAATATTAACAGGTGGTTGGTCTTCAGTGTACACGGCCGTCGTGTCAGTGCCGAATCCACTTCCATTCAAGTCAATAGTTGGGTTATCATTAATTGGGGTAACAATAATAGTAGTTACTTGAGTATTACTAGCAGCACCATTATCATCATAACAGAAGATATTAACCTTTCTTGAGGTAGAAGTTGGGTCTTGATCAGTATTGGTATAAATTAATGTAGATAATACATTAACGTAGTTCGAAATATCTTGGACCCCGAGAAGGGACAAGGTTCTTGTTGAGGGTGAGTAGTTATAAGTTAACGACGACCCTGTAACATCAACAGATAAACTTTCTAAAGAACCATCGGGTGTTGCAACGAGAGTAGCGAAACAGGATGACAATTTAGTGCTATCAACATCAGTAATTCCATTTAATGGAGCAACAAAGGTTGAAGATCCTTCGAAGGCTACGGTTGTGTAATCGCTACTACCAGAAGTAATATCTAAATCTAACACTGGTGGATCATTTACAGGTTGTATTTGAATAACTGTAAGAACTGAGTTGCTAGAGCCTCCACTAGTATCTGTACAAGTTGTGGATACTAATCTTGGTTGAATAGATGGGTTTTGGTCAGTTGAGTCATATGTTACAGCTCTCAAAGCCAATTCAAAAGTAGGAAGGGTTGCGGGACCCGTAATGGTAATAGTTCCTACTGAAATGGTAGATGTCAAAGAAGGGAGTCCAGTCAAATCAATAGTAAAGATATCAGTTCCTTTTGGACTGAATAATGTTAAAGTGCAAGATTGTAAATTAACATTATCGGGATCAACAATGGTAACAGTGGAATCAGTAACAGAAATTGGTCCATTGTCTTCGGTCCATGTGGTTGTATATCCAGAACCGGTTTGACTTGAAGAAAGATCAACCGTAGGAGGATCGTTAACAGCATTAATGGTGATTGTAGTAGAAGCAGTGTTGCTTTGAGCTCCTTCTTTGTCAACACAGAATACATTTACCACTCTATCAGCTGAAGTATCAGGGTTTTCATCAGTGTTTTGATAAACAATTCCACTTAAAATGATATCGTAGATTCTTAATGTTTGTTCCCCATCAATAACTAAAGTATAAGGAGTAGTGGCAATAATAGAAATTCCAGAAGGAGTAGTGAATCTATAGGAGAGAGTTTCACTTGTGGTATCAAGAGGATTTGTAAGTGTTACAGTGCAAGAACTTAAATGAGTACTATCTACATCAGTAGTTAAGGGAACATTGGTAATAGGAACTGGTGAGCTTCCTTCTGTATAAGAAGTTGCGTAATCAAAGCCAGATGTGGTACTATCGAGATCAAGTTGAGGTGGATCATTAACAGCAACGATTGAAATTGTGCTAACTGCTGTATTACTGGCAGCAGATTGGTCATCGAAACAAGTAACGGAAATCTTTCTATCAGTGGATGTTGGATTTTGGTCATTGTTTTGATAAGTGACAGTAGCCAATGCTTGAACATAGTGAGAGATAGTATCTGTTCCGAAAAGTTGTAAAGTTCCAGAAGATTGAAAGTAGAGATAAGAAATTGATGGTGTAGAACTAAGGTCAACTGAAAGGATTTCTGATGTACCATCTGGAAGAGATTGTAGATGAACAATGCATAGGCTCAATTGAGTACTGTCAACATCTGAAATGGATAATAAACTTGAACCAATATTTGTAGGAGAACCACCTTCTGTAAATGATGAAGAATAATCCATTGTATTATCAGTAGGGTCAGATAAATCCAGAATAGGAGCATCATTTACGGGAACAATGTTAATTATGGTTGTAGAAGTACCAGTTGAAATACCAGCGCTATCAACACAAACAAAATCGACTGTTCTTGGAGTTGTATTAGGCACATCAGAAGTGTCCATATATGTTACAGTTCGTAATACAGCAGAAAATGCACTAATAGCCTCACCGGAGATAGTGGAAAAGAATGTCAAAGATGGAATGGTAGGATTAACAGACACAGAAATTCCAGTTGTCACACTAACATCGGCAGATAAAATTTCATTTGAAGGTCCATCGAGTGGATTTGTTAATGTGGCACTGCAGCTGACAATATTAGAGTTGGTGTCCAAATCTGTGATTACTGCATCATAATCAGTAATTTTAACAGCGGGTGTTCCTTCAGTGTAAGTAGCAGAGTAACCCAAGTTTGCAGTATCTAATCCGGAAAGATGTATAACAGCAGGATTGTTAACGTTGACAACAGATACATAACTTGATGGGTGATTACTATCGAGATTTTGATCATCCACACAGTGAATGTCTATTACTCTTTGTACTGTAGTTGTTGGACTAGTATCATCATTTTCGTAAGTTATAGATTTCAAAGCAGCAATATAGTTGGCTAAAGTATCAATACCCGTAAAAGTATAAGTAAAGGATACTGGAGAATACGACCCTACAATATTTGCAGTTGAAAAACCTGAGCTAAGATATTCAAGTACTCCATCTTGAGGATTGGTAATTACAGCTTGGCACAGTTTAAGATTAATACTATCAATATCCGTAACTGTTGCAAGTGTAGTATCCACAATGGGGACAGGTGATCCTCCTTCAGTGAAAATAGTTTGATCCCAGTCTTCACCGTTGGATGGTCCATTAAGGTCTACAACAGGTGGATCATCAACTGGGATGATAGTTATTGTACTTGTAGCGGTGTTAGAACTTGCACCAGAGGAATCAACGCAAGTAATAGAGAGGACTCTTGGTGAGGTATTGAGATTATCCAATGGATTTTGATAAGTAACTGTAGTCAACACTTGAACATATTGAGAAATTGGTGCAACACCAGTGAGAGATAATAATCCTGTGGCAGGGTTGAACGACCATGCTATTGAAGTAAAAGAAGTAACTGCACTCAAAATATCATTTGGTGAATCTGGAACAGCATTCATCTGCAATGAACAGCTTTGTAAATTTGCGCTATCAGGATCGGTAATAAGTGTATCAACATCGACTACTTTTACGGCAGGTCCATCTTCTGTGAATGTGGTGGTGTAATCTCTTCCAGGTGTATCATTACCAGAAAGATCGAGGACGGGAGGATCATTAACAGCAGTGATTGTAACATATGTGCTTGCAGGAGCAGATGGTAATAATGTGTCATCAAAAACAACAAAAGTTATCTTTCTGGGAACTGATGTATTAGGATCGTCATCAGTATTTGAGTAAGTGACTAAATTCAGAATTGATTGATAGTTTGCGATAGTTGTCAATCCAGTCAATGTAATTTGATAGTTTTGAGTATCAATAAATGCAACAACGGAACAACAAGGTGTTCCAGAAAGACCAATTGATTCAAATGCGCCATCCAAAGGATTTGTAATTGTAATAACTACGTGATCAATGTTTGCACTATCAATATCAGTAATAGACGGAGTAGCTGTCAATTGTACAGCTGCTGCTTGTTCTGTATATGCCACTGTGTTATCAATTCCAGTAGTGACTAAATTAAGATCAAGTGCAGGAGCATCGGGAGTGGGAATTAATCGAACAACACTTGTAACAGGGCTGCTAGATCCACCTGAGATATCAGTACAAACAACGGAAATTTGTCTAAGAGTATTGGCAGTAGGATTTTGATTAGTATTCGAGTATGTGACAGTGAGCAACATTTGCTGATAGTTAGAGATTGATTCAGCTCCAGATAATGTTAATGTACTCGTACCAGCGTTATAACTTGGCACAATATTAATTCCAGAAATTGCCGATGCTGAAAGGCTTTCAGCAGGATCTAAGGTTGGTTGCAAAGTCAATGTACAAGAATTAAATGTAATAGAATCTGGATCAGTAATTTGTAGTTGAGATGAAATAACTTCCACAGGAGCACCATCTTCTGTAAATGATGTGATATAGCCCGAGCCAGGAGCATTTGGTCCATTTAAGTCAAGAACAGGAATATCATTAATGGGAGTTCGAGATATTCTTGCTTTTGCAACGTTACTTGTAGCTCCTTTATCATCTGTGCATGAAACTTGAATGTCTACAGGTGTTGTGGAAGGATTATTATCAGACGAATCAAAAGTGAGTGTTCTCAAAACTTGTTGGTAAGCAGAAACTGGATATACTCCACTTAAAGTAAGGGTATCGCTTGATTGATCATAAGAGAGACTGATAAATGTTCCTGTAGTAGTTGCACCTAAAGTAATAGTTGGGTCATTAGTAATAGGAGCGATCACTTTAACGGTACATTGTTGTAAGTCTGCTGAATCTACATCAGATACAGTTGATGAACTTTGAATTGCAACTGGTCCACCGTTTTCAGTCCAAGTGTTACTAAAATCAGGACTAGGTGGATTCAATAAGACAACAGGAGGATCGTTAACTGGAATAACAGTTACTGTAGTAACAGCAGAGTTACTAACACCTCCAGCAAGATCAGTACAGGTAACAGTAACGGTTCTATCTCCAGCAGTAGGATTCTCATTAGTATTGGAATAAGCAATAGTTTGGAGTGCAGTTTGATATTGGGCTACAGTACGGGAACATCTAGATGAAGTAATAGCGAGAGTTCCAGCAACATAATTTACTGTAAACAAACCACCGACTGTACTTGCTGATAATAATTCATAAGTAGGAGTATCAGGAATAGGAGATAATATTGCTGTACAAACAGCCAATGTAGTACTATCTACATCAGTAATTGTCGCTTTATCGGTAGGATTTGAAATAATTACAGGTGAAGATCCTTCAGTAAATTGCACTGAGTAATCAGTTCCAGGTGTATTTGCGCCATTTAAGTCAACCTTTGGAGGGTCGTTTACTGCAGTCACTACTAAAGTAGTAGTTGCGGTATTTGAAGTTAAACCAGTTGTGTCAGTGCAAGTCCAAGTAATTATTCTATTGGTAGTTGAAGGGTCCTCATCTGTGTTATCGTAAACAACATTTCGTAGGAGGTAACTATAGAAATTAGGAGATTGTTGTCCGGCAATGGTCAAAACTGCTGTTGCGGGATTATAAGATGAGATGACATTGGGAGTTGAAATTCCAGAAAGGGATTCGAAAGATCCATCTAAATTATTAGTCAAAGAAACAGTACAGAATGAAATATCAGAATCTAAATCAGTTACTAGAGCCAATAAAGTATTTGAGATTGGAACATTGACATTTCCTTCAGTAAACGAAGTTGAGTAATCAGTGGTAGGGGCAGCTAAAGCAATAACGGGTGGGTCTGGAACTGGGATAACAGAAATTAACGAAGTAGCAACATTACTGTCCTTGGTTGAGGAACCGGAATCATCAGAACAATATACAGTAATTACTCTTTGAACATTACTAGGATCATTATCGGAATTGGAATACACAAGAGACCGTAATGTTTGTTGATAATTAGCAGTGGTTGTAGTACCAGAAAGAACAAGGGTATACGAATTTGCGAAATAATTTTGAGTAATACCACCAACTGAAGTTACAGAGAGAGATTCTGAGCTACCATCAACTCCATTTGTAATTGTTATGATACATTGTGACATTTGAAGACTATCGACATCAGTTAAAGATAAAGAAGTTGAGGAGACTACTTGAACGGCACTTCCTCCTTCAGTAAATGTATTGGAATAACCTGTACCTGTTGAAGATGTATCCAAATCTAAGACAGGTGGATCGTTAACAGGAATAATTTGGACTTGGGAGATAACTTGCGCACTTGTGGAAGATAAAGTATCTGTACATGTAATAGAAATACCCCTAGTTGCAGTATTTGGAGAATCCAAATTGTTTTGGTATGTAATAGTGCTTAATGCTAATTGATATGTACTATCATCTGCAACTCCGGAGATTGTTAATGTGGGTGCGGCATAGGAGGAACTTAATCCTACAATTTGAGAACTAGCCAAAATTTCATTAGCTCCGTCAAGATTGTTCAATAAAACCGCAGTACAGTACTGAATTAAAGTTGAATCAGGATCAATAATAGCGACATCACTATCAGTAATTTTAACAGGTGGACCTCCTTCAGTAAATGTTGCAGTATAGGAAGTACCAGCATCGTTAATACCATTCAAGTCAACTGACAAAACATTATTAAAAGGAGAAACTGAAATAACAGATCTCGCTGTGTTACTAATTGCAGATTGGTCATCATAACAATTGAAAACTACAACTCGAGGAATAACTGTAGGATTACTTGAAGTATCAATGTATCTAGTTGTTGCTAGGATACTGGTGTAGTCAGCAAGAGATGCGGAGTTAGAAATTGTTAAAGTAGGTGCAGTATAACTGATAGAAACGGCAGGATTTGCAGCATTTGAAGCGGAAAGAGTCTCAAATCCAGTATCAAGAAGGTTTTGGATTGTGGCAGTACAATAGGTGATTGTAGGGCTGTCAGGGTCAGTCACTGTCATTGATGGGGCAACAATAAGAACGGCACTACTTCCCTCAGTATAAGTTGTAGCAAAGTCATTTAATGGGGCAGCACCGTTAAGATCCACAGATGGAGGGTCATTTACTGGTTGAATTGTGATTATTGAAGATGCAGTATTTGATGTTCCACTAGCGGGATCTACGCAGACAAAAGTAACTCTTCTTGGAGGAGTGGCAGTAGGACTTTGTAAGTTATTTGTATAAGTAACAGTAGTTAGAGCATAAGCAAATTCAGCAATATCCGATGGTGAACCAGAGAGTGTAATGGTAGTACCGGAAGATGGAGTAGCAGTAAGAGTGGTACCTAATGTACTAATTCCAAGGAATTCATTAGCACCTCCATCAATAGGATTCGTTAAAACGATAGTACATTGAGAAAGTTGTAAATTATCTGGATCAGTCAAGGAGAGAGAAGGGTCTGCCACTTTTACAGGAGAAGATCCCTCTGTAAATGAGACTGTGTTGCCTGTACCAACAAAATTGCTATTCAAGTCTAAAGCAGGGGGATCATTAACTGCAACAACTGTAATTACTGATAATTGTGTTGCACTAGTAGCAGTACTTGATCCAGAGTCATCTGTGCAAGTAAATGTGATCACTCTATTTGGAGAAGTGGTAGGATTATCACTTGTATCATAGTATCTTACAGTTCGAAGAACAGTTTGGAAATCAGCAATTGGACTAGAGGATGTTGAAACGAGGTCTAATACTCCGGTAGAAGCAGAATAAGATTGAACAATTTGAGTACCAGCAGTAATACTGGATAAAAATTCGTGCCCAGCATCTTGGATATTGGTAATGGTTACTTTACAAGACACAAGTAAAGTGCTATCAGAGTCGGTCACAGTCATAGTAGGAGCCTCAGTAAGAGTATAAGGATCTCCCTCAGTGTATGTTCCAGCAAATGAAGTTCCTGTTCCGGTCAAATCAATTTGAGGGGGATTATTAACTGGAGTAATTAAAACGATCGCTCTTGGTACATTACTTTGTAATATTGTGTCATCAAAACAAGCAAAGTCTACTAATCTTGGAGAAGTATTAATATTTGATGCAGTGTTAGCATACGTAACACTTTGTAGAACTTGTTGATAGTGAGAAACCGTATCGGAACCAGAAATAGTGAGTACTCCACTGGCAAAAGCTTTTCCAATAGAAGTTCCTGTCACTGAAGCATCCAATACTTCGCTACCACCATTGGGGGTGGCTAATAAGGAAATTGTACATCGGGTGTAAGTTGTAGAATCAACATCAGAAGTTACCAAATTATTTGGTCCAACAATACCCACTGGAGAAGCGTTTTCAGTGTAGGATGTTTGATATCCAGTGCCAATTAGTGAAGAATCCAAATCCAAAGTAGGAGCGTCAGGAACTGCCGTAATAGTGATTGTAGATAGAGCAACATTTGATGACAAATTAGTATCATCAATACAGTAAACATTTACCACTCTTTGAGCAGTTGAAGGATTGTTAGAAGTAGAATCATAACTTAATGTCTTCAATACTTTTTGGAAATCAGTTGTTAATTGGTTAGAAGGACCAGAGATTAAAAGTCCACCAAGATTTTGATTATAGGTAGTAGTTAATGCAGTACCAAAAGTGGTTGCTGAGAGGAACTCTTCTGAAGGATTAAGTGGATTTGTGATTTGGGCAATACAATAGCGTAAGTAAGTACTGTCAGTGTCTAAAACGATAGTATTTTGAGATGAGTCAACAATATACACAGGACCACTATTTTCAACCCAAGTAACTGCCCAATCGAATCCCGCTACAGGTCCATTAAGGTCAACAACTGGAGGATCAATTACTTCAGTAATTGTAATAAATGTCTCAGCAGTAGCAGATGGAAGATTTAATTGGTCATAACAAATGAAGTCAATCTCTCTTGGTGCGGAAATATCAGGATTATTATCTAAGTTTTGGTATCTCAAAGAATTCAATACAGTAATATAATCAGCCAAGGTTGTAGTAGATGAGAGAACAACAACTCCAAGAGAATAGGTTGCAGTGATTGGAGTTCCAGCAACTGAATAAGTTAAAACTTCATTAGTTAGGCCATCCAATGGATTAACTTGAGTAATTCTGCAAGAAGAAATTTGAGTACTATCAGGGTCAGTAAGAGTTAATCCAGAAGTAATTGGAATTGCAGCACCATTCTCAACGAAAGTTGTTGCAAAATTTAGGGTAGGATCAAAAGAACCTCCAACATCCAAAGCGGGTGGATCATTTACACTAAAAATTGTGATTGTCGTAGTAACTACAGGAGAAGCAGCTCCATTATTATCTAAACAAATAAAATTAAGTACTCTCTGAGGAGTAGTTGTAGGATTTTGAGAGGAATCTACATATTGAACAGATTTCAAAACATTCTCATAAGTAATATCACTTCCAACACCACTAATAGTGAGAGTGTAGGGTGAATAAGAAGTAGCACCAGCAAAAGATGAGAATAAGGACTCAAATGCTCCATCGACTGGATTTGTAATTGTAATAGTGCATTGTTGGAATGTAGGTGAATCAGGATCAAATAAGTCAACTGTGGGAGAAACTACAGGTACTCCAGGTGTGTCTTCAGTATAGGTCGTTGCGTAATTATTTCCTGTAATAATAGATCCAGTTAAGTCGAGAGTTGGTGGATCATTAATAGCTTGAACATTGACGATACTAATTGCAATGTTGGATTTTGCATTGCTACTACCTGAATTATCAAAACAGCTAACAAGTATAAATCTTACACCAGGCGTGGGATTCTCACTTGTATGAGTATAAGTTATACTATTCAAGGCCGAAATATAATTTGCAAGAGTATCAGTTCCTGTGAGTAATAATAATCCAGTAACCGAGTCAAACGTGTATGAAATAGCTGAACCTCCAGGAGTAGTGACACTTAACACTTCAGAACCATCAGTATCCTTGGTGGTCATGTCAATTGAGCAACTATCAAGTGAAGGACTATCAACATCAGTAACTGTTATACCAGATCCGATAGAAATTGGAGATCCATTTTCAGTAAATGTTACAGGACCAAAATTATTACCAGTTCCAGCACCATTTAAGTCAACAACGGGACTATCGTTTACTGGGATTACTTGAATATCAGAGTACGCACTAACGCTTGTCAATCCAGTATCATCAGTACATTGAACTTGAACTCGTCTATTTGTTATGGTAGGGTTTTGGTTTGTATTTTGGTATGAGAGAGTACTCAATACAGAGGAATAGGTGCCCAAAGAAGCAGTATTGGAAAGTGTTAAGGTAAATGTTCCAGAATTATAATTAGATACAATACCAGTTGACAGAGTATTGATGCTCAACAATTCAGTCGCATCAAGAGGATTCGTTAATACTGCAGTGCATTGAGTAATTTGAGAATTATCTCTATCAGTAAGACTGACTTCTCCAGTAATTGGTACAGCAGGAGAATCTTCGGTATAGACAGCAGAAGATCCAATTCCTCCCCTATTTGCATCGAGATCGAGAAGTGGTGCAGTATCAACTTGAAGAACCGAAACGAAGGAAAATGCTTGTTGTACACTCGCCAATCCTTTGTCGTCGTAACAAATTGCAGAAATAGTTCTAGTTCCTACTGTGGGAGGAGTAGCAGTGTTAACATAAGTAAGGGTACTAATAACATTGCTAAATGTTGTTTGTGAAGCAGTTCCTTGGTTAAGCAATGTAAGTCCTCCATTAGTTTGTGAAGGGAATACACCATTTATTGATTGGACGTTAAGAGATTCATCTGGACTGTCTGCATTTGGAGTGATAGAAAATATACACGATTGGATAATAGCACTATCAATGTCAAATACGAAACTAGTAAGATCAACAATAGAAACAGGAGGTGAATTTTCGTAATAAAGTGCACTATAATCAAATCCATTTGTGGTGGGACCATTAAGATCAATAACAGGAGGATCATTCACAGGAATAATGGTAATCGTGGTTGTTGGTTGATTGCTGGAAAGTATTGGATTTGGGTTTCCATCGTCAGTACAACTAAATGTTACTGCTCTAGTGACCGAGTTATCTGGATCTTCATCAAGATTAATATAAGAAACAGTTCTCAAAATCGAAGTCATAGTGGCAGGAGAAAGTGCTGTTGTTCCTACAATCGACAAAGTTCCTGATGCGTAATTAATAGTTGATACTCCAAAATTCGTGGCGGAGAGAATTTCGTTCGTAGTGTCAGGAATAGGAGATAATGTAATATCGCATCTTACGATAAGTCCATCATCACTCACTAAACCTGTAGGAGTAAGAAGAAGGACAGGACTTGACCCTTCAGTATATGAAACCGCATTATCATTTAAATTTTGTGTGGGACCATTCAAATCAATATTTGGTGCAGTATTTACTGGGATAATATTAATGAAGGAAAATCGATCAGTAGAAACAGAGGTAGGAGAACCGGAATCGTCTGTGCAATGAATGCGAACAGTTCTCATTGTTGTTGTAGGATTAACGTCGCTGCTGTCATAAGTAAGAGATGCAAGGATATCTCTATAATGAGAAACAACATCAGTACCAGAAAAAGTTAATGTTCCAGTTGATGAGTCATAGTTGGAAAGAATTGTTGCTGAATAGCTGTTCGTAAATCCCAAAATTTCCTGTGGAGCATCAGGAACACTGGTGAGTACTGCAGTACAACTAATTAAATTAACGCTATCTGGATCTATTAAATAGAGGTTTGTTGAATCAACAATGTGAACTGGACCGCTTCCTTCTGTCCATGTTGTAGTATAATCAAAACCACTTGTACTTTGACCATTTAAATCTACAAGGGGACTTTGCCCGTAGATTTGGAGAACTGTAGGATCACCAGCTGTCGATGTGGTTGGATCATTTGACAGAATAGGAAGGAATTCGTAAGTATCAACTGTAGCTTGGTTTGTAAGGGTAGTAGCTAAGTTAGGAACTCGATTTGGAATTACAACACGATATCGAATGAGAACAGTTGCACCAACAGCAAGTGAAGGATAGGTAACACGAATAGAGTTGTCACCCACATTGTTTCCAATTACAATAGTTCCAGGTGCAGTTACTTGTACTGACCCAACAACAAAAGCACTATTAAGGTCTGGTGTGTCTGTAATAATCAATTGTGTAGCAGCTGCAAGTCCGTTATTTTTTACAGTGAGTTGATATTCAATCGTATCGCCTGGAGATGGTTTGGTCGATGAATCTGCATCTACAGCAATTATAAACCGTTTATCAAATTGTATCACTGGTAGATTTATACTAGCACTTGTAGAAACTGGAGGTTCGATTCTTTCGCTAGTAACAGTTCCTGGAAGAGTTGAGTATGAAGTAATTGAAGCAGAATTAGAAACAGTTTGTAAATTCACTACAGGTTTTACATCAAAAACAAAATCCAATGTCTCACCACTTTCAATAGTATTTGCTGGAGGAGAAGAAGATGTTGAAGAAGTAATTGTAATCAACATATTAGAACCGGATGGTGTCTGAGTAAAGTCAAATCCAGCAGGGATTGAGAATGGAGTAACGGATGAAGTAATAAAGTTTGTATTATCAATTAAATCTGTAATAGTTACTTCATTCGCTGGTGTTTGTCCCACATTAGAAACTCTCAAAGTAATTCGGAGGGATGAGTCCTGGATCGGGGCAATTATTTCAGTGATAGTTAACACAGGTTCCAATAAATCAACTGCAATCGAAGTAGTTGTGGCAGATGTACTTGTAGTAGTGACGGTATTGGATAATGTTTTACAAGGAAGGGTAGAAGTTGCGGCATTTACTCCAACATCCGCAACTCGGGCAGTAACTTGAACAACTATTTGATCATCGCTTGTCACTGCATTATCATTTCCTGTATTTCGTACATCTCCAAAGTTAAATAAATACCCATTACCAGATGAAGCTGGTGTGCCTGAGAGTGCCGTCTGCAAATTTGCTCCGATCGAAATAACTCGTGCGGAAAGAGGATCTAATTGTCCAGCTGCAATTTGTAAAGCGGAAACAACTGTAGTGGAAGGTGAAATTCCTTCTGAAAAGGTTGTAACTATTTGATACACAATCGTTTCTCCAATAGTAACGTCAATCAATGGTGAACATTGTGAACTATCTAATGCAGAAGGTGGAGGATATGAGGTCGAGAAAATACTAACAGATGATATGGGATTGGCAACAATTTGGGCACAATTTGTAGCTATATATGTATATTGCCTTGTTTCTCCAGAAACAAAGGGAGATACACTGTCAGCAACAAGACTACCTGTGTTAGTCAATGTACCAGGATTTACAGTGGAAATTACTTGAGCAGTAATTACAATTACACATGAACCAGGGGTCATAGTGCCAAAAGTGGCTACAAATTGATTTGAAGCAAACGAAGTTGTCACACCAGTGCAAGTGGTCGAACCTAAAACAACATTTATCAGATTTGGATCAATATTGTGAGTAATTTGAAGTAAATAGGCATTCGCGGTAGTGAGTTGAATTGTATCTGTTATAGTAACAGTATCAAAAGCATCAAGAGAACTTTGAACACAAGCCATTGAGTAAGTGATTACAGGTTCTGTGAGTGTCACTGTTACTAAAGAGGTAATAGTAGTTATCGATGGGGTTGTTCCCCAAGTAAACGATCCAACAACATCTCCAAATGCTCCAGCAATATTTTGAGGTCTATCCAATACTACTCCCCAAACTGTCGCAGTCAGAAAATCTCCTGGCCTTGGGAATCCATCAGAAGCCGTGTTTAGTATATCTCCAACGCTCCAAGAAATTGTATCGGGAATAAAATCAAAATTCGAATCATAGCTACTGGATGTAACTGGAGTTGTGTAACCTAAATTAGTTCCTCCCACAAATGTTGGTAAAATTGTAATATCATCGATCTGAAGTTTTATGTTTGTAGGGAATTGTATTAAAACCTCAGAAGAAGATGCAAGCGCTGCAGGGAGTTGAATACCAAAAGTAATTTCAAAGCTTTCCCCAATAGTTAAAGTTGCACCATTAGTACCAGTATCATCGCTATTTGAAACTCCCACTCCAGAAGTTGCAGTGAGGACGGTTACAGAAACACCACACGAAGAGGCAGTGTATTGCCGAGTAACTGGAGCTGACTGAAGCTCAGAATAATAAATAGCAGTTGTAGAGAGAGGAACAACTTCTCCGGGTTGAACTTGGTTCTGGAATCTCATTGTGAATTCGAAAAACGCAGATCCTCCTCTGGGGATATTGGCATAATAAGCAGTAATAGTTCCAGCAGTTGCAGTGTTAAATGTAGGTGTACCAACTGTCAAATTTGGATTACCAATCTTATTACTATCATAAGAAATTGTCGCAGTTATTTCTCGAGCATCGCTTGTGGAGGAAGCTCCATTATTGTTTAGAGTAATTCTAAATGTGAAAATATCGCCAATCTCTCCAATTGTTGCTGAAATTACTTGACAATTGATAACTATATTAGGTTCAACAATTTCAACGTTAGCAGTAAGTACAAGTGGTGCCCCACTGGAGTATTGCAACGAAGCACTTGTAGTAAGGGGATTTCCTGATTGCACATTGGCAGGTAAATTCGTTAGTCTTGCAGTAATTGTAGTAGTAATTTGATCATCGACAGCTGAAGTACCACCGGGTAAATTTGTAAATGATCCGTAAGTAAAAGTGATTGTTTCTTTAATACCATCGCCTAAGTGTAAATCATTTTGGGTAACAGTATTTGAATATCCAGTAAGTTGACTACCAAAGTCAGTATGGGAGGTAACATACTCCAAGATTCCGTTAGTATAAGGGAGGGTGATTACCAAAGTAAAACTATTGCTACCTTCTGAAAAGGTAGAAGTCGTCGAAAAGGTAACACTTTCTCCAATTGTAAGATCGGTAGTAGTTGGATTATAATTTACTACTCCAGTAGCAGTGTCATCAGTACTAATTATGACAAAAATACCAGTTGGGTTGGTTATTAGGAGAGAAGCAGTTGCAACTACTTGTGGGTAAGTCCTTTCAGTTGCAACCACACCACTTAAAGAAGTATATGTCGTAATAGTGCTTGTAACTACAACGTTTGTACCAGAAACTGCAGAATTTTGAACGTCAGCAGTGAAAGTAATAGTCAATACATCTGAAGGATTTACAAGGAGAGTGGGAATATCTAAAGTAATTGATGATGTAGTTGATGAAAGAGAGGTAAACGTTACCCCACTCGCCGAAACTGACGGCGTGTTTATGGATAATGGAGAAGGTACGTTAATCGTAACATGTGACTCAAAAGCAGGGGAATTACTCACAGGAGCATGATCTATTACAACTGTATAAGTGACTGTATCTCCTGCATCGGCATTGGGAGTGGAAACTGTAATAGTATTTCGTAAGGTTGGTTCTACGATGATAAATTGAGTCGAAGTATCTGAAACTAATCCAGCACCGGTTCCGATTTGCCAAGTCCAAGATGCTCCAATAGTAAAAGTATCTCCCCGAACATTGGCACCAAGGTTCGCAACATGAGAAACGTAATCAATAGATATAGTTTCATCAACATTATTGTTTCGATCTGAGTTGGTTACGGTTAAAAATGAAAGAGATGTTAGAGTAGGTTGAACGTTTTTTACAGCACTATTAAAATTTCCAGGAAGACTGGACGCTAATCCAGTGGAATATGTATAAGGTGATGTAATGCTATCCATACGTAACTCTTGAGTAGAAGTAGTACTTTCAACAGAGGTCGGAGAAGAACCTTCTGGTATCGTCACAAGGACATTATAATTAATTGTCTCTCCAATAGCTACTTCAATTGGAGTAACAGTATCAAGTGTCAAAGGTTCTGAAGTAGAAGTGACTGAAATATCAATCTGGGGGGACGCAATAGTAGTTTGAGCAGAATCATAGAATGATCCAGCATAAATATCAGTCACAAATGAATTGTATGTACCATCCATATTGGAATAAGATGGGACACCTCCAAAATTTGCTAAAATTGAATTTGGAACAACATTTGGATCAACCACTTGTAAATCGTATGTAGCAGTAAATACGTTTTTGGGATCACCAGGAAACGAAGGTTTTTGACAAGAACCTTCACTGTTATTAGGATCTGGAATTTCAATACCAGTTCCAAATAAAGCAGCAGGATTTGTAATTCCGGAAGTAAAATCAAGACCGTCTCCTCTCTTAACCTTTAAGTTTAAATTTGCGATGTTACCACCAGGGTAATCAAATCCAGCAGGCTTCGTATCATTGATGAAAATGTCAAATGCATCAGCATTACCTTGATTTACAACTGTAATAGAAAATGATAAAATGTCACCAGCATCAACCCCTCCAACATCACTTTGGATTGGAGTGCTTGTGGCTTGGTCACCAGTAAAAGGAGAGATAGGATACCCAGTATTTGAAGGTGTAAAAACTTTATCAGGATTATCTGCACCAATTACTCCCTTTTGGACAACAAGTACTGGTTGATATAACAATATTTGAGAGATAGTTGATTGTGTTGAAGTGGAACCTGAAGTACCAGTTACTGTAGAGACAGCTTGGTTTGTCATATATAACTTATTTGTATATGGTTCGTCAGTCACTTGAACAGTAAATAATAAATCAATCACTTGAGAGAGAGGATTTGTTGTAGTAGGAGTTGGAATAGGATCGTAAGTAGGATAAGTAAATTTAACTTGATTTATTGTTCCATCTACCGCCAAAGTTGGTACGATTCCAGTCTGAAGATAAAATGTATCTGAGGGACCAAAGCTCCATGTGGGATATGTTGGGGGATTTGAAGAAGGATTTGAAATAGTAGGAGTTGTAAGAACTGAAGAATCGAAAATTGGGAGTGGTAAATAGTCTTCAATATCAAGACTTTGCCATCTACCTTCAACAACTGGAACAGTAATACGGATGGTAACATAATCTCCAGGCTTCACTGATAAAGGTACTGGCAAAACTTGAGAATAGTTAATTGCATAAAATTGAACAGTAGTAGTTTGAACTTCGACTTTTAAGGAATTTGATCCTTTGTCAGAGGTGAGGTAGGGTGTAGTTGTGACTGTGGCAGTATCTACAACATTTCCTATAACTTCAGCATCATGCTGAACTGGATCTCCAGCGACAAGAGTTTTAGCACTATATAACACATCATATTTATGTTGAATTATAGCTTGGTAATGAATGGTACCAGTGGTTAATCCTGGAAAAGAACCTCCACAAACAGGTGGGCTTTCTCCATCATCTGCACAACCTCCTCTAAAGATTCCAGGTGCAGGACCAGGGGTAACTCCAAAAAAACTACAAATATTAAATGTCAAAGTTTGAGATCCATCAGAACCTGAAATCGCTGATACAGTGAAATCTGTAAAAGCAACACCAGCTCCATATTGAGGAGTTCCTTTGATATTTAAAGTAAAGATGGGAGTAAAGCTACTATCGAATCTTAAACCATCAGAAAGAATGTCAGTAAAGTAACAATTGGATACCATACTAAAATCTCCAAGTTTAAATGTGAGGTCAATATTTGTTTTTGAACCAGTAAGTACTAGTCCTGAACTAAGCATCGACATAGAGGTTTCAATCAGTATAATACCTCCACCAAGACCACCAGTAGGAGAAGGAGAATTAGTTATTGTAACTGGAGGGTCTCTAGTATCTTTTGGTTGCCATGTAAATGACACACTGAAACTATCTGTATAATCGACGCTATCACAAGAGCAAGTAGGATAAGGAATGAGAACATTATTTGAAGCTCCAAGAAGACCTACGTAGTAGGTTACTGCAACATTTATAGGAGAATTTGTAGAAACAAAATTGGGAAAGCCATAGCGAAGCAAGTTGTTGGGCGAGTTTGAAGGTTGGTTAGCTGGTGGGATAGTAGATGAAGTAGGGGCAACAGGACCAGTTACAGCTGCACTAACAAATGTTGATTCAGTTGGAAGGTTGTTTGTATACACCAATCCATTAATGTTTTGACCTGGAGCAAAACTAATACTGTTTGTTTCAGGTTTTTTACTGTTTGGACCTTGGGGAATGGGTACCGCATCAACTGAAGTACTAAACAAAGTTGGAGTCACGGTATGTTGGAACCAAGTAGAGGTAATAGCATTTGGGGGGAAGATACCTCCAATAAATGGGTTGAGGATAGTGGGATCACAACAAGGGTTATTTAAAGCATCATGACCTATTTCAAAACCAGCTCTAACATAAAAAGTCAGAGGGACTCCAATATCAGCTAAATCACTTAAAGTGTAATCAATCGTTATTGTTGGTTGGGGTTGTGCAATTGTGAAAGACCCAAAAGGTAATTTAAAAGAAATTAATCTTTCGTTATTGTTGCCACAAACTTGAAGAGGTTGATGATTGGTATCTTTAGCCCAAGGATGGTTTTCACAGGAGGTTCCTGATACTCCTGTAGTACCAATTTTTGTGACAACAATAGCTGGTGCTGGGTTACCATTGACAAGAATGTTTGGAGCAGTTACTGAGGGAGCTGGAGAGATTCCATCAACTTGAGCAGCACCAAAATTTCCGTCAATTCCGTTATATGGTACAAGAATATCAATGAAGGGGCCAAAACCAACATCATTGCTTGCAGCACCACCGTTTTTAAATGAATAAGTTAATGTGAAAGTACTACCTAATCGTTCTTGAACGTTAGATGGCAAAATTGGAACGGGAATTGGATTATTTAACGCATTTGTACATAGAAAATGAATGGATAAATTTAATAGGAAAAGCAACAAGTAGCCCCTGAATGAAGGCATTATGTTGCACTGAAATATTGAACGTTAGCTTTGCA